>WNEZ01000469.1_pt1 | contig 42111 bp, 33 predicted proteins | sample 5400521 | NCBI WGS metagenome assembly WNEZ01 (sample SAMN13153339, study PRJNA577476) | soil metagenome | isolation source: 120 cm saprolite under Douglas fir tree site 2 hole 1 replicate 1 | place: USA:California | collected 2015-04-18
TAAAACCACAGCGCCCATACCATGAACATCGAGCCGCAGATGGCCGCTGACAATCCCCAGGATGATGAGCGGAGCAATGAGGCAGCCATAACTCGCAACCTTGCGGCCAAGTCCTCCATTTCGCAGGGCTGAAACTGACCACAAAATGATGGCCACTGAAGCAGCCACGGTATAGATTCGCGCAAAGGCTTGATTAATCTGAAAAATGCTGCTGATCACGATCTTCCATTGCTGCGCGGAAGAAGGAACATCGCGGGCCATCAGGCGCATAATGTCAGGCACAATAAATCCGCTGACGGCAGTCGCGATGAGTACGGCTACGCAGGCCACGCCATAGGTGACAAGACCGGAGAAAGCGATGCGATCAGCAGCAGCAATGCGCCGCGCGAGTCCGCAAGCGCCTAAGAAGAGTGCGACGAAGCTAACCATGGCCAGAGAGTGAGCTATGGCAGAGCCCACGGCCAGATGCGCCACATGGTCGGGCGTGAGGTGGCCCGCTGCCGTTGGATGAATTGCCATGGTGAGAATGCCGCCAAAAGAACCTGTGATCAGAGCGATTCCGGATTTACGATCATCAGTCATGCTGACACTCTAGACATAAAGCCACCGTTGATGACACTGTATTCTCACGCGACCGCGCGATACGGAACAAACGAGCAGGATATGTTCAGGAATCGGGGACTGTGAAAGCCGGCAACACAAAGAAAAAGACGAAGTCTCACCCGAAGTCGCAGAAGAAGACAGACCGCCGTATTCTGCAGACACGCGATGCCCTGGGCGATGCCCTTGTGGCCTTGATGCATGAGAAGAATTTTGACGACATCACGGTGCAGCAGGTGCTGGACCGCGCGGGCGTAGGGCGTGCCACCTTTTACGCGCACTATCGCGATAAAGAAGACCTGTTCATGAGCGACGTGGAAGATTTCTTTACCATGGCTGCGTCGCTGCTTAAACGCCACACGGTGAACCCGAAGCGACTGGCGCCAATCAAGGAACTTTTCTCACATATGCTCGACGTACGGGAGTTCTACATGGCCCTGGTGGCATCCGGCAAAGCGAATGACGTACGTGAACTGGGCCGCGGAATTTTTGCCCGTTCCATTGAAGATCGACTCGAGGCATCTGGCGTGACGCTGGATCCTGTCCAGCGGGCTGCACAGTCACACGCGTTGGCCGGAAGCATGTTTTCATTGCTGGACTGGTGGATCGACAAAGGAATGAAGACTGATCCCCAGGAGTTGGACGATTTATTTCATCGCATGGCGTGGAAGGGCCTGGACTAACGCTGAAATGGTTTTCGCGGCGTTGGACTTTCTTTTTCTCGCGGCAACGCAGGAACGAAAACCACGCAGAAGATTGTGGAGCACAGGCACTCCTGCCTGTGCGTTTCTTGCGCCAGAGCCCTGGCTTTTTGAGAGTATCAGGGTTCTCGACAATTTGGGGCAGGCCGCGTATCTTGCGGTAATGAAGGGCAGACAGAGATTTCGCAAGAAAAAGTCGCTCGCCAGGCCGTGGTGGGATACCAAGTCCCGCCCTGGTTTCCGCGGCTACCCGGTTTGCACCATCGCCTTTTACTGATCGCGGCCCTTCAGCTCGGAGGACGCGAAGCAGGCAGAGGCGCAACTACGCTGGCGAATGACGCTCGTTTCGACGCTGGGTGCCGCGCTTTGGGGCCGCAGTTTCGGCGATCTTCAGAGCCAATTACTGAAGCGTTATCCTGAAATACCGGCGGACTTTGATTTGCCCGATTTCCGCGAACTGCTTAATATCAGCGCGGAGATGATGGCCGTGAGTGCAGCGGCTCACAAAATGGCTGGTTTATCTCCTTTGCTCGATTCCACTCCGGCCATCTTCGTTGGCAGCCAAAGCTTCACCCAGTGGGAAGCCCGTTGCGAAATAGTCCGCCGTGCCGTTGAGTATTTAGAAAAGCGCTGAGCGTCGTGCTGCAAAACAAAAGCCGCCAATTGCTGGCGGCTTTTTTGTTTTATGCGTTAAACGTTAGTTGCTGTAGAGCAGCACTCCGTCCGTGTTTTCCGCGCCTTCGCCTACCTGACGGTAGAAGAGGCGTTCGCCCTCGAGGTAAACCTCAATGAACGCGGGACGTGTGGTGAAGGTTCCCTGGATCAGCGCCTCTGACAGCGGGTCTTCGATATACCGCTGCAGTGCCCTGCGCAGAGGACGCGCACCGTAACTGCGGTCCACCAGCGTTTTCTCCAGGATCCACCTCTTGGCTTCCTCGTTCACCGTGATGGTGATGTGCCGCTGTGCAAGGTTACCGTTCAGTTGACCCACCAGCAATTCAAGGATCTGGATGAGATCGGCGTCGGCCAGAGCATTGAAGATGATGACTTCATCCAGACGGTTCAGGAATTCCGGATTGAAGGTCTTCTTTACTTCCTGCTTAACCATGTCTTCCACCTTCTCGCTGACCATTTCTTCCTTGTCGATGGAGAAGCCAAGTCCCTTGCGCTTCATCAGGTGGCGTGCGCCGATGTTCGAGGTCATCACGATGATGACGTTCTTGAAATCAACCGTGTTGCCCAGGCCATCAGTCAACTGGCCGTCTTCCAGGACCTGAAGCAGGATGTTGAACACATCCGGGTGCGCCTTTTCCACTTCGTCCAGCAGGACGACTGAATACGGCGACCGCTTCACGCGCTCGGTCAACTGACCACCCTCTTCATAGCCCACATATCCCGGAGGCGAACCGATCAGCTTGCTGACCGAGTGTTTCTCCATGAATTCGGACATATCGAAGCGAATCAGTGACTTCTCACTGCCGAACAGGAACTGCGCCAGCGTGCGCGCGACTTCTGTTTTGCCAACGCCCGTCGGTCCCAGGAACAGGAACGAGCCGATGGGGCGATTAGGTGACTTCAAGCCGGCGCGTGAGCGGCGGATCGAACGGGCCAGGGCGCTGATCGCCTTGTCCTGTGAGATCACGCGCTTGTGGAGCTCTTCTTCCACACGCAGCAGTTTTTGCGTTTCTTCTTCCTTGATGGAGGTTACGGGCACGCCGGTCCAGCGGCTCACCACTTCCTCAATGTCCTCACGGTTCACAACACCGGTGGCAGACTCATCCAGGTGATATTTTTCGCGAAGACCGCGCAGGTTCTCGCGCTCTTTGCGCTCCTCATCGGAGTAGAAACGGGCTTTTTCGAACTCGTGGTTCGCCACGGCGTTTTCGCAACGGTGAACAATGAACTTGATCCGCTTCTGGACTTCCGTGATCTCGTCCGGCAGGGAAGTCTGGCGCAGCTTTACGCGGGCGCCGGCTTCATCCAGCAGGTCAATCGCCTTGTCTGGAAGGAAACGGTCAGGAATATAGCGGTTCGAGTGATACACGGCGAAGTTTATGGCATCGTCCGTGTAGCTGACCGCGTGAAATTTTTCGTAACGCTCTTTGATACCGTAGATGATCTTCACTGCCTGCTCTTCGTTCGGCGGCGGGACCTTCACGGCCTGGAAACGGCGTTCCAGGGAGCGGTCCTTCTCAATCGACTTGCGATATTCGCCCGGCGTGGTTGCGCCGATGCACTGAATCTCGCCGCGTGAGAGGGCCGGCTTCAGGATGTTGGCTGCGTCCAGTGAACCTTCCGCGGAGCCGGCGCCAACCAGGGTATGCAACTCATCGATGAAGATGATGCAGTTCTGGTTCTCCATCAGTTCTTTCATGATGGTCTTAAGGCGCTCTTCAAACTGGCCGCGGTATTTGGTTCCGGCAACGATCAACGAAAGATCGAGACCGAGAATTCTTTTGTCTGCTAAAAATGATGGCACGTCACCGTCAGCGATTCGCTGGGCCAGACCTTCCACAATTGCGGTCTTGCCAACACCGGGCTCACCGATGAGTACGGGATTATTCTTGGTGCGGCGGCACAGAATCTGCACTACACGCTCAACTTCACCGTCGCGGCCCACCAGCGGGTCAAGCTGGTTGTCCATGGCGGCCTGGGTCAAATCACGGGAAAATTCCGCCAACAGGGAAGACTCGCGCGATTGTCCGCGCTGGGGCTGGGCTTTCTCCTGTGTGCTGCGGGCCAGCTCTTCACGAATTGCGCTCAGGCGCAGGCCGCGCTCATGCAGGATTTCCGCTGCAAAGCATTTCTCTTCCCGTAGCAAGCCAAGCAGAAGGTGTTCCGTGCCAATATGCTTGTGGCTGAGGCGTTCCGCCTCTTCCGCTGCATAGGCCAGCACCCGCTTGCATTCATTGCTCAAAGGAAGATCGACTGACGTGGAGACCTTTTCCCGGATCGTGGTGTGTCCCTCGATCTGTTTCCGGATCGATTCCACGGATGCATGGGACCTTAAAAAGCGGTTCGTCAACGCCTTGTCTTCGCGCAACAGACCAAGCAATAAGTGCTCCGTCTCGATGTAAGGTGAGCCAAACTGGCTCGCCTCATACCGCGCGAAAAAAATCACGCGCCTGGCTTTTTCTGTATACCGCTCGAACATGTTACCTCACCCCAGATGCCTTCAGTCACCTCTGCCGAATGCATCTCTCTCTTCTCCTGGTACGAACCACCGTACTTCCAAGAAGAAGCTTTCCGTCCGGCCCGCTGTTCCTAAACATCCTGGCCGGACAAACCGACGGTCTGTTTTCGTCAGACCACAAATTCATCGAATGTCCTTCGCTGTACCCACCTTCTATTTTAAGTCCGAAGTGAGCTGGGCGAAACCTCTTCCGCAAGTCCCCGACGTAACCGAAGTACGCGGTCACAACGACTGGCGAAGTCCAGATTGTGGGTGACGATGAGAGAGGTAAGCTGGTAGTCCCGGTGGATTCTCTGGACCAGATCAAACACCATGTCTGCGGTACGGTTGTCCAGATCGCCAGTGGGTTCGTCGGCCATTAACATCTTCGGTCCTGTAATCAGGGCCCTGGCCAGCGCCACCCGCTGCTGTTCTCCACCGGAAAGCTCGCCTGCGCGATGATGACTGCGGTCAGCCAATCCCACTTCATGCAGCCAGTGAGCGGCTTTTTCCATGGCCGGCCCGTTGGCCTGGCCTCTCATGAGTAGCGGCATAGCAACATTTTCCTGGGCCGTAAATTCCGGCAACAGGTAATGAAATTGCCATACGAAGCCAATCTCACGATTGCGGAACTCCGCTGCGGCATCATCATTCAGCTTGGCTACCTGAGTCTGGCCGCAGTATACGTCACCCTCAGAAGCACGATCAAGCGCTCCCAGAATGTGCAATAAGCTGCTTTTTCCCGCACCAGACTCGCCAACGATGGCAAGCATTTCCCCCTTCTTCACCCGGAAGGACAAGTTTTCAAAGAGCACTAAATCCGTTTGACCTGACCTGTAAACCTTCTTAAGTCCATCAACACGAAGGATTTCAGGCTGGCCATCTATTGGATGCACTTGTTTACCTCAACGGTGCAATCCACTGTGTTCATCAGCATTTTCAGTTCCGTTCTTGAACTGAAATCCCTTATCTTTTTCAAACCCGAAATGTGAGCTCTAGACTCATCCAAATTGGGTACAAGATTCCTCAAGAATTCATTAATTTCCTTAATTCTCAATTGATAAGAGGTGGCTCGTACCATCTTGCCCTCAAGCGCGTGCCATAAGCAATGAGGCATTTCACTCATAGCGTAACGCCTCCGCAGGCAGAACGCGAGCCGCAGACCAGGAGGGATAAAGTGTGGCAACAAAGGAAATTAGCAGCGCCACGCCGGCCACCAGCAGACCGTCAAGCACTCTTGGGGCAAAAGGTACATAGTTGATGGAATAGACTTCCGGGTTCAGAGCAATAAAGTGATACCTGGCGCCAGCGATAGAAACGCCATAACCCAGAATTAACCCCAGAACCGTGCCAATGACCCCGATTAAGACTCCCTGAAAGATGAAAATGCCCCGCACCTGACGACGCCTGGCGCCCATGGAAATGAGCACAGCAATGTCTTTTGTCTTCTCCATGACCATCATGATCAATGAAATCAGGATGTTGAGAGCTGCGACAAAAACTATCAACCCAATGGTCAAAAATGTCACAACGCGCTCCAGACTCAAGGCGCGGAAAAGGGCCCGGTTTTGCTCCATCCAGCTCTTGGCTGCGTACTCAGGACCAGCCGCCTTTTGCAGTTCAGCTCCTACCTGCTCAGCCTTATAGAGATCGTCAATCTTGAATTCGATCACCGAGATCACATCTCCCAGGCTAGCCAGTCGCTGTGCGTCAGAGAGGCGGGTAAATCCCCACGTGCTGTCATAGTTGTAAAAACCAGACCGGAAGATTCCAACCACCTTAAAGCGTTCGAATTTGGGCGCAAGTCCGAACGGCGTAAGTTCACCCTGAGGACTGGTGATATTCACCGTGGATCCCACGGTCGCGCCGATGGATTCCGCTAAATCCTTACCTAACACCAGGGGCGGCATCTCGTCGGATTGGCGGCAGTCCTCTTCTGCTGCGGGACAGGGCGTTGGCGAAGGTTTGGGAGCCAGTGCAGCGGCCGAACCCATGGTTACGGATTTCAATAGCTCGCTTACCTGATTCTCATATTCAGGAATTACGCCCTTTAGCTCCATTCCGCCGGCCCGCGCAGCCCGATTCACCATCACCTCTTCATAGAGAGACGGAGCAGCGGCTACCACGTGCGATTGTTTAGACATTTTCGCCAGCATCGGATGCCAGTTATAGATACCGTCAGCCAAAATCTTGTCCAATTGCACATGACTGGTGGAACCAAGTAGCTGGCTTTGCAGGTCTCTCTGAAATCCGGCATTGATGGAAAGAGCGATCACCAGAGACGCCACGCCCGCTGACACTCCAATCACGGAGATGATGGTGATCACGCCGATCACCGCCTGTCGCCTCTTGGCGCGCAGGTATCGCGCCGCTACAAAAAGCTCAAACTTCATAGCGTCATCTTTCTTGAGCCTGTAGCAAAGGGAAAAAGAGGAACTGATTCCTTGTACTCTCGATAGCTGTTGCCGAAACGCATTTCCAACTCGCGTTCTTCCAGCGCGATCATCAGTGGATACGTCATGATCAGGCTGATGGCCAGAAGGACAAAATTCACGGTCAGTCCACTTCCAATCGTCAGCCCCGCAAAGTTGCAGAGGTGCGCGAAATAAATCGGATGCCGCATGCGGGCATGCATGCCGGTATTGACCAGACTTCCCGAATCAGCTTCGTTCCTGATTTCAGAAGTGCCACTCAGATTGCGTCCGCCAAATTCGGCAAAGATGCGCCGGTAGGTTCGCCATCCCAGAACGAAAAATGGCAACGCCACCAGCCACATGAATAGAGCAGAGTAGAGTCGCAATGCGTGCCATGGCCAGGTAATCCATAGCTGAGCCAGGATAACCACGGCCCATATCGGCAGCAGGGCGCGGTAAGGAGACCAATGGAGCCTGCGCCACGTTCCAGCAAAAGGATGAATGGCGAACCAGAAAAGCGGAATGCTGCTATAGCCAACTCCCAACAACCACGATATCCGCAGCAGCATGGCCTCCATGAAGCTGATTGTAACAGTGCGTCCGCCTGCTCGCGCCAAATCCCTGTGACCTTTGAACGGGAATGAATAGTGGAACCGGAATGGATGGACGAATGCGAAGTCGCGAGCCAGTGTTTACAATAAAAGGTCTTTCTCTCGTCCATGACTTCTTCTTCGCGAACCAGAAAAAAACGCATTGCGAGCAACCGCGTTCCCGTTGCGCCAGCCATCCGCTGTGTCATTTTTGATCTGGATGACACGCTTTACGATTGCTTCGGCCAGAGGGTGAAACCCGCACACCACCATGCAGCCAGGGCCATGGTCAAGGCCGGACTCAATGCCACGATTGACGCTGCCTATCGCGCGCGTATGAAGGCCTTTCGTGACGATCCCATGCTGCGGCACATTGACGCCGTGGTGTGTGAGCATTTTGGCGGAGGAGATCCAGTGGCCATCAGCGAAGCCGCACGAAATGCCTACTTCAACTGCCCTGTAGGTAAGCTGACGCTTTTCTCCGGGACTATGCCGCTGCTGCGCTTTCTCCATGCTCGTGGCATCAAGAGTTTTGTGGTGAGCTTTGGCGAGCCAAAAATTCAGAAAGCCAAGGTTCGCTCGCTTGGCCTTGACCGGACTCCTGCCATTGAGCGTATCTTCTACGCGGACCGGCAAAACCTGCTCACCAAGGAAGCAGCCTTCCGGCAGATACAGCAGGAACTCGGATTTAAGACGGGCGAGATGCTGGTGGTGGGTGACAGGGCCATGAGTGAGATCCGCGCCGGGAACGAACTGGCCATGCACACCGTCCGTATCCGTCGCGGCGAATTCGCTTCCCAGGAGCCACAGGGGAAGGTAGAGCAGGCGGACTATACAGTCAAGAGCATCTCCGATGTCAAGAAACTTCCTTACGTTTGGGGCGTGAAACGCGAAGCGACAAAAGCGGAGAAGGCGCCAATTTGATTCGAAAATCATCGCCGTTAAAAAATCACCGTCATCCCGAATCCCCGTTCATGAGGCAGCGCTTTCTTCAGCTGCCGAATAGGGGTGAGGGACCTTGTGCTTGATTTTTTCCTACGTACAAAACTTCACCACGATCCATAAATAACAACGCCTGACTTTGACCGACTCGGGGTGGAGCACGCATTCACGCTTTTTCGAGATATCGACAAATGAAGGTAGTGTCTCAGTCTGGCGAAATAAATTGCCTTGCTCTTGGAGCTATGCTCCTGAGAGCATCCACGCATGGATCACTATTCATATCTAATTGACCCGCATTATAGATTCCTGCTTATTGGGATCGTCTTATTGGTCATGGCGGTGGTTTTCACGCTCACCGGAGAAACCTTTGAGCGCTTCCACGGTATTCTGTACCGTGCCGAAAGAACCCAGGCGGTTTTGGTGGAATGTTGCTACGTTTTATTTCGGTGGCGTTTTATTTATTGGGCTCTTCTTGTACAAGATTTCAAACTAAGACACTACCAGAATGAACGGCACACGGGGTGGAGCAGGCATTTATGCCTGCATTTCAAGGATCAAGCCATTTCGGTTTCAGCCGCTGAAGTTACCGCGCCACAAACTTTGCCGTGGCCACATTGTCAGCTCGATCAAAAACTCGAACCACCACTACATGCTCTCCTGAAGGAACGGCAACATTGCCGCCAGACTTTTGCTTGCCGCGCTTCTGATCCGGCTGCGGTTCTGCAGGCGCCACATTCAGCAAGACGTTGAAGTCGTAGTTTTCTGTCTTCGCGTCTGAAAGCTGCCCCACCGGCTCCAGATACTGCCAGTCGCCGGCATCCACGGAGAATTCCGCACGACGTATCGGAGAGGCATCATCGGTTGCGTGCAACGTGACGTGAAGCTGCTGGCCTTCCACGCGTGCCGCCAGGTTCTCAATTCGAGGCGGAGTGTTGTCCACTTCAAAACGCTGGCTCTGCTTCTCATCGCTCAATGCTTCTTCCGGAGTATGGGAAGGCGCATCACTGGCCACCACGCGCAGGGTATAGCCTCCGTCGGGCAGCAGGCCGGAGTCAAAGGAATAGAACTTATCTTGAATCCCGGACCGTAGCAGCTTCCAATCGCGCTCATTGTCACCGCGATAATAAAGAGAGAAGACCAGGTTGTCGTCATTGTCATCGTGCGCGTTCCAGCGCACGCCAATGTATGCGCGATCATGAGTGGACGTGGGCGCAATATCCACCCGGCCAACCAGCGGTGCGGCGCCAAGATTCATGACAGTGTCTGTGCGCGGCTGGGCCTGAAAACGCGCGCCCTGCTGGATGGTGATGTCATCAATCACCGGGGCAACGTTTTTGGGCAGATAGTTGATGACCACATCATCAATCTGCGTGGTCGGATTGGCAGGCTTGAGTACGGCGCGCCACTGCACAAAACGGGCCGCCGGTATTTCCAATCGAGCATCGCGATTCAGATCGATGCGCGTCCATGAGCTCCAGTTACGATCAGGATTATCAACACCGCCGGGGGCCCTGCTGAACGATGTCACCTGGCTGGCGCTGGCGCGGAGCAGATCAGCGTAGTCGCCATTCTTTTCGATGGCGTAAATCCGGCCCTTGTTCCCGGTACCGGCAATCAGCCGGCCTGCGGTATCGAAGTCGAGAGCATAAACAACGTCGTCGCGTGAAGACCACAGTTTGCGTGGAGACCCGTCCGCCGCGATGAGGAATACATCAGAGCCGCCCAGGTTCACGTTGCCAACAAAGGGCACGGTCACCGGTTGCCCGCCGGGCTGGGTAATGACCGGGCCAGAAGGAGCATTGTTGCCGAGAGGCGTCGCCCGCTTTTCCCCCGTGGCAGCGGCGTAGATATTTCCGGTGGCATCTACTGCCAGGGCCGTGACTTCCTTTCGCGGCGCGGCATAAAGCACAAAACCTTCTCCCGCTGGCGTGATCCGATAGATAAGCGCTCCGCCGTCCGACCCGGCAATTACGTTCCCTTTAGGATCAAATGCCAGCACACGGATGTGGGCTTCATCTGACTTGAAGAACACTGCGCCCTGGCCTGTTTTCTCCACCCGATAAATCTCGCCATTATCTCCAGTGGCGATATAGAGACGGCCGTCATTATCAAATGCCATGTCCCAGATATATTTCGTTTTGGGATCAAAAAATACAGTAGCGGTGTAATCAGACGCAGCAGGCTGGACTGGTTTTGCCGCGGCTGCGGTATTGCGTGCGATGCGATAAACCTTGCCGTCCGGTGACGTGGCGGCATAAATGGCGCCGTCTTTGCCCATGGCCACCGTCTGCACCTGAAGTTCCTTCGGCTCAAAGATCACTGACGACTTGCCATCCGGCGTGATGCGATAGACGCGTGCGGGCGCGCCCGTGGCGGCATATACGGTGCCTTCGCGATCAGCAACAATGCGCCAGATGAAAGTGGAGGGAGTAGTGGTGAGTACCTTGAAGGCCGGCGCAAGTTCCAGTTGCCCGGTGCTGCGGATGGCAACACCACGCGTGGAGCCGCGTTCGAATTCTTCGTAGCCGGTTTCTTTCCACTGCCGTGTGCCTTCGGCAACGGCCAGGCCCATCAGGGCGAGAGTAACTAGAGCGAGGGAGATCTTTTTCATTGTGATTGCATTTCCAGATGATCAGATTAACAGCAAGCGCGCATGCCCGGAACGTGTGAGGGAAGTGCAGGCAGGATACGTGCCGCGAAAAGAACTAAAGGGGCCGCTTCAGGCAGCGGCCCCTTTGGATACTACTTAATCGTAAGGCTGATGACTTGTGAACCGGTGACCACGTAGCCCACCGGCGTGCTGGACTCATTCACCGCTGATTCGTTGAACACCACCATCTGCTGCGTTGCCCGCATGCCTTCCATCACGTTCATTACGGAAAGTGGCACGCCAGGCATGACTTTGTCTTCCACGGTCACCTGCGGGTTTGGTTCCAGCAGGGAAACGTAGAGATGATCGTTGAGGTGTTCCTTGTTCAGCAGCTCGATCGTCGAATTCAGGTCCAGTCCGCGGGACACTCCAGCGCCACGGCGCGCATGGTCAAGCGTTTCAGCGTCGCTCACCAGGATCCGCAGATTGCCTTTGGGCACAGACGTGGGAACACGCACCGGAATACGGCGCACAATGCGGTCGCCACGATAGGGACGTAGAACCGCTTCAATCGTGATCTCGTCGCCCGGCCGCGCTTCCGTCACGTCAGTGCGTGCATTCTCCAGCACGGCGGAGTGGCGATCGCGTTCCAGGTCAAAGTCCAGCGACACGCCTTTCACCATGGGTGCTTCGTACGGGTTGTCGTAGATGCGTCCAAAGTGTTCGCCTAGCGCGGTGGCTACGGCGAAGGCTGTTGGCTGACTGTCGGTCGGTGAGAACATGTTGGCCAGCTTCACGTCAGGATATCCGTTCACGTGGATCTTGCCGTTCATGCGATAAGTGGTTTCTTCGCCGTACTGATTCATGCCCATGAGAGCGTTGTATACGGTCGCCATCATCATCAGGGGCGTGAGCTTGGGATTGTTCAGGACTTCGTAGTGAAATTCCTTCGGCCCGCTGGGACCGTGTAAGTTGAGCGTCACCGGGATCATCTGCGGGGTACGATCAAACATTCCCATAATGCCGGTTTTGCGGTCCTGGACGAATGCCCCCACTGCCTCAGTGGCATTGATGATCTTGAAGGCGTTCAGCGGTGAAGCCAGCGTGGCGATCACGTTTGCCTTGGTCATGGGCATATCCACCATGCCGTACTGCGTCAGCGGATGTCCGCACGCAAGCAGGTGGTCTTTATCCATGTATGTGACAGTGCACGTGGCGGCCACGTCCATGTCGCCGCGGACCATGATCGCGCTGACGGCAGAGCCGGGAACCAGAGGCTCAGGTTGTTTCGCGTCGCTGACGGAACCAACACCCATCACCGGCGTTATGCCGGCTTGCGCGAACTCGGCTCCAAACTGCTTCAGTGATGCTTCGGTAAATCCGTTGAACACGAAGGGAGCGTCAATGGGCTGCAAATACTGCGCTACACCCTTGAATGCGCTCATATCTGTCGCGCCAGGGCCGCTGGTTTTTTCCGGACCCGCAGGCCGGTTGGCCGCGGCTGAACCCTGCTGCGGAATGCTATTATCAAACTCGTTGATTTCCAGCATCTGCGCGATGGGAGTCACACCTGCGATTGGTTCCTTGGAGAACTGGCCAATGCGGTAGGCGATTGCGCCCAGCATTTTGCCGTCAATATAAACAGGGCTGCCGCTCATGCCGGCCACCACGCCTGTGTACTCAGCTTTCTCGCCATGAAGACGGACCAGAATAACGTCACTCTTGGGTCCGTTCATGTTCTTGAGCACGCCCAGAACTTCAACGCCCATGCTTTCCGGCTGCGTGCCCTGAAAAACCGTGTAAGCTACTCCTCTCATGCCGGGGCGAACTTCATCCACGGTCATGATCTGAGTTTGCTGAATGGGGGCTTGCTGTTGTTTTTGAGCAACAGATTTGGGCGCGGCAGAGTTGTTTTGTGCAGGGGCCTGGGCGGCAGGGGCTTGGGCGAAAGCCACCCCTGAAAAGATGACGAGAGCGGCGGCTAGAGCGGTTATTCTCATACGGACAAAAACCTTTGCCGAATACACCTCGGCCTGCAAATGGTGCCATGGGCCACTAAAAAGGTGAGTTCGTGCATCTATACTAGAATACAAATATCCAAAAAGGCAGCCAGAAATGTCCTTAACACACCACGGAAAACTGTCTAGCATCTCTAAGGTGATTGCCCGGTTGCTCTTTGTCGCCGCACTCATAGTCGCCTTTGAAATATGCAGTGTGTTGCCACTGCTGGCCATTCAGGACAGCGGTTCGCAACCAAGCCAGCAGCCGCAATCGACCCAGCAGCAACAGAACCAGCAAAATTCCACTCCATCCGCAGGCGGCCCGCAGGGTGACATAGGCCCAATTGCCGTGCCCAAGAAAAAAGACCAGCCGCCCGCGAAAGAAGAGGCGCCCAAGCCGCCCAAAAAGGTAGAGGGCCTGCCCAACTTTACCCTTCGCGTGAACGTCCCGCTGGTTTCATTGGATGTGGGAGTACTTTCCAAACAGGGCATGTTCATCCCCGGGCTCAGGAAGGAAAACTTCCGCGTGCTGGAAGATGGCGTCCCGCAGACGGTTACCGGCTTCAACCAGTCTGAAGCGCCCATCACGGCGGTGATGCTGGTGGAATTTTCCGAGGGCTTTTACCCTCTGGAATACGATTCACTCTACGCCTCCAGTGTCTTTGCCAGCACACTCAAGAAAGAAGACTGGATCGCGCTCATTACCTATGACATACGGCCGCACATTCTGGCCGATTTCACCCAGGACAAACGGGAAATCTACGAGGGTCTGCGCAGCCTGCAATTCGCCATGTCCAGAGAGGCCAACCTTTTTGACGCGCTGTACGAAACGCTGGACCGTCTGGACCAGGTGGAAGGTCGCAAATACATCATGCTGATCTCCAGCGGACGGGACACCTTCAGCAAACACACGCTCGACCAGATTTACAAGAAGGTGCAGGCCTCAAAGGACATCGCGATTTACTCCATCAGCACAGGCGCAGCCCTGAGGGAGTGGGCGGAGTCACATAACGCCACCAGTCTGCTTTGCAACATCACGTCCTTCAGTTGCCGCACCGAGTGGCTTCAGTATGACAATGAAATGAAGACGTTTGCCAAAATGACCGGCGGCAAGTTTTATCAACCCATGTTTGCCGGTTCGTTCAAGGACGCGTTTGGCGACATCGCTCAGACGGTCCGCAACCAGTACACGCTGGCCTACCATCCCACCAACCAGGCGCAGAATGGGGCCTTCCGCAAGATCAAGGTCGAACTGGTGGGACCGGATGGAAGTCCGCTGAAGATGCGCGATGAAAAAGGAAAAGATGTGAAGTACCAGATCATCGCGCGCGACGGCTACAAGGCCAAGCACGAGGTGGAGTAGCTGTTTGTGGGTTTTCATCCCGAGCACAGCGAGGGATCCCTACTCCCACGGACAGCTCTCTTGTTCACGACCACTCAATAGCGGAATGCGCGGTTGCACGTAAAAACCTGTACGCACGGAGCATACGGTTGTGGCAAGCTCTCTAGTGAAAGAAGTGCTGCAACACCAGGAACATTCCCACGCCGGCAAAAACGGCCAACGCCACACCAATGCCGCGTTCGCGATTGACCTCTGGAATCAGATCAGAAGCAGCCACGTAAAGCGCGACTCCCGCAGATAGTGGCAATCCCGCCGGTAGCGACCGCGTGAATACCGTCACAGTCAGCACGCCGATCAGCGTTGATATTCCCAACACTGCAGATGCTCCCCAGGCAGCGGTTTTGTTGTGTCCGGCCGCAAGCATAATGGAAGATGCGGTGAAGCCTTCCGGCACTTTGTGCAGGATCACGGCCAGAAAAATCAGCCAGCCCAGCCAGTTCGATACCAGGAACCCAGAAGCGATAGCCACACCGTCAAAGAACGTGTGGATGATGAGCCCGAACAGAACGGAGTATATTCGCCGCGCGTCAGCATATTCTTCGCGATGCGTTTCTTCGCCGAAATGAAAATGTGAAGTCACCGTGTGCTCGAAGAAGTGCACAATGAAATATCCGGTGAGCAATAGCAATGGGGCATTGGGACCGGCAAGACGAATGCTTTCCGGCAGCATCTCCAGCAGCGAGGTGCCCAGCATGAACCCGGCACCCAGCGCGACGAAGTAACGCAGGTAGCGCTTGTCCCAGTCTTTCTGAACGATCACTGCGCCGCCAAAACCGTTGGCCAGCGCCGCAGTCACGCCCAGCAGGATACTTGTTGTAATTGAGGTCATTGAGGAATTAATCAGGATAACAGGATTTCTGGATTAGTCCCTCGATTTGCAAGTTAAGATGGCTAATTTAATTTTGGACGAAGCTATATCAAAATTGCTTTGAAGGCTTGCTTTAGAAGAGACGCGATTCCAGTTGTGCGATAAAAGCTTGTTGTTTTGAACAGGCCTGGCTTAGCTGGTCGCGAGCGATCACTTTCCCCCTTGTCATTCCGAGCGATGTCGGAGTTCCGCAAGGCGGAACGACGGCGAGAGAGGAACCCCGAGAATGTTCAACGAACGATGCCGCTTCAGGTAGTTCTCACAAAACAAAAATAGCCCCGTCATCCCGACGTCCGTTAAGCGAACGCGCGCTTTCGTCAGCGCGTGAACCGGGGTCCCCGGCGCGCGTTTCGTGCGCTGGGGTGGAAGTAGGACGGCGGGACCTTGTGTTTGTTTTCCGGCGTAATGAATTAAACACGAGCACCCCTGCTTCCACCCGACTCGCTCCCAATAAACAAGGTTATCCACCTTCTTCATCGGCATTTAACCCGCACAAGTCTCGTCAGCCGCTCGTCATGAACTTGCACTTTGCTTTTATCAGCGTCTATCTGCGTTCATCAGCGGCAAGGTGTGCTTTTGCTCGTCTCTCGAAAAGGCTCCCTCAGCCGCTGTGGCGGATGTGGAGCACATCGCCGTCCTGCACGATGTAGTCTTTGCCTTCCAGCCGCAACTGACCTTTCGATCGCGCGTTGGCCTCGGAGCCGGCTTCGAGCAACGTGTCCCAGTGAATGGTTTCGGCACGGATGAAATGCTTTTCCAGATCGGAGTGAATGGCCCCGGCAGCGTTCTGAGCACGCGAATTTCGCGGTACCGTCCAGGCGCGACACTCATCCTCGCCAATCGTGAAAAACGAAATCACACCCAGCAGTTCATAAGTTTTACGGATCAGCCGCGTCAGGCCGCTTTCCTTCAGGCCGTAACTGGAAAGAAATTCCTGGGCTTCTTCGTCACTCATTTCCGTAAGTTCGGCTTCCACCTTGCCGCAAATGGCTGTGGCGCCCGCGTTTTTACGTGACGCAATCTCATTGAGCGTGAACTTTGTTACGGCGTTCTCAAGGTCGGCGCCCAGAGTCGAAGACTCATTCACGTTGAGCACATAAAGGATCGGCTTCTGACTCAGGAACATGAAACCGCGTATGCGCTTTTCGTCATCGGCGGTGATTTCCATCTCGCGCAGCGGCAGCTCTTTTTCCAGGTGGGCCTTGGCGCGAATAATCAAATCGTTTTCGCGCTCCAGTTCCGCCGTCTTCATTTTCTTAAGATCTTTTTCCAGACGCTCCAGACGCTTTTCCACCTGTCCCAGATCGCTGACGATCAGATCAAAGTCAACATTCTTGGCATCACGTAGCGGGTCATTCGGGCCCACATGGGGAATGGAGGGATCGTCAAAGGCGCGCAGCACATGGGCCAGGGCGTCTACGGTGCGAAGGTTAGTGAGAAAGGCCGTTTCCTTGAGCGCGTCCTGGCCGATGGCGGCGACGTCCACGTATTCGACCACCGCGTGCGTAAGCTTTTTAGGGTTGTATTGCACCGCGAGGCGATCCAGACGGTCGTCCGGCACCTTGGCGATACCGAGGTGCGCTTCGCGCGGATTTGAATGACCACGGCTGGAAATGTCTACTTTAGTCAGAATCTTGAATAATGATGTCTTGCCTACCTGGGGCAGGCCAATGATGCCGGTTTTCATGGGTTTTGCAGTTAGCCTTTAGCCGTTAGCACTGAGCTGTTGTGTGCAACCTTCGATTGTAAATCAGGAGATGTAAGGGTAATGATCAAGCTGAAAGCTTGCGACTTGTGGCTAAGGGCTAAAGTGCTATTGGGGCGAGCAACTGCATGTGACGAAGTGCCAGTCGCCATGACCATGGATGCGAATCAAGCCATTAGCCACGAGCTGAATTTATCTCCCACCCTTCGCTCCAGCTGAACAACCAACAGCCAGCTTCCGCGGAAGGATGGGCCACCCTGCGTTATCGGTGAAGGACAGAAAAGGCGGCGAAGCATGGGCCACCCCGCCGACAAGCGTCTTCATCTTAAGCTCTTAGATCTTCGATCTTCGATCTTGGGCATGTGTTCTACGTTCGCCTTTTGCATATGTTGGATAGAGTCTTTCTGCTTTATCACAATTTGGCACTTGGTTTGCTTCTTTCGGGATGAGGAGAAACAGATGCGTTATTCGAAATTTCTTATCTTGGCTATCCTGGTCGCCACTTTGACGAGCATTCCTGGTTCTGCACCGGCTCAAGTCTCTATCAATATCGGACCCGAACCGGCCTGTCCGTATGGCTACTATGACGATGCCCCGTACGACTGCGCGCCGTACGGATACTATGGTCCGGAGTGGTTCAGCGGTGGGGTGTTCATCGGAGCCGGCCCTTGGTTCCACGGCCCTCACGACTTCCACGGGTACGTTGATAACCGCTTCGATCCGCATCATGGATACGCTGGTCCACGTCCGCAACGTGGAGAAAGGGCCTTCAATCACTTCCACGGGAACGAGGTGCGTGATGGACGCGGCCACTCCGGGCATGAAGGCCATCGATAGGAATAGCGTCAGACTCAGACTGTGTGGCGCACCTTTTCAATCTGGGAGATCGGCGCGCCCTACCGTCGGCGGAGTCATCGTTCTGGAGAGCTGACCGGGCCGCGCCTTATCGGGTTGCGGTGCATGTAGCGGAGCTTCTCGCAAGAGGAAAGGTGGGCCACCCGCTACCCTCGGGTTATAGTGAGGTATAGAAAAAGACGGGAAGCCTGGGCCACACGCCTACCTATCGAGACATTAACGTTTTCTTAGAGCTAACTATTGGGATGTTAGCGTTTTCTCATTTAGATCATGATCGGGAGAGAATATTTCCATCTCCCTAACTATTGTATTAAGTAGATAAAAATTGATCCTTCCCACAAATTAACTATCCCAGATACACACGTTGCGCTACTATCAGCGCACGTTTTCTCTGCCACGGCACAAATGTTCGTGCCTGTATTGGCGGATAGCCGTTTCAGTTGTAAAACGTCGGCCTCCAACGCAATTGCGCCTTCCGGGAACTGAGCATTCCAGCCCGCGCGCTTATCAGGAGGTGTTGAATGCTTTCTCGACGTGATGTAGTAAAGCTTGGGCTCTTTGGCGTACCTGCTGTCGCTCTCCGGCCAGGATTTGCCTTCGAGTTTTTGACGGATAGCAGATTACCGCGCAGCCCAACGGTCGTTCCTTTTCAAACCGAGCTGCCGCGACCCAGCGTGATTCAACCCATCAATCCTGCCAACTTTCCGAGCCCGGCCCCGCCGGCCCTGCCCAATACCGATTACTTTCTGGTTTCACAGCACAAGTCGGATATTGAAGTTTTCCCAACTGGTCCCCGCACCGTGATGTGGACCTATAACGGAACTTTTCCTGGCCCCACATTTATTGTGCAGAAAAACAGACAGATTCTGGTCCGGCAGATTAACAACCTCAACGAACCGAACACCGCTATAACGCATCTACATGGCGCCCATACGCCTTCAGACTCGGACGGAGGAGCATTCACCTCACAGATTGTTCCGCCGGGAAGTTTCAAAGACTATGTGTACCCGAACGACGACAAGTACGCGCATACATTGTTCTACCATGATCACTTCATCGACTTTACCGGCCGCAACATATACATGGGACTTGCGGGGTTCTATCTACTGCAAGACCAGTTTGAGCACGCCCTTGTGTCTCAGGGAAAGCTACCCAGCCTGGATTTTGATATTCCACTAGCGTTTCACGACCGCCAGTTCGATGCTGATAATCAATTGGTCTATAACACCTTCGATCATGATGGATTTCTTGGCGACCGCTTCCTGGTAAATGGAGTTATTCAGCCGAAACTCACTGTGGCTAATCGCCGGTACAGGTTTCGTTTGCTGAACGGCTCGAATGCACGGTTTTACGGATTTGCCCTGAGCACCGGCGATCCTTTTACGATCATCGCCAGTGATCAGGCGCTTCTTGGCCACCCGGTCATTGTCAATAAGCTCATTATGGGACCCGCTGAGCGTTACGAGATCATTGTCGACTTTTCCAGGTATCCGGTTGGGACAAAGCTGTTCCTGCTAAATGCTGAGCAGCAGGAGAACGGACGAGGCCCCGACGGCTTTGATCTACGCTCCGCCGTGCCGCTGCTGCGCTTCGACGTGGACATAAACAACCCGGAGGTGAATCCGGTTGCAATTCCTGATCCGCTGCGCAGCGATCTTGTGCTGCCACAACCGAAAGATGTAGTGAAAACGAGGAGGTTTGAATTCAACCGCAGCGACGGCGCCTGGCAAATAAACGGTCGCTTCTATGACGAGGACCGTGTGGACGCCAATCCGCGTGTGAATACCACCGAAAGGTGGAATTTCAAAAACGGGGGCGGCGGCTGGTTCCATCCCATCCACACGCATGACCAGGGATTTCGCATCCTTTCCCGCAATGGCAAAACACCTCCTCCTCAGGAACAAGGATTGAAGGATGTGGTTCCCCTTGCCGGGGGTGATGAGGTGGACGTGCTGATTCACTTTGAAGGACCCAACAACATCGGCAAATACGTAATGCACTGCCACAACGCGGAACATGAAGACATGCGCATGATGCTGCGCTTTGACGTGGGGCCATGATGAAGTTCTTTCATGTAACCGCTGCAATGGCTTTTCGCGCAACGCCGGCAGTCGCCGCGGACCAACCGTCCGCGGCGGCGCAGGCCATGCGGAAGTATTTTCCCAACGTCGAATTGCGAACTCAGGAGGGCAAAACGGTTCGATTCTATGACGACATCATTAAAGGAAAGGTTCTCCTGATCCAGTGGATGTTCACTCGATGTAACCGTTCTTGTCCGTTTGCCACGCCGAAACTGTTGAAGGTACAACGAAACCTGGAAGAGCGCCTGGGCGACAAAGTCCGGCTGGTATCAATAACCGTTGACCCGCGTCACGATACACCACGACTATTGGGCCAGTATGCAGCCCAGTTCCGTTCGCCAAGAAACTGGGTGTTACTCACAGGGAACAAGAATGATGTGGACCTGATCCGGCGCAAACTGGGCGTGTACGACCCGGTCGAAACAAACCTTGAACACATGAACGTCCTGACGGTGGGCAACGAACCAGAGGGGCAGTGGCTGGCAATGCCTGTATTCAGCAGCGATCAGGAGATCGTGCGGACTGTGGTTCGAGTCGCCAATTCGATGAAGGGGGGATAGGCCGCGGATTATCCCTAGAGAAATCTTTTCTCTTGACTTGACTTAGGTAAAATCCGCCAATCTTCACCTCAATCTTCGTAAAACCGTTTTAATTGTGCCTTCGCGGATGTCTTCGACCCCAGGTGTCATCGTCCTAATTATGGTCAACATGTCGCCTTGAATTGCGTAAGTCATTGTGATCGAAATTTCGACTTCGAACGGATGAAGGGCATATTCTGATTTCAGCAAAATGCTATGGTCTCCGGCCTCATATGTGCCTGCTGTCGCCTCAAACCCGAGATCTTCTGGCTGATTAGATTCAAAGTAGGTAGGTCTGGTCTTCTTCATTAAAACCCAAGCGTAGTAGCCGTCGTGAAATTGCAGGAGGCCACTCCAATCGGGAGACTTTCGCATGATTACCGATTTTTGCGGCTTTGTCAGACGGGTTTCCTGCGAGACGAGCTCATATGTTCCCTCCACTCCTGTAGCGTGGGGATTGTTACCGAGCGTTTGTGCCCTAGCCACGAGTACGGCTGAGAGCAGAACACAGCAGAGACGCAATCTCATATTTCCTCCACATCGGATTATCTGGGTACCATATTCATCGTTTCTCTAAAAACGCACGCTTGGAAATGGTATCCGGAGTCAGTATCTCTAGAACCTGCAACGCCATATTTTCCGTAAGAGGGCCCACCAGTGGCATAATAACTTGCCAGATTTCCCAGTTCATGAACATATGCATTCTGCGAAGCACTGCGGCCGGGTTGGTCTGCGCGGCCGCCTTTGATCCATTCGTTCATCTCAAAAAAATACTCGCTGCCGATGTAGATCGCGCGGTGTTTCCCTTCACCTCCGGGCTTACCGCGGATGGTCGCGGATTGGGACGAAAGGATAATTGCTAAATTGTTAAAGACCAACGGCTAAAGGCTAGTTGCAATTGTTGACGGCTAATCCCCAAACCGGCGCGCAGTCAGGACCACGACTATCAGTCCACAGAAGAAGACGCCACCTTCGGCTCGCGTTGACCATGCATGTAGACGGTCGAATTCCATTCGGTGCTCGTCGGAATGAGAAACGTTTTCCATCGCTCCCATCTCGTGGCGTAACACACGCATGCGCGGCGTGATGGCGAACTGGGAAATTGCAGTCAGCACGAGCATGACGAGCACAAGAATGTGGGAGACAGCAAACGGTTTTGCCTGAGCGTGACTTTTCCAATTAAGACTAAGCGAAGCGAGGAGAAAGATCACGCCCGAGACCAATCCCATCCAGTGCAATGCGGTAAGACTGCGGCTTACCACGTTGCCTGCCAGTTCAACGGTGGGCAGAACCGTAAACACCGTTGGCGCCAGCACGAACGAGAAAAAGATGATGCCGCCGATCCACGTGATCAGCGCCAGCAGCATCAACGCTCGCAGCCAGCTCATACTGGAACTGGAATACTTTGGACGATGTCGCGAATGATGGTCTCGGCCTGGTCGGCTTTCTTCATTGTGGAAGAGTAGCGAGCATTCACCACCACGCGATGTGAAAACACGGGAGTGGCCAGGCTCTTAAAGTCTGTAGGCGTGGCAAACTTGCGGCCATCCAGATAAGCCATGGCCTGGGCAGCGCGATAAAGCATCAAAGACCCGCGTGGTGAGACGCCGAGAGCGAGGGAATCGGATTCGCGTGTACGCTTCACGATTTCCAGCGCGTAGTCCACCAGGCTGTCATCGACTTTGACCAGTTTGACCTCTTCCTGCATGGCGATGATCTCTTCACCAGTGGCCACAGGAGTGATCTTGTCCAGTCTTGCCGCTCCGGCTTCTGACCGCAGAATCTCACGCTCACTGGCTTTCTGCGGATAGCCCATGTGCAGGCGCAGCAGAAAACGGTCAAGTTGTGATTCCGGCAGCGGATATGTGCCGTGGTGTTCCACAGGATTTTGCGTTGCGATCACCAGAAAGGGCTGGGGCAGAGGATGTGAGTGGCCGTCCATGGTGACCTGCCCTTCATTCATCGCCTCCAGCAATGCCGACTGGGTCTTGGGCGTGGTGCGGTTAATTTCGTCGGCCAGTAGAATGTTCGTAAACACCGGTCCGGCTTTGAACTCGAATTGCTGCTCCACGGCCGAGTACACGGAGATTCCCAGAACGTCAGAGGGCAACATGTCACTGGTGAATTGCAGACGCTGGAAAGTACATTCAAGTGTTCGCGCCAGGGCATGGGCCAGAGTGGTCTTACCAACGCCAGGCACGCCTTCAATCAGGAGATGGCCACGCGCCAGCACGCATACCATTGCCATGCGCACCACTTCGTCATTGCCGCGGATGATGCTTCGCAAGGACTGCTCAATGGCCGTGGCGCGAGTCCCGGAGGCTGTGTGGAGCTGTGTTGAAACCATGTACTTGGCTCTATTGTAACGTGATGTGGCTAAATTGTGATGGGCACATGCCCTTACCAGGGACGTTGTTCCTTCTACTATGCGCGCAGTGGACTTATATCCTCAAGAATAACTGTGTTGCGCCGTGGTGCCCAAAGTAACCTGCTTTGTCGGACTATCTGTGCCACAATTCGCCTTATGTCTGCGCAGAAAAGACCTTGGTCATGCTGGACGATCGCACGCTACGGCATGCTTGGTTTCATGCTGCTGGTGTCCGCGCTCATGTTAAAGCGTCCCAGCCTGCTGGCAGAGGCTGCGCCAGGAGCTGCCGTGCGCCAGGACAGCGAAAGCTTTCAGGCTAAGTGGGTTGATCTTGAACAAGCCCACCTTCGCGGTGAAACTTCAGAATTTCGCTTTACCGCCGACGAGGTGAATGCCGCATTTCAGGAAAGTCTGTCGGGCACCAGTGAGGTTTCTTCGCAAAACTCTGCTGACGTGAAGCCGGCGCAGTTCTTTTTTGCTGGTGACCACGTGACCGGTCAATTCGTGGCCAATGTGCATGGCAGGTACGTTTACCTGACTGTGTCGGGAAAGCTGCGAGTGGTTGAAGGCTATCTCACGTTCGATCTGATGGACATGAAGATCGGCGATCTGCCAGTCCCCGTTTCGCTGGTGCGAATGCAGCTTCAAAGCAAGCTACGCGAGCCGGAAACACGCGAGAAGATGAAGCTTCCAGCTTATGTGGCCGATCTGCGCATTGAAAACGGACAGTTAGTGGTGCTGGAGAAGTAACGCAGTGGTCTTCATTCCGAGCGGAGCGAGGAATCCCTACTCCCAGCAACAACTTCGGCTTCGCACAATTGACATTCGTAACTGGCGTTAGAGGATCGTGTCTCGTCCCTTTGCACAAACACCACTTCTGCCAGCGATTCGTTTGAAATTACAAATTCCTTTTAAGAAGGTAGGGATCCCTCGCTGCTCTCGGGATGAAAAAAACGCTTTACAGAGGCTGTGTCGAATGTCCGGTGAGGCGCTCAATTCTCTTGTAAATCGGCGGATGAGTAGAAAAGAGGCTGCCGAAATCCACGCCCATCATCGGTTTAATGATGAACAGATGTGCCGTAGATGGGGTGGCCATCATTGGCACGCGTCTGGAATAAGCGTCCAGCTTTTGCAAGGCTCGCGCCAGCGCATATGGATTGCCGGTATAGTGAGCGCCACTCGCGTCAGCCTCATACTCCCGGGTGCGAGACACCCACAACTGAATCAGCATGGCGGCTATTGGCGCCAGGATCATCATTAAGAGCGCTCCCAGTCCACCACCGCGGCGCTCGCGATCATCTCCGCCTGTCCCAAACCAGAACATCATGCGCGCAGCGATGGTTATCGCGCCGGCCAGAGTGGCGGCAATCGAACTGGTGAGAATGTCACGATTCTTCACATGGCCCAGTTCATGGGCCAACACGCCTTCAAGTTCGTCATCATCCAGCAGTCCAAGGATTCCCTGCGTTACGGCGACAGACGCATGGTTAGGATTGCGTCCGGTGGCGAACGCGTTGGGCGAATCGTCCGGTATCACATAGATTTTCGGCATCGGTATGCCGATCTTTTGGGAGAGTCTTTCCACTACCGAATAAACCCGCGGCAATTGTTCCCGTGTGACGGGTGTAGCGCGGTACATGGCCAGGGCAATCTTGTCAGAGAAAAAGTACGAAACAAAGTTGGTGATGGCTGCCAATCCAAAGGCAAGCACCATCCCGTTGCGTCCGCCAAAGTAGTCGCCAATCCCGATCGCCAAGAGGGTCATTAAAGTGAGCAGGAAAGCAGTTTTAACGGTATTCATATCTAAATAGATGCCCGCTGGCGTACGAGGATTCCAAAATGGAAATACCGGACTCTTTCGCCTGAGTTTCACCCTGCGCTAGATCTTGTCCTGCAAACCCATGAAAGCTCGATCGTTACTGCCTCTCTGGAAATACTGTGAAAGACCGTGTGCTCACCCGAACGCTCATGTACGCATACATTAAGGATTTTAATGTTTTTCTTATTGTTTTCTCATGGTGAGTTTCGCATACTCTCAATCGGCTTAACGTCGTAAGACGACACGTGTCGCAATAAGACACTTGTAGATCTTCGATACTTCCGGGCTTTCCGCTCCGCAAAGCAAGCCCCAGCGGGGTTTTGTAGACACACCTTGTTGCAGAGAATTCAGAGCGTTGCCCCCAAGACGGCGCTCCTTGGATAAGCGGGTGATGCCCACCCGTTTTCGGCTCACGCAAATGGCGCAACCTCGCTATTGGTGTCCGGCTCCGGCAAGGTGCAAGTAGAACTTTAAGGAGCGTAGCCAATGAGCTTTATCTATTTACCCAAGGATGCTTCCCGTGCACGCGTGAAGGAAGCCGAGGAAGCCAGAAAGAATAGAGCTGAGATCGTCGCAGCTTTTTCTCAAGGCAAAGTTTCTCGTCGCGACCTCATTAAATGGGGTCTGATCTCATCCGCCGGAGCCCTGGCGCCGATTCATGGACTCAATCCGTTTGTCGCCAGTGCTTATGCAAGCGGCGGTTCCACCATCCCGACAGGCGCTCCACGCAGCCCATTGGGCGGTGTTCAGCCGTTCTCAACCCCCATGCCGCGCTTCGATGTAATCGAGCGCAAACAAATCATTACCGGCCAGCCCCATCCGTTTGGCGCAATCATTCCGCAGGCTCAGGCCAACCAGACGCAGCAGGCTCTGGATCCGGCGTTGGTCGGCGGCGTTTCTGGACTGACGGGACCCATTGAAGGCCGTCCAGGTGGACCGATCTGGGCTCACCAGGGCTTCGATAAGTTCCCGCCTCAGATCGCTGTGGAAATGACCCAGGGTCAGGCGCAGGCCAACACGGTTTACAACCCCGGTTGTACCAGCGACAAGAACTCAGGCATCGACCCGACCGCATCTCTGCCGCTGAAGTTCCACCCTGGCCTGCCCACGCAGCAGCCGAATTCAGTGTGGACCTTCAACGGAACCATTCCTCCCAAGCTGGTCCAGGGCAAGTATGGTGAGCCGATCATTTTCCGCCATCACAATCAGCTGCCTGCTGATGTGAATGCGAACAACGGCTTCGGACGCAACACCATTTCCACGCACGAGCACAACGGACACCACGGCGCGGAGAATGACGGTTTTACCGGCGCATTCTTCTTCCCTGGACAGTTCTACGACTATCACTGGCCAATCGTTCTGGCTGGACGCAACTCCATCAACACTGGCGCCACGGATCGTCGTGCCAGCAGCCCTGATGGCAGCGGCGGACTGACCAACGTACCCGGTGACTGGCGCGAAACCATGAGCACCCACTGGTTCCACGATCACATGTTCAGCTTCACTTCGCAGAACGTGTACAAAGGCAACGCTGCCATGTTCAACATCTACAGCGGCCTTGATCGCGGTAACGAAGGCATCAGCGACGGCGTTAACTTCCGTCTGCCCAGCGGAACCGCTAAAGATTTCGGCAACCTTGAGTATGACGTCAACCTCCTGCTGGCTGACAAAGCCTTCGATTCGAACGGTCAACTCTTCTTTGACATTTTCAATTTCGATGGTTTCCTCGGCGACGTAATGACGGTCAACCTGACCTACCTGCCGTATTTCGAAGTGGAGCGCCGCAAGTATCGCTTCCGCATCCTGAACGCCAGCGTTTCCCGCTTCTTCAAGTACGGTCTGTCTGACGGAACGCAAATGATCCAGATTGCCAACGACGGTAACCTGCTTCCAACGGTTGTTCCACAAGCCGTATCTGACGAGCAGGGCATCGCCGAGCGCTATGACTGGGTCATTGACTTCTCCAGGTACTCAATTGGAAGCAAAGTCTGGCTGGTCAATGTGTGCGAGCACATTGACGGTAAGAAACCGTCGGCAGACCTCACAATCGCCCAGGCATTGTCTGGTCAATCACTTGATCCTTGCGTTGGTAAGTTCCTCGAGTTCCGCATTGTGCGTAACCCGGCGACTCCCGACGTCAGCCAGGTGCCGACCCAGTTGATTCCGAACCCGGATCTGTCGCAGGTCCCAGTTTCCCGCCAGAGAACGTTCCTCTTCGGCAGAGGCGCAAGCCAACCCTTGCCGCAACCCGACGATGCCGCTTTCTTCACGGGAGCCGGCGGACAGCCTGGTCCATGGGGCGTAGCCACCGATAATGGTCCGATGCTGAATGCCAGCTTCGGCCGTCTATCAGCGGCGCCGAAATTTGGCACCCGCGAAATCTGGACCCTCCAGAACGGTGGCGGTGGCTGGGATCACCCGGTGCACATCCACTTTGAAGAAGGTCAGATCCTGGCCCGGAACGGCAAAGCAAGCAACGTGCCGGCTTGGGAACAGGGCCGCAAGGACGTGTATCGTCTGCGTCCGGGCGGAAGCGTGACCTTGACCATGCAGTTCCGCGATTGGGGCGGCATGTACATGGAGCACTGCCACAACACGGTCCATGAAGACAACGCCATGCTGGTACGTTGGGAAATCGATGACGCGGGCACGCCGTTCTTGAAACCACTACCCACGCCGATCGCCAAGCCCACGGGCGTTACGTTCGCGGCTCCGGATGACATAGCTCCCACAGCCTTCTAATTGAAGGTTGCAGGAACAAACTAACCAGACAGGCGGGCCGCAACAGCTGATTGCGGTCCGCCCGTTCTGCACTGTGGTAGTGACGGGTTCCCAAGGAAAAAACAATGAAATCCAAGTCAGCAATACGAGTCATGGCGGTGGCGCTGGCATGTAGCGCGGCTCTGGCTCTGATGCGGCCGTCTTCCGTGATGGCCGACAATTCGCGCTGGGGAGCAAACTATTTTCCCAACGTGGAGCTGATCACTCAGGACGGCAAAGTCGTCCATTTTTACGACGATCTGATTAAAGGCAAAATCGTAGTTATCGACTTTATTTATACCCATTGCGTGGACGCATGTCCTCTGGAAACAGCGCGCCTGGTTCAGGTTCAGAAAATGCTTGGCGACGCGGTTGGCAAAGATATCTTTTTTTACTCCATCACCATTGATCCCAAGCGCGATACGCCGGCGGTTCTCAAAGACTATGCGGAGAAATACCATGTTGGGCCAGGATGGACATTTCTTACCGGCAAAAAGAATGAGATTGATCTGTTGAGCCAGAAGCTGGGACTTTACCAGGACCCAGATCCAAATGACCGGGATGGCCACATGCCTGCGGTGCTGATTGGCAACGAGCCCACCGGCCAGTGGATGCGCAATTCGGCCACAGACAATCCGCGTTTCCTGACCAACCTGATCGGTGACCGGCTGAACAACTGGAAGCTCACCACCAGCAATAAGAGCGGCGGGACGGCCGAGGCCCAGGTAGTCGATTTAGACCAGGGCCGGTACCTTTTTGCAACTCAGTGTTCCGCCTGCCACACCGTGGGACATGGCGATAAGATCGGCCCTGATCTTCAGGGAGTGGCGGATGTTCGCGATCCCAAGTGGCTGACGCATTTCATCCAGACACCGGACAAGATGATCGCTGCCGGTGACCCGATCGCAACCGCACTGTTTGAGAAATATAAACAGGTACGGATGCCGGACTTGCGCGTAAGCGACGAGGACACCGCGCTGATCATTGAATTTCTCAAAAAGCAGAGTAAGGACCCTGAAGGTAAGCTGGCGCAAGCCCAAAACAGCAAGCCGCAAAACCAGGAGATCGGTTTGCATCACTCTGAAACATCCAGAGTGATCGGTTCCGCAACGTCTTCTGCTGCTGTGAGTACAACGGCGCCAAAGGCAAAAGACTAACGTTTAGGATTGGCTGCAATCCGGCCGTTTTTTAGTGGTGAGGGTCCTTTCATGGGACTCCCTCTCCCGGTCGGGAACGCTCTGATTATCGTTTCGCGCCGCTAGCTGGCGAGCGCCTTGCGAATGGCCAGAAGCTCGCGCAACGCGGTTTCCAGATTCTTCAGATCCAGCGCATTCGCGCCATCGGACTTGGCCTGCGCCGGATTGTCATGAACTTCCATAAAAATTCCATCGATGCCCGCAGCCACCGCCGCGCGCGATAGCACTGGTATAAATTGCGGCTGTCCGCCTGAGACTGCCTGGCCTTTCGCTCCTGCCGAAGGAAGCTGCACGGAATGGGTCGCGTCAAACACCACCGGCGCAAACTCACGCATGATGGCCAGCGAACGCATATCCACCACCAGATTGTTGTAGCCGAATGAGCTGCCGCGTTCGGTCAGAAAAATATTCTGGTTGCCGGACTCGCGTACCTTGTCAACCGCGTGCTTCATGTCCCACGGGGAAACAAATTGTCCTTTTTTTATGTTGATGGCCTTGGCGTGTTGTGCGGCTTTTACCAGCAGATCAGTCTGCCGGCACAGAAACGCCGGAATCTGCACCACGTCTACCGCATCTGCCACCTGGGGAACATCCACCACTTCATGAACGTCGGTTAGAACCGGAACGCCGACCGTCTCTTTCACTTTTCGCAGAATGCGCAGACCCTCTTCCAGTCCCGGCCCGCGGAAGCTCCTCAGTGAGGTGCGATTCGCCTTGTCATACGACGCTTTGAAGACATAAGGGATCGCCAGCTTTTTGGCGACAGCGCTGATCTCCTGTGCCATGCGGATCACATGCTCTTCGCTTTCAATGACGCAAGGGCCTGCGATGAGAAAGAGGGAGGAGCCGATGTTCAGGCCGTCGAGCGTAAATCGGATAGGGTTGGTCATCTTCAAAAAGCTTACATGAATTTCAGATAGCATGGCATCCGTCTGAGCTTCCCCGCCACGCTAGTGCTTCCGCAGACTTATAATCACGGCGATGAGCTCGTTTTCACCAACCGGGAGCGGATCCGCGCAGGGCCTGGAGCCGCGTGAGCTCTATCTTGGCATTCAGGCGGTTGACGTCTTCGTTCGCGACCTGGAGAAAAGCCTGCAATTCTACGTGAATCAACTTGGCTTTAAGTTGGTTTCTGATCTCATCCTGCAATCGGGGCGGCGTCGTGTAGGTATTTCTCCTCCTGACGGGAGTGCAGGGCTCAACCTGATCGCGCCTGACCCGGGTTCAGATGAGTACGCACTCATCGGCCGGGCGACGCAAGTAGTTTTTGTCACGGAAGATGTCGCCGTCAAATATGGCGAATGGAGAAAGCGCGGCGTCCGCTTTCAGCACACGCCGCGACTAAGACGTATCAAGTACCGGCAGCAGGCGCCCGCCCGGCTCGCGGAGCAATCTCACCTCTTCGGAGAAGAGCAACCGGTATGGGGCGGGGTATTCACCCGCTTTGAGGACCTTGACCACAATTCATTTGCGCTGGTGAGCATTGACGAAATCAGCCGAGCCATTGAGATGCAGCGCCGCGCTATCGCGGCAAAGCTGGAAGCTGAGCGACGCGCCGCTCATGAACTTGAAATCGCGAAACAGGTGCAGGCGCGACTATTCCCACAGGCATTGCCGCAGGTGCAAACGCTCGAATATGCCGGAATTTGTATTCAGGCCCGGGAAGTAGGCGGAGATTACTACGATTTTCTCAGTCTGGGCCGTGACCGCCTGGGGTTTGCGCTTGCAGACGTGTCGGGAAAAGGAATCGCAGCCGCCCTTATGATGGCCAATTTGCAGGCAAGCTTTCGCAGTCAGAGTGCTGTCGCCTGGGACGAACCGCAACGTTTTTTACAGTCAGTGAATAGCCTGTTTTACGAGAATACTGCAGAGAATTCTTATGCCAGCTTATTCTTTGGCGCATATGACGACGACGCGCGCCGTTTGCGCTACGCCAACTGCGGCCACCTTTGTGCGCTATTGCTGCGCCGGGATGGCGCTCTCGAGCGTCTCGATTCCACGTGTACGGTAGTAGGCCTTTTCAAGGACTGGGACTGCTTCATGGCAGAATGCAGCCTCTTTGCCGGAGACATGTTCGCACTGTATACCGATGGCGTCACTGAATCATTCGATGACGCCGGAGAAGAATTCGGAGAACAGAGGCTGATCGAGGCGTTACGGCAAAACCGTGAGGCACCCCCTCAGGTTGCGTTGGACTCGATCGTCGCAGAGGTGCGGAAGTTCAGCGCACGAGAGCAGCACGACGATATCACCCTGATCATCGGGCGATGCAGAGAAAAATAATCCGGATCTTAATATCCAAACGTAAAACTTGTCTAACTATCTTCTAACGATTCTTTCCGGCCTTAAGAACAGCTCGCCATCTTCCATAGCTTTGGCGTCGCGGCGCTTGCTGCCGTTTTCATAGCTGGCTTTCACAAAGCTGTTGAACAATGGATGCGGCTCCAATGGCTTCGACTTGAATTCCGGATGGAACTGGCAGCCGAGGAAATAAGGATGGTCAGGAATTTCCACGATCTCCACATAGGTTCCGTCCGGGGTGCTGCCGGTAAGGCGCATGCCCGCGCCGGTGAGTATGGCCTCATACTCGCGGTTGAATTCATAGCGGTGGCGATGGCGCTCGCTGATCTCGGTTGTTCCGTAAGCGTTGGCAGCGTGGCTGTTCGGTTCCAGCTTGCAAGCCCAGGCTCCCAGTCGCATGGTGCCGCCCAGTTCGTCAATGCCGCGCAGTTCACGCAATTTGTAAATCACACGATGCGGGGTTGCAGGATCAAACTCGCTGGAATCTGCCTGCTCCAATCCGCAGACGTTGCGTGCGTACTCAATGCATGCCGTCTGCATGCCCAGGCAGATGCCGAAATAAGGTATCTTCTTCTCGCGCGCGTAGCGGATCGCATTCAGCATGCCTTCAATGCCGCGCTTGCCGAATCCGCCGGGGACCAGGATGCCGTCAAAGCCTTCCAGTTGCATCTCGTAATCGCGATTACCGTGGTCCTTGTGCTCCAGGCCTTCGGCTTCCACCCAGGTCACGTTGAGCTTCAGGTTCTGCGCCGTGGCCCCGTGGACCAGCGCTTCCTTGAGTGACTTGTACGAGTCTTCATACTCCACGTACTTGCCCACAATGCCGATGTTCACTTCATCTTTCGGGTTATAGATTTTGTGGACCAGTTCTTCCCAGCGCGTGAGTTTGGGCGGGTTCGCGTCCACGCGGAGATAGCGCAGTACCAGTGCGTCCACTCCTTCATGGGCAAACACCAGCGGAACTTCATAGATGGAAGCAACGTCTTTGGCGGTGATCACGGCCTCATCTTCCACGTTGCAGAACAAAGCAATCTTTCCCTTGAGCTCTTTTGACAGGAACCTGTCCGTGCGGCAGAGAAGGATGTCGGGCTGAATTCCGATGCTGAGCAATTCTTTGACTGAGTGCTGCGTAGGCTTGGTCTTGAGCTCGCCGGCTGCGCCAATCCAAGGAACCAGCGTTACGTGGACAAACAAAGTGTTGTCGCGACCCAGCTCCTGGCGCATCTGGCGGATGGCTTCCAGGAACGGCAGAGACTCAATGTCGCCGACCGTGCCGCCGATCTCTACGATGGCGATATCCACGTCCTGCGCCACCTTCTTCATGGCGGCCTTGATTTCATTCGTGACGTGCGGAATCACCTGCACCGTCTTACCCAGATAATCACCGCGACGCTCCTTGGTGATGATCTGTTCGTAAATGCGGCCGGTGGTCCAGTTGTTGTCGCGCAGGAGGCGGGCGTGGGTGAAGCGCTCGTAATGTCCAAGGTCGAGGTCGGTCTCGGCGCCGTCATCGGTCACAAAGACTTCGCCATGCTGAAAAGGAGACATGGTGCCCGGGTCCACGTTCAGGTAAGGGTCAAACTTCATGATATTGACTTTTAAACCACGGCTTTCCAGAAGGCAGCCAATGGAAGCTGCTGCCAGACCTTTGCCCAGGGAAGACACAACGCCGCCGGTTACGAAAATATATTTCGCTGCCATGAACTCCTCGTCTCAGTTGTTTGGGGATTGAGTGCGGTGATTTTTGGGGGTGCCGCTCCCTGGCGCGATAGAGGCTGTTGCCCTTGGCCGTGGAAGCATTTGGGGTGCACGATCAATTATACAAAAACCGCCTGTGGAAAGCAGGGACAGAATGGGCGTTGAGGATTTTTCTTCCCACCTCTCCGCACCGACTCTTATGGGCGAAGCTCAGATTCTCCCTGTCGATACTCGTGTGGCACAGCCGCCCCCGGCTGTGCGACTCACTCCTGCCACAACCATTTGTAGTCTTCGGCCCTAGCTACCAACCCTTCCCTGACCGGATTCTCCTTCACATATCGAATCTTACTTTCGAGGCTCTCTGCATACTCAGCCCTATTAAAGCATTTGGTCTGCATGAGTCGATTTATGAATTTGGTCTATAAATAACAATAATGAAAACACTCGGCATTATCGGCGGCATCGGTCCGGAGTCAACCATGGAATATTATCGCCGGCTGATTGCTTTATACCGCCAGAAGATCACCGATGGAAGCTATCCGCAGATCGTCCTCAACAGCATCAACCTCACGGAGATGCTGGCGATGCTTTCCGCCAATCAACTTCCTGAGCTCACGCAGTTTTTGCTGGGCCATTTAGAAACGCTCGCTCGCGCCGGAGCGGATTTCGCTGTGATCGCCGCCAACGCGCCACATCTTGTGTTTGCTGAACTGGAGCATAGGTCTGCCATACCACTGCTCAGCATTGTGCAGGCTACGGCCGACCGGGCGAAAGATCTCGGTCTGCGCAATCTGGCTCTCTTTGGCGCAAAGTTCACCATGCAGGCCAGCTTCTATCCTGATGTGTTTTCACGCCACAGCATTTCTTTGGCGGTACCCAACGCGCAAGAGCAGGACTACATCCACGAGAAATATTTTGGCGAGCTGGTCCATGGCACCGTGCTTGCGGAAACTCGCCAGCGTTTGATCGGCATCGTTGAATCCATGAAATCTCGAGACGGTATCAACGGCCTGATCGTTGGCGGGACTGAACTGTCGCTCATCTTCCGCGAGCCTGAAGTCTGCGGTATCCCTGTATTAGACACCACACAGATTCATGTTGAAGCTGCCATTTCGCGCATGCTGGCGTAAAAAATCCTGCAAGAAATCCTGCAACTCCGTTCTTAGATCAGTTACCACCACTGGGCCCCTGCCATAGAGGGACAGAATCGTGATTCCTGACTGCGTGTGCCGCAACGGCGCAATTTGCGCCGCGCGAATCGACTTCCCCCCGCGCCGCACACCTCTGGCAAGCCGTATCCATCTCGCAAAAATGAAAGGCATTCTCTATGAGAAGGTCACACGAATTGCTTCGCACATTTTCTGTTTTATTGCTGGCCGTGTTCTGCACGGCCGCGCTCACCTCAGCTCAGGTTTCTTCTCAGGAAAACACGCCCGCACCCGGCTGGGTCGTCATCCCGGTTGACGAATATCAGCAATTGCGCACGCGGGCTTATCCGGCAGAACGTCCACCAGAACCACCACCGGTTGAGGTAACTCTCACGCGCGTGGATTATGACCTGCACATCAACGGCGATCTCGCTACGGGTCGCGCCACGCTTACGGTGGACGTAATTAAAGACGGCTGGGTGCATGTGGCCATCCCCGCAGGCTTGCTGGTGCGCGAAGCCCGGCTGGATGGCAAGCCGCTCGCCCTGGTGCCTGATCGGAGCAAAGGCGGCCATCAACTCTCAGCCGTCCTGGCCCATGCCGGACGCGCTCTGCTCCTGCTCGATATTGCTATGCCGGTGAATGCCTCCGCCGGCGATGAAAGTCTTTCTTTGCCGGCGACCCTTTCCGGAGTCACCCGTGCTTCGGTTGAACTACCTCGCCAGAGCGTGGAGATGACTCTCAGCGGCGGACTTCTCAGCGACAAGACCGAGTCTGCAGGTGTGACGAAATGGCTGGCCTACGGGCACGGCAATGAACCCCTGACTTTCTCCTGGCGACGCAAGATTGAAGAACGCCACATTCAGCTGCCGCTGCGTATGCGCGGATCGCTGGTGGAAGCCGTTGGTCTGGGTGAAGACCTCACGCCCATCACTGCGGAAGTGGACCTCGCGATTACGCAGGGCTCGGCCAGGGAAGCACGCATACAAGTTCCAGATAAAGTCACCATCAATCAAGTCACAGGCGCAATGATTGGCGACTGGGAGGTCAAGGGCGGCGAACTAATCGTCACACTGGTTGAACCGGTGGAGCAATCAACACGATTCGTGATCAGCGGAGAAATACACACGCCGCGCGAGGGCGAGATCGTCATTCCTATTCTCCGGCTGCTCAACGTGGAACGCGAAAACGGTGGTGTGGCCGTGGACGTAATGGGCGCTGGGGAAATCAAAGAAAAGCTTACGAAGTCTCAGGGCCTTGAGGGCGTGGATGCCTCGGACCTCGGTGAGATGGTGGCCAATCGCCAGTCGCCGTCATTGCAGGCATTTCGTTTTCGTTCCGCAGAAAATCAGTTGGACCGCTCACTCAGCGTAAACGTGGCGCGTTATGAGCAACAGGCGGTCCTGCTGGCCAATATTGAAGAAGCCCGCTACAAGGTTCTGATGAGCAGTGAAGGGAAGACGCTGGTGCAGGCGAATTACGCGGTGCGCAATAATCACAAGAATTTTCTTGCCATCAAGCTGCCGCCCGGTTCGGTTGTCTGGAGTGCATCGGTGAACGGAGTTCCTGTCCGCCCGGGCGAAGCGGATGATCAAAGCCTGCTGCTGCCACTGGAAAAATCGCGCGCCGGCAGCGAGTCTGCCGCGTTCGCCGTGCAGGTGATGTACCTGAGCCGGGAACCGGCGTGGACTGACAAAGGCAAAACGCGGCTGTCACTTCCTGCCGTTGACATTGCCATTTCTCGAACCGGCGTGGAGTTTTTTCACTCGCCGCAATTTCACGTAATCGCCGATCCGGGCGCGTTCCGCATGGAACCCTACGCTCAGCCGTTTTCGCCGGCGCTGGCCGAATCGGCCCAGCGTGAGATTCCAAAACCAATGGCCATGCCGGTGCCTGCCAAGGCTGGCGATCTCGAAAGTAAAGACGCTGCGCGACACGCTGCTCTGGTGGATGAATTCCGCGCCAAGACTTCCGGCGGACGCACCTTGCGCTCGCTGCCGGTTGCCGTGTCATTCCCAGTTTTTGGCAGCTCGGTTTATCTGGTCGCCGAACTTACTGAGGAAAATCATGCTCCGGCAATTGACCTGAGCTATCAGAAAGAGAAGAAAGAAGGCAAAAAATGAAAACGCCGAAAACGCTGAAAACCGCGATCGCATTTGTCCTGATCTTTGTTTTTGCCTTGTGCGCGGCGGCCTCTGACCGCAATCCTTTAGGCAACAACAGCGCGCTTCCTCTGCCCACATCGGGCAACGTAACGCTGCCTCTGGCGGAATATAACCGCCTGGTGGACCTGGCCAGCAAGTCCGTCAGGACGCTGGAGCTGCCGCCCAACAGCTACACGCTCAAACGCGCCGACCTGAAATTACATGTCTCCAGCAGCAACGTTCTTGGAACTGTTGCGCTCGATGGCGAAGTGTTTCTCAAGAATGGAGCCAAGGTCCCGTTGGCTTCCGGAGTGACGGTGCTGAGCGCGCAGCGTGAAGGCAAGCCGCTTCCTCTCTTGCAGGAGAACGGATTGACCACGGCCGTCCTGCCCACGGCGGGTGAATTTGCCGTGACGCTTGAAACCGGTACGCCATTAGTGATTGAGGCTGGCCGTGCGTCGTTCAACCTGCCAGTGCCTTCGGCTGGCAGCGTGAAGATGACGCTGGTGGTTCCCGGCGACCGCACCAATGTTCGCATCAATCCCGGCCTGATCACCGGACGCACTTCTTCAGGCGGCCAGACTACGATTGAAGCTGCGCTCGCGCCCGGCCAGTCCGCCACCATCTGGTGGACAACGCGTGAAGTGGTGGCGCCCGTGGTCCCTAAGGAAGTGCGCTTCCTGTCTGACGTGAAGACTCTGGTCTCAGTCAATGAGAGCGATTTCCGCATCGCTGCGCTTGCCGACATCACGGTGCTGCAAGGCCAGCCCGCCCGCTTCGTTGTGGACATACCGCAGGGCTACGAAGTCACCAACGCTTCCGGGGCCACCGTGTCAACCAGTGAGGTCAAAGCCGGACAGCTCATTGTGTATCTCAACAATGGCAACCAGCACTCCCACCAGTTCCTGATTTCCATGGAACGGGCGTTCACTCAAACCAGCATTAAAGCGCCTTTCATCACTTTCAAAGACTCGCAGCGTGAAACCGGCGAAGTGCTGGTTGAAGGCGCCGGCGCCATGGAACTTACCGCGAAGGAAGGCGGAAGCCTGAAGCGCATGGACGTAAAAGAAACCAATCCGTATCTGCGTGCGCTGGCCAGAAATCCTTTGCATGCGGCTTTCCGTTATCATCGTCAGCCGAATGAAGTCCCCACGTTGGCGCTGGAGTGGAAACGTTTTCCTGATAGCCCTGTGCTGGCCGCAGTCGCCGAACGCGCCGTGGTGACCACGCTTGTCACATCAGAAGGACGGTCCCTCACCGAAGTCACGCTTACCATCAAGAACCAGGCGCAGCCATTCATGAAAGTTGATCTGCCCCAGGGCGCGTCCATTCTCTCGGCCGACGTGGCGGGCGAAAAGGTGAAGCCCGTGCAGGGAACGGACGGAAATCGGGTGCCGCTGCTGCGCGCCAACTTCCGTCCCAACGGGCCTTACACCGTTTCATTCGTATTTGTGCACTCCGGCAGCCCGTTTGCGCGCAAAGGTGGATCGGAACTCTCTCTTCCAAAAATGGACGTTCCCATCAGCGTGATGGAATGGGAAGTGTTTCTCCCCGAGCAGTACAAGGTGAAGGACTTTGGTGGCGACGCGATTGCGATGAATGAATACCCTGCCGTTTACGGCATGGGTTACGGCAGCGGGATCGGCGCTGGCTACGGGGGTGGAATTGGTAGTGGAGTTATGGGTGGATTGGCTCAGATAAGTCCCGGAGTGGTCGCAGGATCATTTGGTACTCCGACCGACACGAACGGGGCCTTTGGCGGCGCGATTACCGGGACGGTTGTTGACCCAATGGGAGCCGTGATCCAGGGTGCGCAGGTCAAGATAACAAACATTGCCAACGGGGCAAGTTGGTCGGCGATCACGGATGCCTCAGGCCGATGGTTGGTTTATGGGGTTCCATCCGGCGAGGTGCGGATCGACATTTCTGCGCAAGGCTTCAAGAGTTCTTCATTGCGTGCAACCTCGCACGAAGCGGGCCGGGGCGAAAATTACGGAATGTCTAAGCTGAACGTCGGCTCCATATCTGAAACCGTTGAGGTCACCGCGGCGACGCCCATGATAGATACCACTTCTTCTTCGGTGACGACGACATTCAGCGGGACGAACGTATTCAGCAACAACGGTTGGCGCGGCGAACGCGATGACAAGAAGGCAAGGGAAAAACAGCAACAACTGGCGCAGAACCAGGCTTCCAGCAACGTCTACAACCTGCAAAAGAAAGTGTCCGGCGTACTGCCCGTAAGGATCGACGTGCCTCGTGCCGGCAACTCTTATCATTTCGCCCGCGCCCTGGTGCTGGATGAGGAGACAAAGCTGACGTTCAACTACAAGAGCGAGGTGAAAATCGCAAAGAAGTAAGCATTTGGCCGCGAATTTCCGCGAATAAATACGAATTGAAATTTGTTATTCGGGCTCTTCGCGGCCGAATCTATGTGACTGTGAATGCGAGCGTGAGCGCATCAGAGTATACGCAAGCACTCGGCAAGAATAGGAAATGTGAGTTGGTCCGCTAGCTGAAGAAAATATAAGCCGCGAATTGCGCAAATGAACACCCATGAATTCGGGTTCATTCGCGTTGATTCGCGGCTGATTTGGTTTCCAGCTCAGCGGCTACTTCACATATTTCGGCGGCTCGCCTTTGCCCCAGGGATCGTACTGGTGGGCAAAGATAACCCGGTCAGGAATGGAGGGATGATCGTAATAACAGAAGACGAGGAGAGGGCTCGGGTGCGGATACGCCAATGAGAGTTCGCCCAACACCTGAAAAGCATGCGCCGCGGATTCCTGCGGGTTGGCGTTGATGCCGTGCGTGACTTCCAACCCGTAGATGTCTGCGTTGTGCTCAAGTTGCCGGCCAAAGGTGGCGCCAATAGGTTGCGCGACGAATCCCAGAATGCTGAAGATCAAAAAGATCATGGGAAGAGCTGCCCAGTCCCCCAGTTCGCGAATATGCCAGCCGCCGCCAAATCTATTCAGGAACCAGCCGGAAAGACGGTAAAGCAGAAACAGTCCAATCAATAGTCCCACAGCGCTTGCCGCCAATCCGATGACTATGTGGTTTAAGACATAGTGCCCCATTTCATGGCCAAAGACGAAGAGCGTCTCGGGCGTGGATGCTTTTTGAATCGTGGTGTCCCAAACCACAACCCGCTTGGAGGGCCCAAAGCCGGTCACGTATGCGTTGAGCGTGGTTACTTTGTCGCTGGCTTTCATCAGGAACATGCGCTCGCGCGGTATCGTGAGTCCGCCGCGTTGCGTAACGCGTTCCAGTTGCTCCACGAGTTGTGGGTTTGTCTTATCCAATGGCTCAAATTTGTTGAACATCGGATCAATGACATAAGGAGTAATCATGATCAGGAAAAACAGGCACGGCAGGGCGATCAGCCAGAAGTAAAACCACCAACGGCTTGGGCTCTTGCGGATGACCCAGTTCATCAGAAAAAGGCCAAGAGTTGCGATGATGATGGTGATGAGCTCTCCCTTGGCGAAGTCGCCAAACCACGATCCCCAGCCCTGCACAGAGAGTCCGTATTGCCGGCTGATGCTGTGCTGGTAGGCGTCCAGGGGCAGGTCCAGGAGATTTAGCGTGAGAATGAAAAGTGGAACCACCACCAACGCCTGCACGAATCGGCCCTTCGATAATTTCTCCGCCCAATCGCGGTAACGCGCAACCAATCCGAAATAGAGAACAGCCAGGAGCACGACAAACGACCATACGTTGCTGACGATACGCAGCATTCCGCGTAGATCGTACAGAGCCTTCGCTTTGGCCAGCTTGTCCGGCGGCAGTGTGTAAACCGAGGTCTGCGTTGCTGGTGCGGACGCGCTTATCGCCGCGGGCCCGCTCGGCGCTGGTGTGGCTGTCTGGCCGAGGCAGGGAATGACGTTTGCGATCACAATGATTGCGAACAAAATACACGAGAGACTGAGGGCCCGGCTGCGTTTGGTCAAGAAGCCTCCTGGCGAATCGATTGTTTTCGGAAAGAAGCACAATACCAGAAAAGTGGTATTTAAGGACGCCGACTCTGGCTGTGGCCGGCGACATTTTGACTGTGGCGGTGTTATGGACCAGAAAGGCTTATGACTTGAAGTCTGGCCCTGATCCGGCATTTAATTAAAGCAGCAGGGATGCTCTTTATGAGGCCCATGAAAGTCACTCATCTTGCCACGTTGCTGGTCATCTTTATCGCTTGCGCGTGCATTGCTGGCTTCGCCCAGCAGAACCCGCAACACCTGGTCCTGAAAGACGGCTCCTACCAGACGGTCACGAAATACGAAGTACAGGGGCCACGTGTGCGCTATTACAGCGCCGAACGTTACAGTTGGGAAGCGCTTCCATCTGACATGGTGGATTGGCCCGCCACGGATAAGTTCAACAAAGAGCGTGACACTATCCGTACGCAGCAGGTTCTGAAGGCAGCAGCGCCTACCGCTGCCGACGAACTGGAACCGCCCATGGTCGCTCCCGGGCTTTACCTGCCGGAAGGTGGCGGCGTCTTCCTGATGGACACTTTCCAGGCCCATCCTGAATTAGTGGAGCTCACGCAGAATGGCGGCGAGTTGAACAAGCACATGGGAAAGAACATTCTGCGGGCCGCCATCAATCCGCTGGCACTCTCTTCCAAACAGACCATTGAGCTGAAAGGTGATCGTTCCAAAACGCAATCGCATGTTCCGCAGCCGTCGATTTACGTGAGTGTTGAGCAGTCGCCTGACGAGAACCGCAATCAGAACGCCAATCAGAAACAGGACGCCAATCAGAAGCAGGACGCGGCCTCTGCGCTGGACCAGGCTTCCTCCGGCCCTGGTCGCGCTCCAAAGCCGAAGGCGAGTCCCTCGCCGCAGCAGGATAAATATCGCATTGTGCGGATGGAAAAAAAGAAAGACGTTCGCGTGGTGGGCGATTTAAACGTAGCGATCTACGGCAAGGTCAGCCAGAAACAGAATTGGGTCAAAACGGTGAGTGAGTCTGCCGGCGGTGACTGGGTGAAGATCACGCCCACGGAACCGCTCACACCGGGAGAGTACGCCGTGGTTGAGTTACTGGACAAAGGACAGATCAACCTTTATGTGTGGGATTTCGGCGTTGATCCTTCCGCGCCGGAAAATGCCGGAGCGTGGAAGTCGCGGACGGCAACTCCAGGCGAGGACAACAAGCCGCCTTCGCTGGGCAAGAGGCCGCCTGGGGGCTAGCTTTTTTTATCCCGAGCGGAGCTTTTGCCTTTATCCCGAGCGTAGCGAGGGATCGCTATATCACCAAGGAATGTTTGGGTTAACATCTCACGCCGCGTGAGTCATATTGAAAGGTAGGGATCCCTCGCTACGCTCGGGATTTCAGAAAAAGCTCGGAATAAAAGCAACTAGCAACCAGCTACTTCAATAACCCCTGCTGGGCCACGGCGATATTGTCACGGCTGGAGTTCTTCACCATGTACATCATCTCGTCAGCTTGGCGGATGATCTCGTGTGAACTCTTGGCGTCTTCGGGGTAGGTAGCCAATCCCATGCTGCAACGGACATTCAAGTTGAGTCCGTCTTCTGCCAGAAAAACGGTCTTGCGCATCATTTCCTGGATGCGTCGGGCGACAATCAGTGCGGACTGCTTGTCTGTCTGCGGCAGCAGGATCACGAATTCATCGCCGCCATAACGGAAGGCATAGTCGATAAGGCGCAGTTGAGATTTGATCTTGAATCCGATCTCCTGAAGCAGTTTGCTGCCCACCAGGTGACCATAGGTATCATTCACGTGCTTGAAATGATCAAGATCGAGAAAGATGACGCTGAACTCGTAACCAAAGCGGGCTGACCTATAAACCTCAGACTCAAGCGTCTTGTAAAGATGGCGCGCGTTGTAGAGTCCGGTGCAGTCATCAGTGATGGTAAGTTCCTGGATCTTCTCTACCGCGCGTGCGTTATCAATGGCAATAGCGGCATAATCGCAAAGGGCGTGCAGAAAGAACATCTCCTGCTCGCCAAAACTTTCCATGGCGCAGTTAATAAGCTGAATTACGCCCAGCACGCGATGCTTGGATTGAAGCGGTACGCAGATGATGGACCGTGTCTTCCATTTGGTCATCTCATCAATGCGTTTGGCAAAACGCTCGTCGTTGTAGACGTCAGGAACAATCAGTGATTCGCCGTGGCGGGCCACCCAGCCGGCGATGCCTTCACCCACTT
>WNEZ01001051.1_pt1 | contig 42104 bp, 49 predicted proteins | sample 5400521 | NCBI WGS metagenome assembly WNEZ01 (sample SAMN13153339, study PRJNA577476) | soil metagenome | isolation source: 120 cm saprolite under Douglas fir tree site 2 hole 1 replicate 1 | place: USA:California | collected 2015-04-18
CCGCGGCCGTGCGCGACCTCGTGCGCAAGCACGTCCCCGGCGTGGGTCCGGACCGGGTGGTCGCGCCCGAGCTGGCCGCGGCTGCAGCCCTCATTCGCAGCGGCGCCGTCCTGGCCGCCGCCCAGGCGGTGACGGGCATTCTGAAGTGAGCTCGTCACGCGTTGTCCGCGCGCCGCGCGGAACTGAGCTGAGCTGCCTCGGGTGGCCGCAGGAGGCCGCGCTGCGAATGCTGATGAACAACCTCGACCCGGAGGTTGCCGAGCGGCCCGAGGACCTCGTTGTGTACGGCGGCACGGGTCGCGCGGCACGGTCGTGGGAGGCGTACGACGCCATCGTCCGCGAGCTTCGACGCCTGAAAGGGGACCAGACACTACTGGTCCAGTCGGGCAAGCCGGTTGGGGTTTTCGAAACCCACGAATGGGCGCCCCGGGTGCTCATCGCCAACTCGCTGCTGGTGCCCGAGTGGGCGACATGGGACGAGTTCCGCCGCCTGGAGGCGCTCGGTTTGACGATGTACGGCCAGATGACAGCAGGGTCGTGGATCTACATCGGCACGCAGGGCATCCTCCAGGGCACATACGAAACCTTTGCCGCGATCGCGCGGAAACGATTCGGCGGTTCGCTGGCCGGAACGATCACGTTGACCGCGGGCCTGGGCGGGATGGGCGGCGCGCAGCCGCTCGCCATCACCCTCAACGGCGGCGTTGCGATCTGTGTCGAAGCCGACGCGGAGAGGATCCAGCGCCGGATCGACCACGGCTATCTCGACGTGCGGGCATCTGACCTCGAGGACGCCCTGCGCCTCGCACGCGAGGCGAAGAAGTCGAAGCGCGCTCTCTCGATCGGGCTGCACGGCAATGCCGCGGAGGTGCTGCCGGCGCTGGCGGCGCAAGGCTTCGACGTAGACGTGGTCACCGATCAGACCTCGGCTCACGATCCGCTGAGCTACATCCCGGCCAGGCTCAGCGTCGAAGATGCGCAGGAGCTGCGGCTCGACGATCCGGAAGCCTACGTGCGCCGAGCCCGCGAGAGCATGGCCCACCACGTCGACGCGATGATCGACTTCCTCGATCACGGCGCCGAGGTCTTCGACTACGGCAACAGCCTGCGCGCGGAGGCGAAGCTGGGCGGGAGCATGCGCGCTTTCGATTTGCCGGGCTTTGTGCCCGCATACATCCGGCCCCTGTTCTGTGAAGGCAAGGGACCGTTCCGCTGGGTGGCGCTTTCGGGCGATCCAGCGGACATCGCAGCGACCGACCGCGCCATGGTCGAGGAGTTCTCCGACGATGCCGCGCTCGTGCGATGGATCAAGGCCGCCGGCGAGAAGGTCAAGTTCCAGGGTCTGCCCGGGCGCATCTGCTGGCTCGGCTACGGCGAACGCGCGAGAGCGGGCTTGCGGTTCAACGAACTGGTTCGCACCGGTGCGGTCAAGGCTCCGATCGTGATCGGTCGCGACCATCTCGATTCGGGCTCGGTGGCATCTCCGTATCGCGAGACCGAGGCGATGCTGGATGGTTCCGACGCGATCGCCGACTGGCCGATCCTCAACGCGCTGCTCAACACCTCGAGTGGGGCGTCGTGGGTGAGCGTCCACCATGGCGGTGGGGTGGGCATCGGCCGCTCGATCCATGCGGGGATGGTGGTGGTCGCGGATGGCACGGCCGAGGCGGCGCGCAAGCTCGAGCGAGTCTTGACGAACGATCCAGGCACCGGCGTCATGCGGCACGCCGACGCCGGGTACCCTCGCGCACTCGAGGTGGCGCGTGAGCGCGGCGTCCACATCCCCATGGAAGGGTGAACGGATCCGGTCGCTGGCACGCAGACCAGGCCTGGCTCGGCTATCGAGCCGAAGACGTGCTGATCGAGGTCGAAGACGGCCGCATCAAAGCCGTGACCGCCGGTGTTCCCGCGCCTGCGGGTGCGGTGCGCCTATCTGGATGGACCGTTCCAGGCTTCGCCAACGTCCACAGCCATGCCTTCCAGCATTCCCTGCGAGGCACCGTGGAATCGGGGGCCGGCGACTTCTGGGAGTGGCGCGACCAGATGTATCGCAAGGCGGACAGCTGGGATGTTGCCGGCTACCTCAAGTTCGCCACGGGCGTTTTCCGCGAGATGCTCGAGGCAGGGATCACCGCAGTTGGTGAGTTCCATTACTTACATCGCTTTGGCAACGGGCTGGGCGAGGCGCTGATCGGTGCTGCACATCAAGTTGGAATCCGCATCACCCTGCTCGACGCGTGCTACCTGCGTGGCGGAATCGACGGCCGCCCTCTCGACGACGTCCAGAAAACCTTCTCCGACGGCGACGCCGAGCACTGGGTGCAGCGAATGGATGGGCTGGAGGAGAGCGCCGGAGTTCGCATCGGTGCGGCGATCCACAGCGTGCGCGCGGTCGATCCGGCCTCCATGCGCACGGTCGCCGACTGGGCTCGTAGACGAAACGCGCCGCTGCACATCCACCTTGCGGAACAGCCGGCTGAAGTCGAGGAGTGCTTGGCGGTCGAGGGCTGCACGCCTACCCAGCTGCTCGACCGGGAGGGCATCCTCGGCCCCGATCTGACCGCGGTGCACGCAATCAACGTGAATGCAGATGACATTTCTCTTCTAGGCGGAAACAAAGCCTCGATCTGCGCCTGCACGACGACCGAGCGTGACCTCGGGGACCGCGTCGGACCGGTTCGCAACCTTGTCGATGCGGGCGGTGCCCTTTGCGTGGGCAGCGACTCAAATGCAGTCATCGACATCCTCGAAGAGGCACGAGGTGTCGAGCTCGATCAGCGCCGCGCCACCGGGCGGCGCGTGCTGCATGCGCCCGATGAGCTCTTCCGTGCCGCGACCGTCGACGGAATGCGGGCCTTGGGTTGGGACGCCGGTGCACTGAGACCCGGGATGCTCGCTGACTTCATAACGATTGGCCATGAGCCTCCGGTTACCCGGCGAAGTCTGGATCTCGGCTATCTCGTCTTCTGCTGCTCCGCCTGTGACGTCGCCAACGTGGTCGTCGGCGGCAAGACGGTCGTGTCGAAATGAGGCGCCTACACAACATCGGACGCCTGTTCACCGGCACTCAAGCCGGCGTGATCGAGAAGGCGGCAATCATCTGTGACGACGATGAGCACATTGCGTGGTGTGGGCGCCAGGGCGAGGAGCCACTCGACCTGCTCGGCTACGTCGCGCACGAGGACGACTGCGGAGGCGGGCTGGTCACGGCCGGGCTCATCGACGCCCACACCCACCCTGTGTACGCGGGCAATCGGATGGCCGAAGTTGCCATGCGTTCAGCGGGCGCCTCGTACGAAGAGATCGCGAAGATGGGCGGGGGCATCGTCGCCACCGTCAAGGCCACGCGCGCCACTTCACCTGCGACCCTGGAGCAGGCGACCGCGCAAAGGCTGCGCTGGTGGCTCGAGGGCGGTGCGACGACCGTCGAGGCGAAGACCGGATACCACCTGGAGCGCGAGGGCGAGCTCGAAGCCACGCGAATCCTCAAGCGCCTCAGCGAGCGCGAGGACCTGCCGCGCATTGAGGTCACGTTCCTTGCCGCGCATGCGAAACCACCCGACCGTGGCGCGAAGCGCGATAAGTACGCGAAACAGGTGGCGGACTGGTGCGCCGATGCGCACGTCGCGGGTGCGCGCTTTTGCGACGTGTTCTGCGATCACGGTTACTTCTCGGTGTCGCAGTCGCGCCATATCCTCAAAGCGGCGCTCGAAGCGCAGCTGATCCCACGGCTACACGCCGACGAGCTCGCGCGCACCGGCGGTTCGCGTCTCGCGGCCGAGCTGCACGCAGCGTCGGCGGACCACCTGCTGTGTGCCAACCGCGGCGATGCTGTGGCGCTGGCGCGGGCCGGGGTGGTGGCCACGCTCGCTCCGGGCACGGCCTTATCGATCGGTAGGCTGCCGCCGGTCAAGGATCTTGTCGCAGCCGGCGCGGTCATCGCGCTGGGCACCGATCACAACCCGGGGACGAGCGGGATAACCAGCATGAGCGTGGTGGTGGCCATGGCGGTGGCCGTATTCAAGCTCTCGGTCGATCGGGCGCTGATCGCGGCCACTGTCGGCGGCGCGCTCTCGATCTCACGCTCAGATCGGGGCGCCGTCGCCCAGTCGATGCTTGCCGACCTGGTGCTCTGGGACGCCGACCACGAGGGGGCCTTCGCATGGGCTTACGGCCTCCGGCCGCTCCGGGTTTGGCGGGGCGGAGCGCAAGTTTTGAGTTGAAAGGCGTTGCAGTTCACGTGCACATGGCGTACAACGTTGGCAACAAATGACCGCTGCTCTCACTAAATCTAACAATCAACCGCGGTCGAAATGGAGGAATGGCACTAGTGGCTAACTGGCAACCAATGGCGTTAAAGCTCGTGATGTGGGTCATGGGTCTATTGATCGTGGCGGGGTCCGGTTTGGGCTTCATAGGCGGTAGCTTTTTCCCGTTCGACCAGTATTTCGGCGTGACCGCATCGGTGGCCGGCGTGGCGTTTGGAGCCGGATTGATGATCGCGGGGTTTGACCCGGTCGCCAATGTGAGCTGGGTACGAGCGCTGCTCCTCTACGCGATCCTGCAGATCGTGTACCAGCTGTTTGCGTACATCTCCATCGGGCGTTTTGACACCATCGCCTTCATCATCGCCATCGTCGCCGGAGCTGTGTTGGTCGGCCTCTACCCCAACAGGCCTGCGCTTTGGATGGCCGGCACGATGAAAATGGGCGGCGGCGGCATGGCCCGCTCGAAGATGTAGTCGGTTCAGCAAATATAAGGGGCAGCACGTGCTGCCCCTTTTTTATTTGTGGAGGTGACTCAAGTGCAGGTGATCAAGGCGTCAGAACGAATCTCGGCCGGAGCCAATCCTCCCGCCGGACACTTTCACGGCCGCGCGATGCAGCAGCTGCTTCACCAATCGGACGCAGCGACGCGAGCAAGCTTTGTGCGTTTCGAGCCCGGCGCCAACACCATGTGGCATACACACACGGGCGGTCAGGTGCTGCACATCGTCGAAGGCCGGGCGAGGGTGCGCGCGTGGGGCGACAGCACACATGAGCTCGTGGCGGGCGAGACCATCGTCGCGCCCCCAGGCGAGAAGCACTGGCACGGGGCTGCTGCAGACGTCGCAATGACTCACCTTGCGATCACATGCGGCGATGTGACCTGGCTGGAAGACGTCGAGGAATAAGACCTAACCGGAAACCTCTTCACGGTCCGGTCTTGTTACGTGGTGCCGGGTTCGTCTCCGCTCACGATCCAGCGCCCGCCACCACCCGCCGCCACGAGGTCATCCGCTGCGCGCGGACCCCACGACCCGACGGGATAGATCTCAGGGTGGCCCTCGGCCTCCCATGCCTTGATCAGCGGATCGACGATCTCCCACTGCAGCTCGATCTCCTCGGCGCCGGGAAACGCGGAGTGACCGCCGGTCAGGACTTCCGAGAGCACGTTCTCGTAGGCGTCGGGCAGCGGCGCGCGCGTGAGCTTTGCGTAATCGAGGCGCATGCCCGCCGGCACGAGCTCGAACTTCGGGCCCGGTCGCTTCGCGCCGATCCGCAATGTGATCCCCTCATCGGGCTGAACACGGATCACGATCAGTGTCGGGATGCCGCGCTGGCGGCGTCCGCCGATGCGAAGCAAAGGAGCATCACGCAGCTTGATCACCACTTCGGTCGCACGCCGCCGCAGCGCCTTGCCTGTGCGAACGAAGATCGGCACCCCGTCCCACCGCCAGTTCTCGATCGAAACACGCGCCGCCGCGTACGTTTCCCGCCGCGACTCGGGCGCCACGCCCGGCTCGTCCAGGTAGCCCTCGTACTGTCCCCTGACCGCCGTGGTCGGGTCCAGCGCCGAAATCGCGCGGAGCGCGGCGCGTTTGGCCCGACGAACGTAGTCCGGATCGAAGGTCGTGGGCGGTTCCATCGTCACCAGCGCGAGCAGCTGCAGGACGTGGTTCTGAAAGATGTCGCGCACGGCGCCGGTCTGGTCGTAGTAGCCGGCCCGCTGCCGGATGCCTTCCTCCTCTGCAACGGTGATCTGGATCGTCTCCACAAGGTTGCGATTCCAGACCGGCTCGAAGAGCGAGTTCGAGAATCGAAAGGCGAGCACGTTCTGCACTGTGTCTTTGGCTAGGTAGTGGTCGATGCGATAGACCTGTTCTTCATCGAAGGCCGTCGCGAGCTGAGCGTTTAGCTGCTTTGCCGACGGGAGGTCGTGGCCCAGGGGTTTCTCGAGGACGACACGCCGAGTGGGGTCGCCCTTGGTCGCCATCGCCGAATTGGCGATTGCGACCAGGATCGGGCTGAACGTCTCCGGGGGTGTTGCCAGGTAGAAGATGACGACCGGGGTGCCGGTTATGAGTGCATTGACGGGGGCGAATGTTGCCGGATCGGCATAGTCGAGGTGCACCCATTCGGCCGTGGCAGCCAGCACCGGGCTACCGCTTGCCTCCGCAACGAGGGCGCGGAACTCATCGGTCGTCTTGGGGCTGCGCCCGGCGCCGATGACGCGAAGCTTGTGACCCTCGCGAGCGACCAGCGCTCCTAACGCCGGAAGGATCTTGCGCTGCGCGAGGTCGCCCGAGGCGCCGAAGATTACGAGATCGACTCCAGACGCCATTTAGTGCAGCGCTCCCGAGGTTACTTGACGGTGGACTGTCCTAGGCGGCCGAGCGCCCCGAGGGGCGCTGACGCCTGTGTCGAGGCTCCGGGCGCACTCGTCACGCATCGACGATGCGCTCCTCGTGCGTCCTCGCCTCTCCTTGGCGTCGGCCGCCGATGCCAGCCACCGTCTGCGTACCCCGGGCGCACTGCACTTGGCCAATGCTAGTGGCTAGTCCGCGATCACCTCGGTCCCGGCGATCTCGTCGTGGACGGCGCGCATTCGCAGCGCGGCCAGGGGCAGCGTCACCAGGCGGATGAGGGACTGGGCGACGCTCACCCGCGAGCCATCCACTGAAACGACTCGCTGCCTGGCGACCAGGCCGCCGACTGTGCGCCCGGAAATGCTCCAGCAGGCGATGTGATAGCCGGCCGCGATCCCCACGAGCGCCGGTAGGCGGCGCCCCTTCCCGGCGATGAGCGCGACGGCTCCGCATAGCCCGGCATCGATCGCCGCCGCTGCGAATCGGCCGGCGGGCGCGGCCGGCACGCCGGGGGACGGAAGCCGCCCTCTCTCGCGTAGGAGATGCAAGCGCATGACGGTGTGGTGGAGCGGGAGCTGGGTGATCACATAAAGGGGACGCGGCAGCCACGGCCGGTATCCCTCCACCTTCGCCGTCAATTTGCCTTTGACCGCCTCGATACGAAGATGTCCACCGGGCGCGCCGACGGCCAGGCCGCCTTCGATCGGGAGCTCTACGCTCGCTCGACCAGTTTTCGCGGGGCCAAACCGGAGGATCTCCACGGGACCGAGGAGCAGAGACGACCCACGCGGCCGAATGAGACCGAGCGTCAGCGCCGCCATGTCTCGGAAGAAAGCGTCGCGCAGGTCGCGGCCGGCGACTCGACGCGAGGACGCGACTGAATCCTCAACCGCCACTCGGCCGCCGGTCCAGCTGGCCACCAGGAGATATGGTGAACTCCCGATGCCCAAACTCGAGGTCTCGGCCGCGGTGGTCATGCGCACAACGCCCGAGCACGCCTTCGACTACTTCGCCGACAACCGGCATGTGGCGCGGGTGCTCGAAGGGGTCACGCGATGGGAGCCGATCGGCTCTCGGTCCAAAGGAGTCGGCGCCCGCTACAACGTGGAGATGGTGGCCATGGGCTTTCCGCTGCGGAGCGTTCTGCGATTGAATCGCTGGCGCCGGCCGCACGAGATCGGGTGGGTATCGGAGTCGGGCCTCATCAAGCAGGAAGGCGGCTTCACCTTCACCAGGGTGGCGGAGGGCGTGCGAGTGGACCTTCGCATCGCCTACGTGCCGCCGGGGTCGCTCATCGGAGCGGTCGTCGCCAGGCGGATCGACGGGATGGTTCGCGGGCGGCTCCAGCGAGCGTTGGAACGGATCCGCGACACCCTCCAGGCCGCCCCGCCCTAGAGTTGGTAATAGTGGTCCGCCCGGGAAGCCGCTCGCCAATGCATCGGCCTAGTCGGCCGGGCTGCGCTGAAGCCTGCGTCGCCTCCTGCGCGCGCTCGGTCACGCATCTAACGCGATGCGCTCCCTCACGTGCTCGTCGGCTCCTTGGCTCCGGCCGCCGAGGCCGCGCCTTGTCGAGCTTGATCCCGGGGCGGACCACTTAAATGCGATTCAGCCGCGAGGCGCAGGCAATCATGGGCCGATCGCAGATCGGGATGCTGGCCCTGAGAGGCTCCCGCCTGCCGCTGGTCAACCCCGCCGCCTACAGCTTCGCCGCCGGATCGTTGTGGATGACCACCTCTCGGTACGCGGCCAAGAACCTCATGGCGAGACGCGACCCTCGCGCGGCGTTCTTCGTCGACGGCGGCTCGAGGGCCGTGCTGATGCGGGGCACGCTTGAGGTCTTCGATCCACTGTCTCTGTCCAATCAAGTACGCGCCGCGCTGGGAGGGCCCGGACTGTACGTCGGGATGGCCGAGTACGCGCTGCGAAACGCTCCCTTCGTGGCGGGCTACCTCCTTGACATCACGCGCCTGCCTCGCGAATGGATGCCGTACAACCGCATCGTGCTCCAGCTGCATCCCAACGATGTCGAGATCATGGACGTCTGGCCGTTCCCGCCCGCGCAGGCCGCCAGGGTCCCGGCCGTGCCGGCAGAGGTGAGCCGCCGGTTGGCGGGCGTTCCGCGCGGCTATGCGTGCTGGTTCGAGGGCGGCGCGCCGGTCATCCGCCCGACGCTTTGGGAGGTGGACCGGGGCTCAGTGCTGATGGCCCCGACCGGCGGCCAAGCTCGCACTGGGTCTCTCGGCGCGCTGGTGGTCGAATCGCATCATCGCTTCCGGCCGTCGCTCATGGTCGGGGCATGCGTCCGCGGCACATTCGGTGCCCCCGCCGATCGCGATGCGATAGCCGAGCGCTACGCCATCGACGTTGACAAGGTTCCATCCGCGGTCGAGCTGCGGGCCGAGCGGGTCACATCGTGGCGCGGCTTTTCCATCGCCACGTCAATCCCGCGTTCGGCTCGCCGGCTGCGCATGGCGCAAGAGGGGTAGGTGCCGAAGCCTGCAGCGCCTGGGCTGCGGATCCACCGCTTCGCGGCAGGCAAGTGGACCGAGGCGCCGGATGCGGTTGTGACGGAAGAGCCCCTGCAACTGCTCCTCGATGGCGAGCCGCTCGCAGTCGTCATGCGCACACCAGGCGCTGACATCGAGCTCGCATTCGGGCTGCTTTTCGCGGAGGGCATCATCCGCTCCACGGGCGACGTGCGCGGCATTCGCATCAGCGCCGAGGCCGGAGAGACGGAGGACCGAATCGGCGTCGAGCCCGTGCTGATGGAGTCGAACCACGTTGACGTACTGCTCGCGACAAAGCCAAAGCGCAAGCCGCAGCGCTCCATGCTCGCGAGCTCCGCGTGTGGCGTGTGCGGTACGCAGATGATCGACGACTTGCGGCACGACCTTGCCGCGCTGCCGCCGGGGCCCATTTTCGACCCAACCACTCTCCCGGGACTCGTCGAGATTTTGCGGTCAGGGCAGGGGGTGTTCGATCGCACCGGCGGCCTGCATGCGGCGGGCTTGTTCGATGCAAACGGATCGGTGGTCGCGCTACGCGAGGATGTCGGGCGGCACAATGCGGTGGACAAGGTGGTCGGGCGGCTACTGCTCGACGGTCGCCTGCCGGGCTCTAACACGCTTTTGGTCGTCAGCGGCCGCGCGGGATACGAGATCGTCCAGAAGTCGATCGGCGCGGGCATCCCGCTGCTGGCCGCCGTTGGTGCACCGTCCAGCCTGGCCGTCGCCCTCGCGCGAGAGTTCAACCAGACCCTGGTCGGCTTTCTGCGAGGCGACCGCTTCAACGTGTATTCGGGCCACCAACGACTTACAAAGGAATGACGGTTAGCGGTAGCTGATCGCGAACCGCGTGGCTATCTTTCGCCGCATGAGGCGCGTAGCCCTCGGCGCGGCGGTGCTGTTGATCGCCATCGCGTGTGGTGGACCGACGCAGTCCGCAACTCCGACCCTGACGCCGAAGCCCGAAGCGCTGGGGATCCGCAAGATCCAGCACGTGGTCATGATCATGCAAGAGAACCGCAGCTTCGACCACTACTTCGGACTCTATCCCGGTTCCGATGGGCTGCCGCGGCAGGGCGGCCAGTTCACGGTGTGCGTGCCTGATCCGGACAACGGTGGCTGCGTGCGCCCCTACCACGACTCGACGGACAAGAACGGCGGCGGTCCACACGGCAGCTCCAACGCGACCGCTGACATCAACAGCGGCAAGATGGACGGCTTCGTCGGGCAAGCAGAGAAGGGAAAGCGAGGCTGCGTCGCAACCGTCGATCCAAATTGCACCAACTCCGTCAAGACCGACGTGATGGGCTACAAAGACGCGCGGGACATTCCCAACTATTGGTCGTACGCGTCCAACTATGTGTTGCAGGACCACATGTTCCAGCCGAATGCGTCATGGAGCTTTCCGCAACACCTCTACCTGGTGTCTGAGTGGTCAGCCAAGTGCAGCGGCAAGGACGATCCCATGAGCTGCACCACCAACATCGATGCCCCAGGCGACCCGCGTCTCGGAGGCGCGGGCAAGATCAACGGCCAGGATCAGGCGGCACGCAACTTCGCGTGGACTTCGCTCACGTACCTGCTCTACAAGCACAAGGTGAGCTGGCGCTACTACGTCGCCGAGGGCCAGACGCCTGACTGCGAGGACGGCGCGGCGACCTGCCCGGCCAAGGATCAGAAAGTTGGTACGCCCGACATCTGGAATCCGCTTCCGGGATTCACCGACGTGAGGGCCGACGGCCAGCTCTCGAACGTGCAGACGATCAACCACTTCTACGAGGACGCGAAAGCCGGCACCCTTCCCGCGGTGAGCTGGATCGCTCCCAACGGCCCCGTCAGCGAACACCCACCGGGCCTCGTGTCCGTGGGTCAGGCATACGTCACATCACTCATCGACGCGATCATGAAAACCCCGGCGTGGAGCTCGACCGCGATCTTCTTGAGCTGGGACGACTGGGGCGGGTTCTACGACCACGTCACGCCGCCGGCGGTCGACACCGCGGGCTATGGGCTCCGTGTTCCAGGACTCGTGATCAGTCCGTACGCGCGACGCGGGTTCATCGACCACCAGACGTTGAGTCACGACGCCTACACCAAGTTCATCGAGGATGTTTTCCTTGGGGGAGCGCGCCTCGATCCAAAGACCGACGGCCGGCCCGACTCGCGCCCGAACGTGCGAGAGAACGATCCGCAGCTCGGCAATCTCCTGTCTGATTTCGACTTCAACCAGCAGCCGCGCGCACCGTTGATCCTGGACCCGAATCCCCCTCCAGGCCCGGCCTCTACGATCTAGCCTCCTATCCCGCTCCCGGATAATCGATTCGTGCTTTCGGTCCTGGCCGCGCGCCCAGCACTCCGCGCGGGCCTGCTCGCGATCTACATCCTGCTCGTCGAGTGGACGCGGGCGCTTGCTTCAACCGCGTCGCACGCGGCGATGGCCGCACTCATCCTCGGCGGTCTGGCGCTGGTGCTCGCCGGCGCGGGCTGGCCTGCTGAGCGGCTGGGCCTGGGTCGTTCTCGGCTCGGCCTGAGGATCCTCGGTGGGCTCGCGCTGGCAGCCGTGCTCCTCCTTCCCGCCGCCGCGCGCGCGAGCGCGGCGCCAATCCTCCCCGCCTTCCTGGTCCTGCCGGCGATCGTGGTTTCGGTGGGTGAGGAGATCGCATTTCGCGGTGCGCTTTATGCGGCGCTCGAGGACCTGGGGGGCGCGCCGGTGGCGATCATCGGCAGCACCGCGCTGTGGACTGCAGCGCACGCGCTCTCGCACCCGCCGCAATTTCTCTTCGCAGTCGCCGCCGCCGGACTGCTGCTGGCGCTGTGGCGCTGGGCGTGCAAAGACCTGGTCGCGCCAATCGTCGGCCACGTCATCGCGGACCTGGCCCTTTGAGGCGACTTGGGCTGCTCGGTACCGCGGCGGCCATCTATCTGCTGGCGGCATGGATGGTCACTCCCGGTTTCTACGACGGTTTTGCTCCCCAGCAGCCATACAACTGGGTTTGTCCGCCGGTCCACGTCACAGGGAATCAGCCGCCGAGCTCGGGCCACCTCGAAATCCAGATCATCAATGGAGTGAGCGACGCCAACTCGGCATTCACGGATGACGGACAGGTGATAGTCGGATTCCTGCCGGGATCGTTCAACGTGACTGGGAAGTCGGTCGTAACTGTCGACATCAAGCCCGTGAACCCATGTCCCAAGCCACCGGGCCTGACATTCGTCACCAACATCTACCTCATAACCGCTGACGCGCCTCTCGTGAAGACGGCCACCCTCGTGATGCGGTACTCGGACATCGTTCCCGCTCCGAGCAGCACCTACTACGCAGCCTCGAGTGATGGGCCCTGGCAATCGCTCGGCGCGAAGCCCGAGGCGCAGCCTTTCACCATCGACCAGGACGTCGACAAGCTGGGCAACTTCGCTGGGGGCTATCCGTCCAACGCCGTCTCGCACGGCGGCGCGAACAGCCAGGTGCTGCCGATCGCGATCGCGTTGTTGATCATCGCCGTTCTCGTCGCAGGCATCCCGCTGGCGATGATGCGTCGCCGCAGGACGGTTGATGAAGGAGAGCCGGACGGCTCCGAGCCGTGAGCGCCGCGGCCCTCCTTATCCTCAATCGCGCATCTGGAACCGGACATCCGGCGCAGCTCGTCGCACAACTGGGGAACGCGCTCCGGTCAGGCCATGACTCTTCACTCGAGGTCGAAACAACCGTTGTCGACACCCATCCGGAAGCGCGCTCAGCGGCGGCCCGATTTGCGATTAACGCGCCGCGACCGTCTCTGTTGGTCGCCGCGGGCGGGGGAGGAACCCTGCGAGCGGTCGTCGAAGGCGTGATGGACACTTTTCCATCGGCGCCTCCAAGGGCGGATGTCCTGCAGCTGGCGGCCCTCCGTATGGGATCGGGCAACGTGGTGGCTCGCAAGCTCGGGATCCCGCTCGATCCCGTGGAGGCTGCCCGCCAGGTCGGCCAGGGGTTGGCGAACGCGAGCACGAAGCCGTGCGGCGTCATCCGGTGCCGGCACGGCACTAAGGACGGCGGCACGGCGATTCGCCACGCTGTGACGATGTGCGGGCTCGGGCAGTGGGGCCGAGTGCCGGGCGACATCGCGCGCTGGCGGCAGCGTCACGCTGTGGGGCGTAAGCGAGCGGCATCGTTGGTCGGCCTCGAGCGCGTCAACGGGCTCGAATACGTGGCGTTCGGCGTGGCCCGTTTGCTGGCGGGCACCGTGGCCGCATCTCGATGCGAGATGGTCCAGATCGACGGCGGGCGTCGCATGCGGCTCCTCGCCGCCGTCGCTCTGAATCTACCCCTGCCGCCCCTGCCCGACCCTGGCGTGGCGCTGGGAGATGACGCGGCAGGTCTGATCGTGGCGCCTCGCTTGCGTCGACCCTTCCGACGCCGGCTCGAACCGGGAAAGAGGTTCGAATTGCGCCTGCTCGACCGCGAATCTGTCGAGTTCTTCCTGGACGAGGATCCTGAGCAGGCCTATCGCTGGCTGAGCCTGGAGATGGCCGGCGTGCTTCCATTCGTCCCAGGCATGGAGACTTGACCCTTCAGGTTGCGGTCATCGGCATCGATGGCAGCGGCAAGAGCACCTTGGCCGCGTCGCTCGCGGTGGTTGTCGCCGCCGAAAGCGGCCTCATCGCGGGCTCGGCGGCAGCCGACGAATTCTGGATCCGCGCGCCCGAGATGGACCTGGCCGGTCTCGGATTCCACCCGCAGGGCTACGCAATCGCCGCCCGGCTCAACTGGCTGTTGCGACGGATTTCGCGTCTGGTCGTCGACCACAAGGCGCTCTATCCGGCGGCCAAGGTCTTTCAGATGCTGCTGCAGGACAACGCCGCGGTGAAGCTGTCTCGCCGGTATCACGTCGACGTGATGGTGAGTGACGGCAATCTCCTCCTGTCCGGCGCGGGTCGTGCGTTCAACTACCGTGGCCCGGCTGACAATCCGCCGACCGCGGACGACGTCGACCACGCCTTCCAGCATCTGCTGCAAGGCACGCGCCTCGGGCCCGAGAGCCGGCAACGACTTCCTGACCTCAAGACGGCCGACGCCCTTGCGGCCACGGCCAGGCTGACCCGCCTCCAGGGCGTCTGGATCCCTGACCGCGTGATCTTCCTCGACCTGACGCCGGAGGCCGCGGCAGGTCGCGTGCGCTCACGTGGCGCGAAAGTCGACCGCCACGAGAACCCGGCAGACCTGACGGTCGCGCGCGAGGGCTACATGCGCGTGCTGGAGGTGGTGAGGCGCAGCAAAGGCGCCGAGTCGGTGCAGGTGATCGACGTCGGAGAGATGCGGCCAGGCGATGTGCTTGCCACCGCCGCGCGAGCGCTGGCCCCGCACCTGCCTGCCTCTTCCGACAGCGCCACTCGTGCCGGAGCGCTGCACGAAGCCACCGGCCGCCGCAGCGTGCTGAGACGAGTGCTCAGCTATCCATACCTCGGTCGCTACCTCGTGCGCCGATTCTTCGAGGGCGCGTGGCGTGAGCCTCTTTTCCCGCTGAGCGCGCCCGGCCGAAAGTTTCTGAAAGACGGTTATTCCGCCGGCGTGATGCGGCTCATCTACGACCAACCGGCGACGCCGCCACTACTCGACCGCGCGTTCTATGGGTATCCGCTGCATCGCGCAGTGCGCGACAGGCTCGGAATCCTCGAGCGAAGAATCGAGTCTGAGCTGCGCCGGCGGCTGGCGAACGGCGGCGAGGTGCGCATCTTCACCGCGCCGAGTGGCTTCGCATATGACCTACGCCATCCGCTGGTCACGCTTACGAATGAGAACCGCGACCAGCTGGGCCGTGTTGTGCTGGTGGCTGCCGACCTGGACCCGGCGGGCGATCTGGGGCCCGAACTGACGGTCGCCGCCGAGCGCATCGGGGCCGAGTTCCACTTCTTGATGGGTGACCTCACTGACTCGGCATTCCGTGCTCGCTGCGACCAATTCGGTCCGTTCGACCTGGCGCTGTTCGTCGGCCTCTCGTCGTGGCTGCCCAAGCTGCCGATGCTCGAGCACCTCCGCTGGCTGCGCTCGAACATGCGGCCGGATGGGCTGCTCGTCACGGACTGCTTCACGCCGGCCGCGTACGCGGTCGGCGGGGCGGCGATAGGCTACCGGGCCAACTACTACCCGCCTCAGGTGATGCGGGCCCTGCTGGATTACTGCGGCTTCGACGGGCTGGGGGCGAGTTTGGAGTCGGGTCGCGATGGCATCAACCACGTGCTCGTCGCGAGCGTTGCCGAGTCTGCGCCCTAGTCGTATTTGATCGCTTCGAACAGGGTGCCGCAGCGACGGCATTTGTACTGCAGCGTCATCGCCTGAGTCCCGAAGAGCGAGATCACCTCGGCGTCATGCGCGCCGCAATGAGTGCACCGGGGTTCGGTTTCCCTCCCCCCTCCGGGGGGAGGGTTAGGGAGAGGGGCTGAAGTTGTCAATTGCGCTTCAGGCTTCTTTGGTCTGGGCAAATCGCTTCTCCTCGAGGCCGCGGAGCATCGCAAACGTGCGCTGGTCGATGGCGCCGGGCCGGCCGCGCCGCCGAACCGGATCCCAGTGCTTCCAGTCGATTGTCATCTCGGGGGCCCTGCTTTCCACGCGCTCCTCGAGACGCGCGCGGAGCTCGGCGGGACCCATGCCCAAGCGGTCGTCCTTGTAGAGCTGAGTGGTCTCGCCATCGGGCGGGCCAAACCACTCGATCGCTTCGCGCCAAGCGCGATGCAGCGGCTCTGTATCGATGCCGGAGCGGAGCCAGCTCCGGCCGTGGAGAAAGTGGTAACGCTCCTCCATGAGCATCTTGCGGAGTCGGTGCTGCAGCACTTCGACCGAGCCGCCGACGCAGGCCTCGATCATCACGGTGAAGGCGGTGTCGAGGATTGCGTTGGCGGCCACGAACTGGCTCCACTCGGTCCAGGGCTCATCGAAATAGGGGAGGGAGCGGATGCTGCCGGCATCCGTTTCGCGATCGGGACCGCGGGGATCGTCGCCTAGCGGCTCGAGACACCCGTAAAGGACGCGGCTGTGGCCGAGGTCGTCGAGGCCCATCGCCGCGGCCGCGATGTCCGCTTCCAGCGACGGCGCGCGCGTGGCCCATTCCGCGTAGCGAAGGCCGAGCATCTGCTTGTTGTCCGCGATGCTGAGCACGAGATCGGAGAGGCTCACCGTCCGCTAACTATCCCAGTCTCAAAGAAGGAAGAGCTGTGAAGGAGGTGTTCGGGCTGGGCATGGAGACCGCGAACAACGATTGTGTGGGTTAGCCGCGAAATTAACGGCCGGCGCCTCTTTGATTGTCCAAACAAATGTTCGTACAATCGTTAGTATGGAGAGTGGGGTGGGGGAGACTGCACTTAGAGCCGGCGAGGAGATCGCCGCCGAGCTGATCCGTCGTCGCCAGAAGATCGATCACGATGAGCTCGAGTTCTCCATTCTTGCTGCCGAGTTCGCAAAGACCGACGAGTACGAATGGCAGGGATTCGAGACCCCGGTCGCGTGGCTCAAGGCCAACTGCCATATGAGCGGCGGCGCTGCCGGCGATCGGATCTGCGTCGGCCAGCAACTGGTGTGCCTTGGCCAAAGCTCAACGGCGATGGCAGCGGGCGAAATTGGCTACGCCCACTTCGCGCTCATTGCGCGCACCTCAGCCGCTGTCGGCGAGCGCCTCGATGAGACCAGTCTCCTGAGGCAAGCACGAAAGCTCACCATCGCCCGCTTCCACGACGCCTGCTACCACGCTCGCCATGCGGCCGGCGGTCAGAGTTGCGCCAACGAAGAAGCCCAGAGCGTTGAGGCGCGCAGCCTGACCCTAACCAGCGGCGAGGACGGAATGGTCTTCGTCAATGGAATTCTCGATAAGGTCGGCGGTGCTGCCGTGCGGACCGCGCTCGAGCCCTTGGCCAAGCGCGCTGGTAAAGACGACGACCGACCTCGCGATCGCCGCATGGCCGACGCCTTGATTGAACAATCGATGCATGCCCTTGACAACGGCTTGGTGCCGCAGCGGGGGCACCTGCAGGTCACCGCCTCGCTGGAGACCCTGCTCGGCCTTCCCGGTGCGCCCGGGGCGAACATGGAGTTTTCATTGCCGATCTCAGCCAAAGCGGTTGAACGGCTGGCGTGCGACTGCGCAGTGACGCGGATCATCCTCGGCTCAGATTCGGCGGTGATCGATGTGGGGCGCGCCAAGCGGACGATCTCCGGACCCCAGCGCAAAGCGCTCAGGGTCCGCGACGGCGGATGCATATGGCCAGGATGCGATCGGCCGGTGAGCATGACCGAAGGTCATCACCTGGTGCATTGGACACATAACGGGCCAGGCAACCTTCCGAACCTGGTCCTTCTCTGTTACCGGCATCACTGGATGGTCCATGAGGGCGGTTGGCAGATCGTCCGCAGCGATGACGGTCGCATACTCACGATTCCGTCACGAACTGGATTCGAACCGCTGCCGCGCGGGCCAGACTAAACGACCTGGCGCGCTCTTCAATCACTCGCCCGGCTGCCATAGCTCGATGACGTGGTCCTTGCGCACGATCGCCATCTCTATCCAGCGCTCCTCGTCGTAGGTCGCGCGCGCGTACGCGGCCGCGAGGTCGTCATCCGGTGCGACCACGCTCCCGACCTGGTGCAGCGGATCGCCGCGGGTCTTCCGCGCGAACACCTCGTACTCGACGGCGTCTCCGCTGACTCGTTTGTAGTTCGTCGTCAAACCGCGAGGCCCCAAGATTCGAGAGCATCGCGCCCGGCTTGCGTGATGCGGGCGGTCGTCCAGGGCGGATCCCATACGACCTTCACGCGCACCTCGCGCACGCCCTCCTCGCGCAGCAGACGCTCGCGCACGTCTTCGAGGATGAAGTCGGATGCCGGGCAGCCCATAGCCGTAAACGTGAGGGCGACCTCGACCACGCCGTCGTGCTCGTCGATGCCATAGATGACTCCGAGGTCAACCAGGTTGACCGGCATCTCGGGGTCCTGGACCTCGGCTAGCGCCGCCCACAACCGCTCGCTGCTCATGACCCGTTCTTGTGGTGAGCCTTGCGGAACTTGTGGAACTCCTCCTGGAACATGGCCACCATTTCGGTGTTGCGAGGTCCGCGCGCCCGCCAGCGGACGAGCACGTCGTCCCAGCTGATCGGCTGCTTGAAATCCCACCGCTTCGCTTCCGCGTCGAACTCGCTCGGGAATGGATAGTCGAGCTCCCATACGTCCTTGCCGTCCCTGACCTCTTTGTGCGCCGGAACCTTGATCCCGATCTGCTCGCAGTAGGGCACGACCGTCGAGAGCCACCACTGCCGCAGCTGGTCGTTGGTCAGGCCCTTCAGCCGGTATTCGAGCTGGGTCGAGTGCATCTTCAGGTCGTCTGGCAGGCCGAACCATTCGACGCTGAGCGGGAACATCCAGTCCACCGCGCGCTGCAGCTCGTCCTTCGCGGAACCGCCGGCCGCGCTGATGCGCTTCATCCATGTCCGCCCGTTGCGAAGGTGGAAGTTCTCCTCAGCCATGACCTTGTTGAGCCCGCGCTTCCACGGACCGTACGAGCACTTGTCGTGGATGTCGCCGAGCAGGCAGAAGCCGGCCTGGTCATACATTCCGTTGGCGACTACCAGTTCCGTCCATGTGTCGAGCGGGACATCGAAGGCGTAGGGGTAGCGGAAACTCTTCGGGTCGCGACTGAAGATGAGCTTCTCCTGATCCTCGCCGAGCTCTTCGAGGATGTGATACGCGATGTGGGCGTGCGCGAGCTCGTCCTGGATGATCGCGATGCCGGTCATGAAGGCGTTGATCGACGGGGCCCGCTTGGCGGCGAGGTAGTAGGCGGGGGCGGAGATGAGCTCTGTGTCGCCGGAGACGATCAGGGTGTGCTTGAGCTCCCGGAGGTAGTCGGGAGTCATCTCCCGCGGCGACTCGATGAGCTCGCCCGACTTGATCATCTGGTCGAACTCGCCCTGAGTTGGCATCGCACTCCATTCTCTGACAACCGGGGCGGGTAAAATCGGGGTTCGCTTCAGGGCCCCGACGGAACTCCTGGCCCGCACCGTGGTGGCTATAGCTCAGCATGGCAGAGCACCAGATTGTGGATCTGGGTGTCGCGGGTTCAAATCCCGCTAGCCACCCCTATATCCAAAGTATATCCCAGTAAGATATACTGATCGCCGTGGACGATCGGCCGGTCATCTGGGACCGTGTCAATCGGAAGCACATCGAGGAGGATCACCCAGAGCGAGGCATCACCGTTGCCGAAGTCGAAGAGGCGATGACCGATTCCGCACGCGAGGAAGTTCCAGATCCTAAACGCGAAGGGTATTGGCTGGTGCGAGGTCGGACTGCCGGTGGTCGGCGGCTGTTCGTCGCCTGGGGCGAGTACCGCAATGCTCGCTATCCGGTCCACGCACATGTCATTGGGAGGCGCGGCAGATGAAAACGAAAAAGCGCGTTATCGGAAAGCGGTTTGGACCGGAGGCTCACCATTTCGATCCGTACGACGGGATGACCGACAAGGAATTCGAGACCGAGGTCTTGGCCGCTCTCGACGCCGCCAGACAACGGCAGAAGGCGATATCGATCAAATTGCCCGAGGCCTTACTAGAGCGAACGCGTAAAGAGGCCAAGCGTCGGGGTGTCCCATACCAGACGCTGATCAAGATCCTGCTCGAAAGGTCGCTCGACCGACTCGGAGCCGCGTGACCGGACCGATATGAGTGGGTCCGAGTGAACTGCAGACGCGAATTGTTGCCGCCAGAGTTGGCTGGAATCCCAGTGGGGGACCCTTCTATCCATCCAATTCGTAACTACTGAGTCGGTGCGCGATCGCCCGTTCCGATGACTTCCTGGTCTTGGATCGCGGCCAGTGAGTCTGCTTCCAATCAACAGTTCCTCGATTGGATTGAAAAGCTCCAGGTCTACTGCGCCAGTGCATACGGCGCGATCTAGCTAATCAATGCGCTGGTTGGATATCAAGTTAAGGTCGAGAGGGCGGTTCAAGAGTCGTCCAGTAGGAACCCATACCAACCTTCCGAACCCTTTCTAGCCCTTCACGGATCGACGGACATAGTAGGAGAGTGGACCGCGCTGAAGCTGAAGCCTGGATAAGCAAACACCTCGAGCCTGCCGGTGCCATCGAAACGACTCACGATCGGCCGTGGGCGACCGTGATGCGGGTGCCAGTCGCAGGTGGCGTGACCTGGTTCAAGGCCTGCGCGGAGGTTCAGGCATTCGAGCCGAGGCTGACCGCCGAGCTCTACGCTCGATGGCCTGACCGCGTCACCGAGGTGCTGGCCGCCGACGAAGCACGGCGCTGGCTGCTGCTCGGTGACGCCGGCATCGCGGTTAGGGAGCTAGGAAATCCGCCCGAGGCGTGGCTCGAGGCATTGCCGTCCTATGCCGAGCTGCAGAAAGGAGAGATGGCATACACCCTCGACCACGTCGGCCACGGCGTGCCGGATCTGCGAATGGCGGCGCTGCCGGCGGGTTATGAGCGGTTGCTGGCGAGCGAACTCCCACTCGCGAGAGATGACGTCAACCGCCTACGAGACTATGCGCCTCGCTTCACCAAGCTCTGCGCTGCCCTGGCTGAGCGGGGAATCCAGGAGTCGGTCCAGCACGACGACCTCCACATGGCAAACCTCTACTCAAACGCAGGCAAGCTCCGCGTCGTGGATTGGGGAGACTCATCGATCGCCCATCCATTCTTCTCCTTGGTGGTGACGTTCCGGTTCCTCGAAGAGTTCAACCACCTCGCTCCCGATGACCCCTGGTTCCGCAGGCTGCGCGATGCCTACCTTGAGCCGTGGGGCAGCGGATTGGAAAAGACTTTCGAAATCGCGATCCGCGTCGGCTGGTTTGCGCATGCGATCGCATGGACCCGGCAGCGGGATGCACTCCCGCGCGAGGTACGGCCCGACTTCGACAGAGCGTTCGCGACCATCCTGCGGCGGGCGATCGCTCAGACGCACGTCTAAGAAAGTCTCGACTGGGGCTTGACATTGACCCACGGTCAGGGTTGGAGCATCTGTCCCATGAACGCACTGACCAAGCACGCGACACGCACTGCGGTTTCCGTAGACGGCCTCCGCAAGACATACGGAAAGAAGGTCGTACTCGACGGCGTGGACCTCAGCATCGGCGAGGGCGAGATCTTCGCACTGCTCGGCCCGAACGGCGCGGGCAAGACCACCATCGTGCGGATCCTGTCCACCCTGATCCCGGCGGACGCCGGCACGGCCAGCGTCATGGGACACGACTTGCGCCGCGAAGCCGGCGCGGTGCGCGCGTTGATCGGGGTCACCGGGCAGTTCTCGGCGGTAGACAACCTGCTGACCGGCGAGGAGAACCTGCTCCTCATAGGCCGCCTGCTGCATCTGCCGGCGAACGAGCTGCGCGCGCGGACCGCCCAGCTGCTGGAGCTCTTCGATCTGGTCGAGGTGGCGAGGCGGACCCCGGCTACCTACTCCGGCGGTGAGAAGCGCCGCCTGGACATCGCGATGACCCTGATGGGGCGGCCACGACTGATCTTTCTCGACGAGCCCACCACCGGCCTGGACCCGCGCAGCCGCCACACAATGTGGCAGCTCATCCGCGACCTCGGCGCCGACGGCGTAACCATTCTGCTAACCACCCAGTACCTGGAAGAGGCCGACCAGCTCGCCGACCGCATCGCCGTGCTCGACCGGGGCCACATCGTCGCCGAGGGCACACCGGAGGAGCTGAAACGGCGAATGCCCGGCGCGCACATCCGGCTGCGCCTCGCCGACGTCGCCTCGCTCGACGAGGCCGCTCGAGCGCTGCGCGAGGGCACGCGTGACGACGAGGAGCTGGTGCTACGTGTACCGAACGAGGGCGGTATCCGATCGCTGCGCGAAGTGCTCGCCCGCCTCGGCGACGAGGTCGCCGTGGAAGACCTGTCCATCCACATGCCGGACCTCGACGACGTGTTCTTCGCCCTAACCGGCAACCAACCTAAGGAGAAGACCAAATGACCCCACTAACCATCGCCATCCAGGACTCCACGACGATGCTTGGGCGCGAGCTCAAGCACACCCTCCGGTTTCCCCTGCTACTCGTCAGCATCGTTCTCGTGCCGGTTGTAATGCTGTTGTTGTTCGTCTACATACTCGGCGGGCCAATCGGCGCCGGGCTCGGTAGCGGGGCGCACGGTGCACCGTACGTTGACTTCCTGGTGCCCGGCATCCTTCTGTTGACAGTGGCGGCGGGCTGTGGGCCCACTGCGATCAACGTACACACCGACATGGCTGGCGGCTTTGTTGACCGCATCCGCGTTATGGCGGTCACCCGCGGCGCTTTGCTGGCCGGACATGTCGGCGGCAGTGTCCTGCGCACGCTCCTCGCCACTACCGTTGTCACCGCCGTGGCACTGCTGGTCGGCTTCCGGCCAAAGGCCTCGGTCGCGGACTGGTTCGCTGTCGTGGGCATCGTGGCGGCGTTCTCCTTTGCCCTGGCCTGGCTGTCGGCAGCCCTCGGCCTTGTCACCAAAAGCGTCGCCGGGGCGAACGGCTCAACCCTGCCCATCCAGTTCCTGCTGCCATTTCTGTCCAGCACATTCGTGCCGGCCGAATCAATGCCCGCCGGTGTTCGCTGGTTCGCCGCGCACCAGCCGTTCACCGTCGTGGTGGACAGCCTGCGCGCGCTGCTCACTGGCGCGCCGGTCCTATGCCGGCGTGACGATCAAGGCGGTCCGCCACTATCACAAGCGCGGCCTGCTCGAAGAGCCGTCGCGTGACTCATCGGGCTACCGGCGCTACACGGCCGAGCATGCAATCGAGCTGGTCAAGATCAAAACGCTCGCCGGGGCCGGCGTGCCGCTGGCCCGCATCAAGGAGTTGCTCGCCGCCGACTCCGTCCGATTCGCCGCGGCGGTCACCGAAATCGATCGCAGCCTGCAGGAAAAGACCAAGGAGCTCCGCCGCACGCGCGAGCGCATCGCTCGCCTCGGCACGGGCGACCGGTTGTTCGTTTCCGCAGAGGTCGCCGACTACCTTGACCGCCTGCTCAAGCTGGGCGTGAGCCAGCGCACCATACAGATGGAGCGCGACGGCTGGATCCTGATGCAATCGGCCTCACCGAAGGAGGCAGCCATCTGGATAGCCGACAAGCGCGAAATGCTCAGCGATCCGGAGTTTCGTTCCATTTATCTCAAGCACGACGCGGCGTTCGACTGGTCCCCGGATGACCCGCGCCTCTACGCGCTGGCCGCTCGCACCGAGCGGTGGATGGCCAAACGACACGGCAGTCGTAAGGGAGGGGTGCGATCCGTCCAGGCCCCAACCATCGCCCAGCTGGTCGTGACATCGGCCAGCATGTCGTCGCCGGCCTGGGACCGGCTCAACGAGATCGGTAAGGAGCGCAAGGCGGGAACAGCTTCGTCCAATTGATCCCCCCTTGGTGGCTCTAACTCGACCGGCGGCTCGAGCGCTCCCGGGTCTGCCGCGCCAGCGTTCCGAGGTTCGTTTCGGCAAGCAGACCGGCATTGATGCGGCCGGTGACTTGCCTCAGGGCTTTCACCTCTTCCGGCGTCAGCACGTCGAATACCAGCCGGCGAACCTCTCGAAAGTGAATCGGCCCCGCCTCCATCAGCTTCCGATAGCCCTCATTGGTCAATTCGGCGTGCGTTGCGCGACCTTTGTTGCCGCTCGCCCGGCGCACCCAACCCCGACGCTCCAGTCGCGAGATCACATGCGACAGGCGGGATAGGGAGCCGTTGGCAACCACCGCCAGGTCTTTGAGTTGAAGGCGCCGGTCCGGCTGCCGTGAGAGCGCCGCCATGACGCCGAACTCGAAGTGACTCATGCCCGCGTCTCGCTGCAGCTCGGAATCGAGGGCGGCCGGCAGAAGCGTGAAAGTGCCGACCAGCTGAAGCCAGGCACTCCACTCGTGATGGTTCAGCCATCGGAGTGGCTGGGCGGACTTAGGACCCGGATCTCCCCCCGGAATAGGTTGACGCTTCAAGCGTTTATAAGAGTAGCAACTTGAAGCTTCAACTTCGAGAATTGAGCGAAGGAGCAGATCGAATGAACCTTGTAATCCTCGGAGCCACTGGGCGCACCGGCCGTCTCGTGGTCGAGCAGGCACTAGCCGCCGGCCACACCGTCACTGCGCTCGTCCGCTCGCCTGAGAAGCTGACCTCGGCCAACCCAAACCTTCGCGTGGTCACCGGCCAGGCGACCGACGCCTCGGCCGTCTCACGCGCGATGGAGGGTGCCGACGCGGTCATCAGCACACTCGGAGGCAAAGGATCGGTGATCGCGGATTCAACCCAGGCGATAGTCGCAGCTGCCCGCGCGGCGGGTGTCAAGCGGGTAGTCCTGCTCTCATCGTGGGTCGTCGAACGTGATCGCATGGATGCCGTGACCCGGCTGCTCACAGGCCTCGCCATGGGCCCGGTCATCAAGGACAAGAGCGCCGGCGAGCTGGTACTCCGCCGAAGCGACCTCGAATGGACCATCGTCTACCCGAGCTCGCTAACGGACGGCCCGGCCAAGGGATCCGTCACGGAACTTCCCGAGCAGGCCAAGCGCGGCATGTCGGAGAAGATCTCGCGCGCGGACGTGGCGGCGTGGATGGTCAAGGCGGCGACCGGCGTTCAACATAGCCGCGACAGCGTCGGGATCACAGGTTGAGGGAGCGCCGCTAACGCGTTCGTCGACTGCGCTTCGGAGGCATCGCGGCGTCCAGCAACGCCAAGACCGCGGAGCGCACCGCCTTCGCCGCGGCGCCGCGATCCTCATCCATTCGGGCGGCGACGGCGGCGCCGTCGTAAAGCAGGAATAGCTGCCTACCAATCTGCTTCGCATCGCGCGCGCCGGCTGCTTCAGCAAGATCGGTGAACACGGACCAAAGCCAGCCACGGTACTTCTCGGCGACAACTTCGCCCGCCTCGCCCCGCCCCGACTCCGCGGCGGCACTGATGAACCTGCATCCTCGAAATGCCGACCCTGCCAACAAGTCTTCAACTTCGGCGAACACGCCGAGGATGCGCTTTCTGGGCGTTGTGTACGCGGCCAGAATTTGCGCGATGCGGGCCTGCCGTCTACGGAAGTGGTTCTCGAGGTAGGCACGCACGAGCTCGTCCTTGCTGCCGAACGTGTTGTAGAGCGAGGCCTTGGTCACGCCGGCCCGTTCGACGATCCGGTCAACACCGACGACGTGCACGCCTTCCGCGTAGAACAGCTCGTCTGCCGCAGCCAGCAGGCGATCCCTGGCGGACAGGCGCTTCGAGGTCTTTGGCTCGAGGGGCTTGGCGCGCTCTTTGGTTTTCACAGCCATTCGTTCATTGTACCGACCGGTCTGTCTACCCAAACAGGGAATAGCTGTTACCGTACCGACCGTTCTGTCCACTAACTGACTCACGTCACAGGGAGAAAAACCATGCCGATGATCGACGTTTATGCGGCCGAGGGAACCTTCAAGGACAAGCACGAGCTGGCCAAGGATCTGGCTGCCGCCGTGATGCGGTGGGAGAAGGTGCCTGACCTCGCGCTGTTCCGGAACAACACCGCCGCGTTCGTCCACGACCTGCCGGCCGACTCGCTGTCAAACGTTTCCGGTGACAGCAACTACGTCCGCGTTCAGGTCCTCACGCCGGTCGGCGTTCTCGATCGCGACAAGCAGCTCGGCGTGGTCAGAGAGCTGACCGACATCGTTGCGGCCGCCGGCGGCGATCCGAACCTGACCGAGCGCACCTGGGTTCTGATCACGGAGTCGCCCGAGGGCGGTTGGGGACTCCAGGGCCACGCCAACACCAGCGCCGACATCGTCGCTGCGGCCCGCCGCGAGATCGCTGCAAAGTAGCCTCGCACGTGTTGCCGGAAGTCGTGACTGTGGAGCCTGAGATCGGGCCGGCAGGCCGCACCAGCCGCCTGTCGCGCCCGATCGCCTTCGGGGCGATCACCGCCGTCTTTGTGCTCTTCGCCGCGGCGGCGAGCGCGCCGACGCCGCTGTACGTCGTCTATCAGAGAGCGTGGGGTTTCTCCGACACGACGCTGACCGTCATCTTCGCGGTCTACGTCCTCGGCCTCATCGGCTCCCTGCTCGTTCTCGGCGGTCTTTCCGATCACGTCGGTCGCCGGCCACTGCTGGCCGCGGCGATTGCGCTGGAAGGTGCGGCCTTCGTCCTGTTTTTCGTCGCGGGCGGGGTCACAGTCCTGCTGATCGCTCGCGTGCTGCAGGGCATCGCCACCGGCATCGCGTTCTCGACACTCGGTGCCACGCTGGTCGACCTGAACCCGGCCCACTCGCCAGGGCGCGCCGGTCTCGTCAATGGCGTCGCGCCGATCAGTGGCCTGGCGCTGGGAGCACTTGGCTGCGGCGCGCTGGTCCAGTACGCACCTGCCCCGACCCACCTCGTCTTCGCCCTGCTGTTGGCAGGCATGGTTTTCGCGGGAGGGGTCGTCGCCCGGCTGCCCGAGACGTCGGCGCAACGCCCGGGCGCCATCGCCTCGCTGGTCCCGGTCCTTGGAATCCCGGTCCGTCTGCGCCCAGACGTTTATGGCCTCGTCCCAATCATCGTCGCGAGCTGGGCGCTCGGTGGGCTGTATCTCTCACTCGGGCCGTCGGTCGCCGCGGGCATTTTCGGCCCTCCGCAACCACCTGATCGGCGGCCTGGTGGTCACGCTGCTGAGCGGCGCCGGAGCGGTGACCGCCTTTGTGCTGCGGGCGTGGCCGACCAGAAAGGTCTTGAGAATCAGCGCCATCATGCTTTCTGGCGGAACTGCTTTGACGCTCGCCGGCGTGGAAACCCATGCTGTGGCGCTGGCGTTCGCAGGGACGGTCGTTGCCGGGGTCGGTTTCGGCGCATCCGCCCTCGCCTCGTTCGGAACGCTGGCGCGAATCGCAGCGCCCGGCGAGCGCAGCGAGCTGCTGGCAGCTGCCCTTGTCATCGCCTACCTGGCTTTCAGCCTCCCGGCGGTGGCCGCCGGGTTTGCCAGCACCTCGTTTGGCCTGCATCCCACGACGGTGGTCTACAGCCTCGGTGTGGTCACCCTCGGTCTCATCGCGTTACCAGCGGAAGGGCTGCGTTCGGCTCGACTGAAGAGAGCTGGGTCGGCTTTGGGATCTTGACACCCTTTACGAGCAGGTAAAACACCATCGAGATTTCCGCGATCGCTGACGGGATGACGATGAAGGCGGCAATCTTTTGCCCGAAGTCGGGGACAAGGAACAGCGCGAGCATGTCCGCGAGGTAGCAGAAGGCACCCACGATCAGCAGGACGCCTAATGCCTTCGGGAACAATCCTGACTTGTAGGCGAGATACCCCAGCGGCGCCAGCCACAGGCCAAAGAAGATCTGCGCGATGAGCAATCCGTAGTGCTGGGTGTCGAGCAGGAGCATCACCAGCGCACTCGCACCCGCCGTCCCTAAGGCAGCCGCATATGAACTATCGGTTGCGACTCGTAGGCCCTCAAACTCGAACACCACATTGAGGCACGTGATGCTCGTTGCGAGCGCGACGAGTACCAGCATTGCCATGGCCATGCTCTTGTGCACGTGCTTCAGCAGGATGTAGAGGGTCATGGCGAGGAAGACGAAGACCGTCCCATCCAGTAGATCGGCGACGACGCCCAAGCGGACAAGTCCCGAGTTCGCGACAACGTTCCCGACTGTGGCCGCCGCGTTGCCGGCGACGTACATCTTGGGTTCTACAAATCCTTGTGCAAAGCCGCCGAAGATGCCGACGAGCAGGTATAGGACGCCGGCGATTCTGGCGAGACGCTTGGGCGAGGTCATCGTCCGAAACCACGCACGAATAGCCAGATCGGCAGGGCGAGCTCGAAGAGGCCACCCGGGACGAGTGCGACCGCACCCGCACCAGCAGCCGTGTTGACGAAACCCAGCGCGTCAAGCACCGCTCCCACGAACAGAGCCGCGTAGCCGACAAGACCGAGCACGGAAAGCGGTCTCGGAACGAGCCGGGTCCGGAGAAGCACGTAGGCAAGGATCAATCCGGCGACCCCGTTGAAGAGGTACACGAACATCAGGGTCCAGTAGCGCAGCGCCACGAGAAGAGCGGCCGTTGTTGCCGAGTCGGCAGCCGCCTCGCTCCGCGACAGCGACACCAACAGCAGGGGACTTAGAACGTAAGCGGCGATGATGGCAAGTTCCGCGATTCGCATGCCTACGTATGCGACTGCGAGCGCGGGGTGACGCGCGCTGAGGATCGGATAAAGCGCAGCTGCAATTCCCACAACCGCAAGCCCGTCGATGAGGGCGAGGAGTGCAGCAGCGACCACGAGCGTCGAGCTCCTCCCGACTGCGGCCAGGTAGCCCGGACTGCCCAGAATCGGTGTGATGAGCACGCTGCTGCCCAAGAACGTGGCCGTTGCCACGAGGAACAGCGCTCCCACGAGCACCGCAGTCTTCCGATTCGGACTGGCTGCTCCGGTAGCGGTTGCCGGCACTCGATCCATTTGTCGTTCCCACGTCGTCGTCGCCATGTCGGTCTCTCCTTGGTTGGAAGGAGGGCACGGCTCATATGCGCGATCCTCCTTGGCTGCTGTGCTTACGGCGTAAGCTTACGGCGTAAGCCTACACATACACCGTAAGCTTGTCAAGAGGAACCATCTATGGCCGCCCGAACCGACCCGGCCGCCAAGCCCCGTACTCCATTGAGCAGGGAGCGGGTGCTCCAAGCTGCCATCGACCTCGCCGACAAAGGCGGCCTCGGGGCGCTCAGCATGCGCAAGGTCGCCCAGGACCTCGGGGTCGAGGCGATGTCGCTCTACAACCATGTGCGGAACAAGGAAGACATCCTGAATGGGATGGTCGATGTCGTCTTCAGCGAGATCGATGTACCTTCCAGTCCGGACTGGTCGACCGCCCTGCGTCAGCGGGCAATCTCGGCGCGCCAGGCTCTACTCAGGCACCCCTGGGCAATCGGCCTCATGGAGTCGCGTGTCCAACCGGGTCCCGCGACTTTGCGCCATCACGACTCGGTGCTTCGAAATCTTCGGGAAGCCGGCTTCTCGATCGACATGGCCGCCCACGCATATTCAGTCCTGGACAGCTACATCTATGGGTTCACGCTGAACGAGTTGTCATTGCCGTTCGACAGCTCGAAAAGAGTTGCCGAGGTGGCGGGAAATATCGTTCAGGCGTCCCCCATCGGCGAGTACCCCTACCTCGCGGAGATGGCCATGGCTGTCGTCATGAAGCCCGGCTACGACTACGGCCACGAATTCGAGTTCGGCCTCGATCTGATCCTCGACGGCCTCAAGACGGCCGTTAGAGCCGGCTAGCCGAAGTTGCAGTCGAGGGTGACCTTGTCCAGGGCGGTCTCCAGAGCGGCGAGCTCCTGATCGTCAAGCCGCTCGACGAATAGTTCGGAGACCCCGCGCAGGTGGACGGGAGCGGTCTCGGTCAGACGGCTCAGGCCGGCATCGGTCAGCGCGACGAGGACGCCGCGCGCATCGCCGTCGGCGCCGGTTCGGCCCACGAGGCCTTCGTCAACCATCCGGTCGATTCGGCGCGTCATTCCCGAACGTGAGTTCAGCGTCCGGTCCGCGAGCTCCGTCATGCGCAACGATCCACCAGCCTCCGCGAGCTGAGCGAGAACATCGAAATCGCCCAGGGTCAGCCCGGTCTTCCTTTGGAGATCCGTCGCGAGCTGGCGTAGGAGCGTGGCGCGCGCTCTGAGCAGGGCCCGCCAGGCGCCCAATCCGCGCCGGCCGGGGAGCTCCTGCGCCACGAGCCGGTCGAGGAGGCCGGCGACGTCGGGTTTGGAAGTTACTTGCATATGCAATAAACTCGCCTCAATTCAGGTATTTGCAGATGCAAGTATACCGCCAAAAAAGGCCAAGGAGGAAGTCACAGGTGATCAAAGAACTCGAGCCCAGCGTCGATCCGTCCATCAGCGGCCGGTTCGGCACACTGGCCGACGAGGCGAGCGTGAGGCGAGCGTCGGCCGCCCTCGAGGCGAATGGAATCAAGGTTCTGCGAGCCGGCGACGCCGCCGAAGCAAAGCGGATCGTCCTGAGTCTCATCCCGGATGGCTCCCAGGTACATCACGGGGCATCGCAAACGCTCGAGGCGACGGGCATCCTCGAGGCGGTCGAAAAATCCGGCCGCTACGAGCACCTCCGCCCGAGGATCTGGAGCATGGACCGCAAGACCCAAGCCGACGAGATCCGCCGCTTGGGCGCGGCGCCAGACGTGATGCTTGGCAGCGTGCACGCGGTCACCGAGACCGGATCGCTGATCGCGGCCTCGATGGGCGGTAGCCAGCTCGGTCCGTATGTCAGCGGCGCCGGCCGAGTCATCCTGGTGGTGGGGACGCAGAAGATCGTGGCCGACCTCGATGAGGGCCTTCGACGAGTCAACGAGTACGCCTTTCCCCTCGAGGATGCCCGTGCCCAGGTGGCGTACGGCATACACAGCGCGGTGAACAAGGTCCTCATCATCAACCGCGAGGTCGTCCCCGGTCGGATCACCGTGGTCTTCGTCGACGAGGTGCTCGGTTTCTAATTCAGCGAATTGGAGGTAACTCACATGGCCACTCAAATCGACACAGTGCAGCGCGAAGTCGTCCTGGTCGAGGACGCACACATCCGTCCGATGATGGGTAACCAGGTCCTCGAATCCTTGCCGTCAAGGCACATCCCGTACTCGCAGGTGGATCCGTACATCCTTGTCCATGAGGCTGTAGTCAAGGTCGATCCGAAGCAGGAGGCTCAGGACACGACACACCCGCATCGTGGGTTCGACAACCTGTGGTATGCGATATCGGGGTCATCGAGCACGGGCCACAGCACCGGTCCCGGTGGGGCTTTCGAGCGAGCCCGGCTGGATGAGGGATCGCTCCTATTTATTCGAACCGGCCGTGGCGTCTTGCACGCCGAGGGGATCGGCGATGACGAGCGCCGAGAGGGCAAAGTCACCGAGATGCGCGGGCTTCTTTTCTGGGTGAACCTGGCGCGCAAGGACAAGAGCGTTGAGCCCACCGCGCGGGTTGTGCAGCCGAACGACGTGCCTGTGCGACAGGACGGTGATGCGACCATTCGCGTACTGGTCGGCGAGGGCTCTCAGGTCGAGCTGGGTACGCCGGGTCTCATTCTTGATGTCCAGCTGCCAAAGGGCGGAAAGGTGACCATCCCCGTTCAGGCCGGCTTCAACGGCTTTGTCCACATGCTGGAGGGCGAGGCCGGCTTCGGCGCCAACCGAAGCCGGGCGAGGCGCGGGCAGATTGCCGTTCTTGGGCCGGGCGGTGTGCTGGCTGTCGAGGAAGCGCAGCCGGGAACTCGGTTCGTGCTCATGGCCGGGAAGCCGTACGGGGAGAGGCCCATCTTCAACGGCCCGTACGTGGACTGACCGCCGATCGAGTCAAAAGGGCGAGTTGCTAATAGACTCGCCCTTGACATGCAGAGCATCACGATCATCCTTCGCATTGCGGCCGACCGCGTAGCCGAGTTCGAGGCGATGTTCGAGGCGGAGGAAATCCCCATCTGGGACGACTTCACGGCGCGCGGCCTGTTCACAGACTGCAGCCTGACGCGTGTCACCGGCGGCGGCGAGACTCCAGAGGGCATTCAGGACTACATCCTGCACATCGTCGCGACCGCCGAAGGTCACACCGCGCACGACCACGATCCACGCTTCAACTCGTTCTTGAAGCGGGCCAAAGAGCTGCAGCCAAAAGAGCCGCTAGTCTGGTTCGGCGATCCGATCTTCGAACGCCGAGGCTGAACAATCGTCCCTTAAACGATTGCCTTTACGGGCGCGCCTCCCTAGGCTTGCGAGCGTCTTGATGAGCCGCTTTCGGGCGACCTCAGCCGCCGGTTGCGCAGTGCTGGCGATCAGCCTCATGAGCGCCACACCGGCAAGCGCTTCAAGCATCCTGAACGTACCGGGCAACTTCCCAACGATCCAGGCTGCGATCGATGCTTCCACCAACGGCGATACGGTTGTGGTCGCGCCGGGAACCTATTTCGAGAACATCAGCTTCAAGGGCAAGCTGATCACCGTCGAGAGCGTGCAGGGGCCGAGCGTGACGACCATCGACGGCGGTAACGTCGCGCCAGTGGTCAACTTCTCCACCGCGGAGACCACGGCCACCGTGCTTCAGGGTTTCACCCTCCAGCATGGCAACGCGACTTCGACATATGGATACGAGGGCGCGGGGATCCACATCAACGGCGCCTCGCCAACCGTTGTCGGCAATGTCGTGATGGCGAACAACTCATGCGCCAACGGAGTCGGCATCTCAATTGCGTTCGCTTCGCCCGTCATCCGTGACAACAACATCTCCGGCAACACGAAACAGACGGGCTGCAGCGGCCAGAACGGCGGCGGGATCTACGTGAGAGGCGCGGGCAGCGCGCAGATCATCCATAACTCGATCACCAACAACACCACCGACTTTGGGGGCGGCATCAGCCTCTTCGCTGCCGGGACCCCGACCTTGTTCGACAACACGATCAGTGGCAACGGCGCTGAATACCAGGGTGGCGGTATCTACGCCGTCAACCAGTCGGACGCCGGCATCGTCCAGAACCAGATCACAGGTAACAGGTCGCCGGGCAGCGGAAGCGGCCTCTACGTCAGCCCGCCGTCGGGCACGCGAGGCGCGCTTCTCGTCAACAACACCATTGCCGGCAACTTTGGAGGGGACTCGGGGCTATTCCTGGGCGGCTTTGATGCGCAGGTTCAGCTGTTAAACAACATCGTCGGGGCCGCTACCACAACCCCCGTAGTGCTCTGCGACACGACCTACTCATCGACCCCTCCGGTCTTCGACCACGACGACCTCTTCAATTCCGCCGGTCCCGCGACGCAGGGCAGCTGCTCGCAGGTCGTCGGGACCAGTGCCAACATCTCGGCCGATCCCAAGTTCGCCGCGGCCGGCGATTACCACCTGCAGTCGAGCTCGCCCGTGATCGACGCCGGCAACAGCAGCGCTCCCTCGATGCCTTCGACCGATTTCGACGGCAAGCCTCGCATCTCCGGCGCGGCGGTCGACCAAGGCGCGTATGAGTTTCAGCAGCCTCTCGTTGTGACGATGAGCTCTGTAACCGGTGCCCTGGAGGGCGCCGCTTTTTCGACCGTGGTGGCCCACTTCTCTGGCGGCGCCGGTCCGTATGCGGCGAGCATCGCCTGGGGTGATGGGCAGACAACTCCAGCCAGCATCAGCGCCCCCAACGCCAACGCGGTCACCGGCAGCCACACATATTCCGAGGAGGGCGCCTACAGCGTCGCGGTGACGGTCAACGACTCCACCGGAGCAACCAGCAGCGGCAGCACTTCCACCAGCGTGGCCGACGCCGCGCTCACGATCACCGGAGCTCCCGTCATCGCGGTAGAGGGCGCTGCCTTCAGTGGAACGGTCGCATCGTTCACAGACGCCGACCCGAACGGCATTGCTTCCGACTACAGCGCCACCATCAACTGGGGCGATCAGACGAGCTCATCAGGCACGATTACCGCAAACGGCAGCAGCGGCTTTGCTGTGATCGCAAGCCATGTCTATGCGGAAGAAGGCGGCTACACCGTGACGGCCATAGTCAGCGATGCCGGTGGAGCAAGCGCCACCACGACTTCTTCGACCAGCGTGGCCGACGCCGCGATCGCGCTCACCGGCACCAGGTTGAACGCACATCGCAGGTCCACCTTCACGGCAACGGTCGCCACGCTCAATGACAGCGATCCGGCTGGGGCCACCAGCGACTACACCGGCCAGATCGACTGGGGCGACGGGACGACGTCGGCCTGTCCCAGCACCTCGTGCACCATCGTTGCGCAGCCGTCAGGCGTGTTTACTGTCGAAGGCACGCACAACTACCGGCGTAGCAACACCTACACGGTGACCATCCAGCTGAAGGACGCCGGCGGTTCGGCTGCGACAACGACAACCACGATCACCGTCAACTGACGATCTGATCGCTCGGCCCGCGGTGGGGCCGCTGGTTACGTCGCCTCGGGCACGTGGAGCGAGTCGAACGTCTCCTTATTGACGAACTTGAACATGCGCAGCGGCTTGCCGCCTGACCTGATGTCCGCGACGACCGCATAACGCTCCTGGCGAGTGCCTCGGGATGTCGTCCGGACCATTCGTTTCTTCTTGATGTCGGAGTCCGGGACGTCCACCTTTTCCTTGGTCTTCAGGTTGTAGAACTCCATGCTGCCTCCTTGGTGAGGTTGAACTACGCCTCGAAGGTTAGGGCAATCGGCAAAATAGGTCTATGGCCCGACCATCGATGTACGAGTTCGCCGGCGGCGATCCAGCCTTCCTCGCGCTCGCAGCCGCGCTTCATGAGCGCTGCCTTCAGGACCCGGAATTGAACCATCCGTTCTCTCACAGCAGCCCCGGGCACGTCGAGCGATTGGCAGCGTACTGGGCTGAGGTGTTCGGTGGCCCGGCCGGCTACTCGAAGTCGCATGGCGACCATTCGAGGGTGCTCGGCATCCACGCCGGTCAGGGAGCTGGCGAAGACTTCGGCCCCCGTTTTGTCGCCTGCTTCATGCAGGCCGTCGACGACGCCGGCTTTCCAGAAGGCCGCGAATTCCGGATGGGCCTCCGTTCGTACATCGAGCACGCGACAGAAGAGGTGATTTCCTACGCGCCCCATGGATCGCGCGTGCCGGCAGGCCGCAGGGTCCCGCGCTGGTCGTGGAACGGACCCGAATAAACGGGCAGGTTCTTAAACCGCGGCGGAGCCGGCGCTGCAGGCCGGGCAGAGTCCCCGGAACACCACCTTGTGGCTCGTGATCCGGTAGCCAGTCGTGTCCTGGATGCGTTCGGTGACATCCTCCACCACGCACCCCGGGACCTCCGTGATCTGCCCGCACGAATCGCACCGCACGTGCTCGTGATGGTCGTCGCGAATCTCGAATCGCGCGTGCTTGTCCCCCAGGTCGACCCGATCGATAAAGCCCTCTCGCTCTAGGGCCGCAACTGCGCGGAAAACCGAGGAGTAGTCCGCGCCGCCCAGTACAGAGATGGCCTCTTGATGCAGCTCTTCGATCGACCACGCGTGCCGGCCGCGGGCCTCCAAAACCTGCTTCACAGCATCAGTCACGGGGCTTGGCCTCGGCATGGACCGAAGTATACGGCCTCTAGCGCATTTACATTGCGCAAGTCTATTGTGCAATACTCTTGCGCTGTGGCTGGAGGCGGTCGGAGGGCAGGACTCCTTGCGGGCATCGGGGCGCTTCTCGCCCTTTCCCTCAGCGTGTGCGGATTGACCGGCGCTTCGTCAACGTCAACCGGCGGCAAGGTCGAGGTTGTAGCTGCCGAGAACTTCTGGGGAAGCATTGCCACCCAGCTCGGCGGCGATCGTGCCCACGTGACGAGCGTGATCGTGAACCCAAACACCGATCCCCACTCCTACGAGCCGACCCCGGCTGACGCGCGGCTGATCGCGGGGGCCCAGTACGTGATCATCAACGGGGCGGGCTATGACTCGTGGGCGCCGAAGCTGCTTGACGCCAATCCGGTATCTGGTCGCAAGGTGCTGAACGTCGCCGTCTTCGTCGGCAAGAACGAAGGCGACAACCCGCACGTGTGGTACTCGCCCGCCTACGTCAACGGCGTTGTCGAAAAAATCGCGGCCGACCTGGCGGCGATCGACTCAGGCCACGCAGCCTACTTCGACCAGCAGAAAACCGCGTACACGACGATCGCGCTCAAGGACTATCGCGACACGATCAACGCCATCAAGACGAAATACAGCGGCACCCCGGTCGGGGCCACCGAGAGCATCTTCTCGTACCTCGCGGAGGGCACGGGCCTGAACCTGATCACACCCTATGAGTACTTGAAGGCGATCAGCGAAGGCTCAGACCCCACAGCCGCCGACAAGGGCACGGTCGAGCAGCAGATCGCGACGAAGAAGATCAAAGTCTTCGTCTTCAACACGCAGAACTCGACCCCGGATGTCCAGTCGCTGGTCGATAAAGCAACGGCAAAGGGGATTGCGATCTCGCACGTAACCGAGACCCTGGCACCGTCCAATCTCAATTTCCAGGACTGGCAGACTAACCAGCTGAAGGAGCTTCTTGCGGCACTTGGTGGCTGAGCCCGATTCGTCCGAGCGTGACTCGCCGAGACCCGAAGAGGCCGTCGCCTTCGAGAATGCCGGGGTCAATCTTGGCGGCCGCTTCGTGTGGCGTGGAGTCGATCTGACCGTTACCACAGGCGAGTTCGTCGCCATCCTGGGGCCCAACGGCGCGGGCAAGTCGACACTTCTGAAAGCACTGCTGGAGGTATTGCCCTTGGCTGAAGGGCGGGTGCGCGTCTTTGGCAAGCCGGTGCGGCGCGGCAACGACGCGGTGGGATACCTCCCTCAGCGCCGGCGCTTCGATCCGGACCTGCGGATCAGGGCCATCGACCTGGTTCGTCTCGGGCTCGACGGCGCCCGCTGGGGGATTCCTCTCCCATCGTGGCTGCCCGGCAGTCATGCGGAGGCCGACAAGGTGCACTCGGTCATCCATCTGGTCGGCGCCAAGGCCTACGCGGACAGGCCGATCGGCGAGCTGTCCGGCGGCGAGCAGCAGCGGGTTCTGATCGCGCAGGCTCTCGTCAGCGGTGCGAGGATGCTGGCTCTCGACGAGCCATTGGACAGCCTGGACCTAAACAACCAGCAGTCGATCTCGGGTTTGATCAAGGACATCTGCCAGCAGCAAGGTGTCACGGTCCTCCTGGTTGCGCACGACGTCAATCCGATCCTTCCCTTCATCGATCGAGTCGTATATGTGGCCAACGGCCAGGTAGTGTCCGGTCGCCCCGAGGATGTGATCCAGACCGAGACGCTGAGCCGCCTGTACGGGGCGCCGGTCGAGGTCCTTCGAACGAGCGACGGCCGGGTCGTTGTGGTCGGCCAGCACGAGCCCGTCACATATCACGCGCACGACCTCCACCCCGATGGTTGATTCGCCGACCTGGGACCTCCTCGCCGACCTCGAGCTGCTGCTGCGATTTCATTTCATGCAGAACGCGTTCATTGTCGGCACGCTCGTGGCGCTGTTGGCGGGCGCGGTGGGCTACTTCGTCGTTCTGCGCGGGCAAAGCTTCGTCGCCCACATGCTGTCGCAGATCGGCTTTCCGGGTGCGGCCGGCGCCGTGCTTGTGCATTTGTCGCCGGTGATCGGGCTCGCCGTCTTCTGCATTGCCGGCGCTCTCGGCGTCGGCCTCCTGGGAGGCAGGCTCGACGCCGGGCGCCGGCTCGAGTCGGCCGTCGTCGCAAGCATCCTCGCTTTCTCCCTCGGCCTGGGCCTGCTCTTCTTCCATCTCTATGCCGGCAGCGCGCAGACGGTCTACTCCTTCCTCTTCGGCACGATCCTCGGCATCTCTGATCGAGACGTCGCTGTCACCGCGATCACCACGGTGATTTGCCTCGGCGTATTGGCAGCCATCGCGCGGCCGCTCGTTTTTGCCTCCGTCGATCCGGATGTCGCCGAGGCGCGCGGAGTGCGAGTGCGCGCGATCTCGATCGCCTTCCTTCTGCTGGTCGCCCTGGCGGTCGCCGTGACGGTGCAGATCGTCGGCACTCTTTTGATATTCGCCCTGCTGGTCGCGCCCGGCGCCTGCGCCCTGCAGCTCACCGCGCGGCCGGTCCGCGGGCTGGCATTGACAGTCGCGTTATCGCTGCTCTTCACTTGGCTCGGCCTTGCGGTCGCGTATTTCACCGTTTATCCCGTCGGCTTTTTCATCACGTCGCTGGCGTTTGCGGCCTATGTCCTGATCCGGGTCGCGAAAGCGATCTCTGTCGGACGCGCGGGACACCTGGCACTCGAAGGCGGACCTTTGTGATGCTGGCCGCAGCTACCTTCTCGCTCAACCCCATCCAGGATCTGCAAGCGATGCTCGCCTACGACTTCATGCGCAACGCGTTTGTCGCCGGCGGCTGCGTCGCCGTCGCCGCTGGTCTCGTCGGGTACTTCGTCGTGCTGCGCAACCAGGTGTTCACAACGGACGCGCTTGGCCACGTCGCTTTCACTGGTGGCCTCGGTGGCCTTCTCATCGGTCTCAACCTGCTGGTAGGTGTTTTCACCAGCTGCATCGCAGCGGCGCTCGCGATCGGGTCGTTCGGCGGTAGGGGCCGTGGCCGCGATGTCGCCGTCGGCGTGGTGTTCGCGTGGGTGCTCGGGTTGGGCGTGCTCTTCCTGAGCATCTTCACGTCCTCGCGCAGCGGGGTCATCGGCAGCGCCGGCAATGTCGGCATCAGTGTGCTGTTCGGCTCGATCCTGGGAATTCAACCGGCCCAGGCGTTGATCGCTTCGGTGACGGGGATTCTCACGAGCGTCGCAGCGGTTGCGCTCGCGCGTCCTCTGCTGTTCGTGAGCCTCGATCCGGATGTCGCGACATCGCGCGGTGTGCCAATCCGCGTCGTGACCGCTTTCTTCCTCATCCTGGTCGCGATCACAGTCGCCGAGTCGGTCCAGGCTGTGGGTGCCCTGCTCGTGTTCGGCCTGATGGTGACACCCGCGGCGGTGGCCCAGAACCTGACGACGCGTCCGTATGCGGGCATGGCGCTGTCGGCCGCGGTGGCCCTCCTCGCCGTCTGGCTCGGATTGACCCTGGCCTTCTTCATCTCGTATCCGGCGAGCTTCTTCATCACCGCGCTGGCGTTTGGAGCATTCATCGTCAGCATCGGCGTGACACTTTTTCGGCGCGCAGGTCGTTAAATCACTTGGTGACTCGGATCAAGGTCGTACAGGAGTCGGAGGCCGAGGGCCCGCTGGCCGAGCTGTACGCGACGGCCAAGGCGCAGAGCGCGATCGGCGTCGTGGCGGAAATCCTCAAGACGATGAGCCTGCGGCCTGATTTCCTGGCGGCCATCCAGGCTGCCTCGCGCATGCATTTCACCGATGGTGCGCTCACGCGAGCACAGCACGAGATGATCGCGTCATACGTCTCTGCTCTGAACCGCTGCAGGTATTGACTCAGCGCACACACGTGGTTCCTGCAGTTGCAGGGCGAGGCGTTCGAGCAGACGGCGGAAGCGCTCCGCAACAGTGACCTCGATGCTGCCGGCCTGGCGCCACCGGAGCGCCTGCTGCTGGAATTCGCCGGCACCATCGCGCAGGGTGCCTATCGCGTCACCGACGAGCAAGTCCAGGGCTTGCGCGACGCCGGCTGGACCGAGGAGCAGATAGCCGAGGCGGCCTATGTGGCGGCCCTGTTCAGCCTCTTCGTTCGACTTGCCGACACCTTCGACATCAAGCCTCCCGCGGTCTACGAACCGAACGGCGTACCCGCAGCAGTCACTCGGGAAGGCTGAAGTAGCGCCCGAAGCCGGTCGTCAGGGGGCGGGGGCCAGGCCCGTGTAGTCGACGAAGATGCGCTGGTAGGCATTGTTGTCCTTCGAACCTGCCAGTCCCCAGCTCTTGGCGTACGCCGAGCTTGTCTGAGAGGACACATTGCCGGAGGCGTCTCTAGTGATGAGGGTGGCCGTGCCGTGCATGGTGACCCCGACCAACCGGGCGGCCTGGGTGGCGAACCTGGGGAGGAAGAGCTGCAGGCTGATCCCATCAAAACTGTAGGTCTTCTGGATGCTCTTCCCGTCGGCAATGTCCTGGTTGATGACGTCTACAAATTCCTTGAGGCCGTCATCTGTCGCGCCACTCTCCGCCAGCTTCAAGTCGTGGGAGCGACGCGCCTCGGACTCGATGATGAGGTCGAGGACCGCGTCATGCGCCATTTTGGCGGCGACCTGTTGATTTATGGACGGGTCGAAGCCGGTCACGTTTGACGCGATGCCAACCGTCGGAATCGAGGGCAGCATCCACACACGCGCCGACGCGGAAACGGGCACCGAATCACCCCCCGGCGGCAGGGCGGAGCCCGCCGTGCTGGAGACCCAGTCCCCGATGGCGGGCCCGCCGGTGCCCACGGTGAGCGTGACGGTCGGCGTCGAGCCGTCGGCGAGCCCTGCGACCGGCGAGGGGCTGTGGGTGGAGAGATCCGCGGATACGGGGAGGACTCCGGCGAACACGACGGCGACGGCGAGGGCGGTCGCCACACGCCATCGCGGGCTCGAAAACGCATCGCGATGTGCTCCGGCTTCCAACGGGGCCAGGAAGCGGACGAGCGCAAATCGCATCGCGCAGGCGATGACCAGGCTTGCGAGGATAGCGGTCTTGGTCCAGAACTCGAGCGCAGTCGGGCCGAGCAGCAGCACCGCCAGCAACGCGACCAGGACTCCGAAGACGACTCTTGCCACCGGACCTTCGGGCACAGTCCTGGGGTCCGGGACCATGAACAGCGCGAAGATCAGGATCTCGGGTGAGGTGACGAGGATCTGCCACAGGTCCCGTCCGCACATTGGAGTCACGTGCCAGCTGGCGACCATGCAGTGGTCGGGCACCGGCGCCAGCGCGAGGGCCACGAATACCGCGAACCCGATCATGAAACCAAGGATCAAGCCCACCAGCCGCAGCTCCCAGGCGATCAACAGACCGCCGACGATCAGGATCGCGTAGGTCAGGATCATCCACGGGCCGAACGGTATCCACCAGAGGTCGAGCGGTTCTGTGTGCTGTGGTCCAAGGACGACGAAGGCGGCGACCAGGGCCACGTTGGACGGGTTGAAGATGTGACGGCCCCGCCACCGGATCAGGTACTTCGACGCCATCCCAAGCGCCACCACGCCGATGAAGATCTCGATCCCGTGGGTGCTCCACCACTGGCCGTGTAATGTGCCCGGGACTCTGAGGATGAAAGCCGTGCTGTTGCCGGTCAGCAGTCCGCTGGCCGGCCACAAGATTGCCTTGTCCTTGAAGAAGGAGACGACGAACTCGATCAGGGCGCCGGCCAGGAGGCAAGCCAGAATCTGGGCCACTGACAGCCGGAATCCGAGGACGGTCTGACCCAGGACCTGCAGCGTCAGCAGCACCGCGGCCACGTGCAGGCGGGGGTCGCGGATGCTCGGCAGGATGACCCGGTAGTCGCGACCGAATAAGTGGGCCGTCCTGCCTTTTGGCTTACCCGCGGGGGGGCGCCGGGAATCGCCGGGTAGGCTCAGCCCCTGAGGAGGCGTCGCGTCGGTGCTCGCCACGGTCGGGTAACGGTCATAGTATGCAACCCGTTACAGAGCCGAGCGCCGTGACAACATCTCGTTCACTTTCGCAGGCGGGGCACCGCGCGTTGGCCGCGGTGGCGGGAGCCGCCGTCCTCGCCGCGCTCTCGGCGTGTGACGTTCCCTTCAACCTTGGACAGCCGACGACCCGAGCGTTGGAGAACGGAGCCGCCGATGGACTGACCTTGGCCAACAGCTTCGAGATCACCGGCTCGTACACCGAAAAGTTCGCCGGCGCATCGAGCGGCGGCGTGGTCGCCGCCTCGGGGGCTCGGCGCCCGACGGTGCCCATCAGCCGCTGGACGATCGATCTGGTCGTGGTCAAGCCGAACACGGAACACGTGTTGTTGAGTGGCGGGGGCGTCAAGCTCGAGGCGATCATCATCGGCGCTGACGCGTATTTCCGAGGCCAGGAATACCTCTCTCAGAACATGGGCAGCGATCCACTGTCCAGGAACCTGGTCAAGGCGGCCGGCAACGCGTGGTGGAAAGGATCGGCCGGCAACGCACCTCGCCTGCCGGACCTGACTGATGGCAACACCTTCAGGACGACCTTCCTCGGGTCGGCCGTGACGCAGCGAAGTGACCACGTATCGGTGGACGGGCTCGATGCGGTCGAGCTGTCCGGCACCAGAGCAGATGTCTTCATCGCTGCCAGCCCCCCTTACCGCCTGCTTCGTGTGCACCTCAAGAGCAGTGTCGTTGTCGATGGCATCACCGACGGCGACCTCCGGTTCGACAAGTTCGACCAGGACTTTGGGATCGCTGCGCCCACGGACGTGATCGATTTCTCCAACCTCTCCACGCTGCCCCCGATCTACACCGTGGTTTCGGTCGACACGTCGGGTTGCAGCTCGCCATGCGTCGTCTCGGCCCTGGTGAAGAACCTGGGCGGGACGCACCAGGCTGTGGCGCCGTCGACCATAACCTTCTCCATGACCGACACGGCCTCGGGTCGGGCTCTCGG
>WNEZ01000580.1_pt1 | contig 42075 bp, 40 predicted proteins | sample 5400521 | NCBI WGS metagenome assembly WNEZ01 (sample SAMN13153339, study PRJNA577476) | soil metagenome | isolation source: 120 cm saprolite under Douglas fir tree site 2 hole 1 replicate 1 | place: USA:California | collected 2015-04-18
AAATGGCGACGCACACAGGGCGTTGGGAACCGACTCCCCTGCGCGGCTTGCAGGAGCAGTTGCTCTCCATGCTAGTCGACAAATTCGGCTGGACTCTTCAGTCTATCGAATGACCCGGTACGGACTTCCGATCGGCTGTACTAGCTCGCCGCTGGCGCTACCGGGCGCCGAGCAGGCCCGGATAGACGGAGCGGGTGCAGAGGTCGCTGCCGGTCGGCGCGATGACAGTGCCGTCGGCGCCGATGGACACGTTGCTTCCCTGTACCGAGAACCGGCCGCAGGACTTGCCCGCGGGAGTCGTCACCTCCACATCCGGGCCGCCGCCGTTCGCGGTGAAGGCGTATGCCTTGCGCCCGCGGACGATGTGTAGATCGAGCCCCGGGCGAGAGGTGAGCCAATCGGGCGGCGCCAGCGCCGTGCCGTAGGGCTGGAGGATCGCGCGCCACTGGTCGTCCTGCATCACCGCGATGCCGCCGCCGATGAGCGAGCGGAGGCTCACCTGGGGCCCGCCGCCGCTGGTGATGACGAACCAGTCGTTCACCAGCGAGCCGTCGGGCGCGAGCCAACGGCCGACAAGATCGCTCGAGCCGAAGCCCGCGACGGCGTCCCCCTTCGCGACAACGAGCACGTTGCCGGAAGGATCGCCTGCGGCCCCGCTCGGCGGGTACGCGTGCACGAACGTCCCTCTGTAGAGCTGCTTGCCCGAGTCGTCGAATCGGATGACGCGCGTGTCGCCGGTCCGGCTGCCGCAGATGCTGAGCACGATCGCGCCGCCGGCCGAGGACGGGTAGGTGCCCGTGCCGCACGCGTCGCTGCCGACGGAGATCGAGGGGTCTTTTGCGCTGCCGTCCGGCTCCCGCGTCCAGAAGTGCCACAGGTCCATGGGCGCGCTCACGCCGGTCCATACCGCGACCGCCTGGAAACCGCTCGCGCGCGCCACGATGCCACCGAAGGCCGGGAAGCTGCCCAGCGTCTTGCCGCGGGCATCGTAGGTGACCCACGACATCATGCCCATGAACGGGTTGCTGCTGAGCGCGACGTTGCCGGCCTGATCGGACATCGCGGAGGTGCCGCACGCGGAGGCGGGCGTCGTGATCTGCATCGGCGACGCGACGGAGTCGGGCATCAGCCCGTCGCAGTCGTCGGACGCGGTCCCACCGTCGGGGCTGCCCCCGCCGCCGCCGCTACCACCACCGCTTCCCGCATCCATGCCGCCACCACCACCTCCGCTGCTCCCGCCGCCGGCGTCGACATCGCCGCCGCCGCCCACGGCGCTACCGCCATCGGTGCCGCCGCCATCGGTGCCGCCGCCATCGGTGCCGCCGCCCCCACCACCGCCGCCGTAGCCGCTGTCCTGGCCGCCGTCGGCCAGATTGCCGGTCGAGCCGCCTCCCGATCCCTCTCCGCCGCAGCGGACGGCGATCAGACCGACGATGAGAGAAGCCGCAGCCGCGAAGACACGTGCGCGCATGGCAAACCCCGTTCGGAGTTTGCGCATCTCCATCCTTCGCAACACGAGAGGAGCGCTTGCCCGGCCGAGCCCGACTCTGGTCGGTGCTATCGCTTTTCCGGCGGGATCGTCCTGACTGCGGCGGCAAATCGGGCGTGCGCCGCCGGGTCGACCGGACGGTGCTTCACCTTGGTGCTCGCCGGGTCCTTGCCGAGGAAATTGTCGCCCTTCCAGTTCTTCGAAGGGCGGATCGGTCTGGGCACGAAGCCGCCGCCGCAGTTGGGGCAGACGTTCCCCAGGACTCGCTCCACGCAGGTGACACAGAAGGTGCACTCATAAGAGCAGATGCGCGCTTCGGGGGAGTCGGGCGGCAGCGCCTTGTTGCAATGCTCGCAGGTGGGTCTCAGCTCGAGCACGCCGTGTCCTTCCTCCCGACGGCTAGGTCCGGTCCAGCGCCTGCGTCAGGTCGTCCACCAGGTCCTGGCCGTTCTCGATGCCCACCGACAGCCGGATGAACCCGTCGTCGATGCCGAGCTGCCGCCGGGTCTCCGGCGGGACCGAGGCATGCGTCATGATGGCGGGGTGCTCGATCAACGACTCGACGCCACCGAGGGACTCGGCGCAGGTAAAGAGACGCACCGACTTCAGCATGGTGCGCGCCGCTGGAAGACCGCCGCGCACCACGCAGGTCACCATGCCGCCGAAGCCGCGCATCTGCTTCGCCGCCAGCGCGTGTTGCGGGTGCTCCGGAAGGCCCGGCCAGGTGACCTTCTCGACCTTCGGGTGGCGCTGAAGCGCCTGCGCGACCAGCCTCGCGTTCTGATCGTGGCGCTCCATGCGCACGTGCAGGGTCTTGAGCCCGCGGAGCACGAGGAAGGAGTCCAGCGGACCGGGCACCCCGCCCACGGCATTCTGCAAGAAGGCGAGCTTCTCGCGCAGATCGTCGCGGCGCATCACCAGCGCGCCGGCGACCACGTCGCTATGGCCGTTGAGGTACTTGGTCAGGCTGTGCGCGACGACGTCGAACCCCAGCTCGAGCGGCCGCTGGAAGAACGGGGTCGCGAAGGTGTTGTCGCAGACCGAGACGATCCCGCGCTTGCGGCAGATCTCCGCCACGGCCGCGAGATCGACGATCTTCAGCATCGGGTTGGTCGGCGTCTCGGTCCACAGGAGCTGCGTCTTGGGGGTGATGGCCCGCTCCACCTTGCGCGGGTCCGTCATGTCCACGAACGCCAGGTCGAGCCCGAGCCGCTTGAACACCTTGTCGGCGATGCGGAAGGTGCCGCCGTACAGGTCGTCGCCGAGCACCACGTGATCGCCGGCGTTGCAGAGGTGGAGGGCCGCGTCGGTCGCGGCGAGCCCGCTGGCGAAGGCGAGGGCGTGCTTGCCACCCTCCAGCGCGGCCAGGCAGCCCTGCAGGGCGTCGCGGGTAGGGTTCCGCGTGCGCGAGTATTCGAACCCCTTATGCTCCCCGGGGCCTTCCTGCGCATACGTGGAGGTGAGGTACACCGGCGTCATCACCGCGCCGGTGGTCGGGTCGGGGCGCTGCCCGGCGTGGATGGCGAGCGTCTCGAAATGATCGCTGTCGCGGGTGGCCATGGCGCGGAGTGAATACCACCGGGTCTTCCTCCTGTCTCCCGCCAACGCCTCGGGCGAGCGCATGCGGATCCTGCTGCGTCCGGAGGCGCAGTTCGACCTGGCGCAGCGGCTCCGCCAGGGCGCGGCGACGCTGGGCGAGGCCTTCGAGTTCACCAGCGGCTTGTACTTCCGCGGCAAGCTCATGTACGCGCGCACCTTCGCCCGGACTCCCGACGGCGTGCCCGGCGTGCTGGTCATCGCGCCCGGCGCCGGACTGGTGCCCGCCGAGGCGCCGGTGGACGTCGCGCAGATCAAGCGGCTCGGCAACGTGCCGGTCGACGCCGCCGACCGCCGCTTCCGCCAGCCGCTCGAGGACGCCGCGCGCCTGGTGCTGCGTGCGCTGACGCCGCGGACCGAAATCGTGCTCCTCGGCAGCATCGCCTCGACCAAGTACGTCGATCCGCTGCTCGGCATCTTCGGCGAGCGTCTCCTGTTCCCGCCGTCGTTCGTGGGCCGGGGCGACATGAGCCGCGGGGGCCTGCTCTTGCGGTGCGCGCGCGCCGGCACCGAGCTGGAGTATGCGAAGGTGCAGGGCGCCGTCCGGCACGGCCCGCGCCCGCCGCGGCTGCCGCGGCTTCGCAGGGGGAGTTAGGTGATGCCCCCGCGCTGGCTTCCCATCGCGTTGCTCGGCCTGCTGTGGGCAGCGGACGCACCGACGTGGAATGGCCGCGCGGCACGCCTCGCTCCGTCCCGGCAGGATGCCGGTTCCTTGCGAGTAAACAACGCGCTCGGAATGCTGGGTTTCGCCGCGGGGCTCGCCGCGTCTTTGCTTCTTCCGCCAGTGCTGCCGGCCTGGGCCGGTTGGACGGGAGCGGCGCTCGCCATCTGCGGCGCGGCGCTGCGGTGTTGGGCGATCGTGACGCTCGGCTCGCTCTTCACGCTCACGGTGCAGGTCCGTCCAGGGCAGCCGATCGTCGAGCGAGGCCCCTACCGCTGGATTCGCCATCCGTCCTACGCAGGCGCCGACCTCGCGCTCCTGGGAATCGGTCTGTCCTCGGGAAACTGGGTGGCGCCGATCCTGTTCGTCGTGCCTTGGCTGGCTGCGCACGTGTACCGCGTGAAAATCGAGGAGCGGGCCCTGCTCGCCACGTTGGGCGAACCGTACGCGCGCTATCGCGACAGGACGTGGGCCATGGTGCCGCCGATCTGGTGACCCGGCGCCTAATGCCGCGCCGCGAGGAACTCGATCAGGTCAATCTTCGTCACGATCGCCGTCACCTGGTCCCCGTCCTTCACGATCGCCACCTGGTCCTTGGCGAACAGCTCCCGCAGCCGCGACACGGGCGTGCGCAGCGTCACCACCCCGTCGATGGGCTTCATCACCGCGCTGACGGGCTCGTCCAGCTCGTGCCGGCCCTCGAGCAGGGCCTGCAGCAGGTCCACTTCGTGCAGCATGGCGACGGGCTTGTCGCCGTCCACCACCGGCAGCTGCGAGATGCCGTGCCTCTTCATCAGCTCCACCGCGTGCTTGGCGGTGTCGGACGGCTTCACCGTGTAGACGGCGCGCTTCTTCCCGCCGAGCAGGTCGCTGACGGTCCCCATCCGGTCGGTCGGGTCGAGGAAGCCGTTGTCCTTCATCCACTCGTCCGAATAGAACTTGGTGATGTAGCGCGAGCCGCTGTCGGGCAGGATGACCACGATGGTCTTGCCCTTGCCCATCTCCTGGGCCAGCTCGACGGCGACGTGCACGGCCGAACCGGACGATCCTCCCGCGAACAGGCCCTCCTCGCGCGCCAGCCTCCGCGCCGCCAGGAAGCTCTGCTTGTCGTCGACGCGCCGCACGTCGTCGAGCACCTTGAAGTCCATCGCCTTGCACAGCATGTCCTCGCCGATGCCTTCCACCTTGTAGACGTGCGGCTGAACCAGCTTTCCCGTCTTGAAGTAGTCGAGATAGACGCTGCCGTCGGGGTCCGCCCCGACGTTCTTCGCCTGCGGGAACTTCTCCTTGAGATACTTGCCCGCGCCGCTCATGGTGCCGCCGGTGCCCAGGCCGGCGACGAACGCGTCCAGGGTCAGTCCCGCCTTGCGCAGGTCGTCCTCCAGCTCGGGACCGGTGAGCCGGTAGTGCGCCTCGATGTTGTCGGGGTTGTGGTACTGGTTCAGCATGAAGGAGCCGGGCGTCTCCCGGTGGATGCGCTTGGCCGTCTCGTAGTAGCTGCGCGGATCCTCGGCGGCGACGTTGGTCGGCGTGACCACCACCTCGGCGCCGAACGCTTTCAGCGCGTTCACCTTCTCCGAGGACATCTTGTCCGGCATGGTGAAAACGCAGCGGTAGCCCTTCACGGCCGCCCACAGCGCGACACCCATGCCGGTGTTGCCGCTGGTGTTCTCCACGATGGTGGCGCCCGGCTTGATGCGCCCTTCGCGCTCGGCCTTGTCGAGGATGTACAGTGCCATCCGGTCCTTGACGGCGCCGCCGGGATTCATGAACTCGCACTTGGCGTAGACCGCCGCGTCCCTGGGGCCGACGAGCTTGTGCAGACGCACGAGGGGCGTCCGGCCGATCGCCTGCAGGATGTTGTCGAAGACGGGCATCGCGTTACCCTCGCTTGAGGCTCGATCTATAGCTGAATTGGCGGGATTCAGCCGAACAGCCAGCGCAGCAACCCGAGCGCCACACTGACGGCGTTGTACGCCCCGTGGACGGCCATGGGCGCGCGCAGGGTGCCTGACCCTTCGCGTACCCAGCCCAGGACGCAGCCGATGCCGAAGACCGCGACGATTTGCGCGCCGTATTGCAAGTGGCAGAGCGCGAACGTCGCCGCACCAATCGCGATGGCCGCCGGAGTGGAGAGGAAGCTGCGCAGCCACCCGTGGAGCACTCCCCGGAAGAGGAGCTCCTCGGCCATCGGTGCGACGACGACGGCCCCGAGGACGAAGAACGGCAACGCTTTGGCGGGCATGAACTGGATGCTGTCGACGGGAGTCGTCCCGAGCTTTGGCACGTTCACGAACCTCGCGAGGAACGCGCCGATCGTCAGCGTGCGCGGCGCCAGCAGCAGCGCTGCGAAGACGCCGGCCCGGGCCCATTTGCGCGCGCGCAAGCCGCTGGGCTGCCAGCCTCCGGTGGCGCGCGGAGAGCCGGGTGCTGCGATCCGCAGCCGTTCGCGCTTGGTCCACATGGCTGCGGCACCGGCGAGTATTGCCGCGGTCCACGTGAGCATGCTGGTCAAGACGCCTGCCCAGGTGACGCCGTGGAGGAACCGCTCCATTGCGACCGTGAACAGGCTGGTGATGGCCCACGATACGAGCAGGGCACCGACGACGAGCCCGGGGACGGCGAAGGACGTGCGGCGCGTCAGCGCCCAGATCGCCGCGAGCAACGCGGCAGGCGGAGCCAGGAAGAGGAGCCCTTCTCTTGCGGCCTCCCGCGCGTCCTTGTCCGCGCCTACCCACACGTCGGACAGGCCCATGCGTTTGGAGGCGACCGATGCGCGCATCGGATGAACCACTGCCTTGCTGTGTGCACTGCCGCGTCGGATGCCGAGAGCGTGCGGGCCGACCTTCTGCATTGCGGCAGCGAGCGCCTCGACGGATGTCAGGGATTCGCCGTCCACCTCATCGATGACGTCGCCGACGCGGACTCCGCCTTTCTCGGCGGGCCCACCAGAGACCACGGCGTCTACGCGCGCGCCGCCGTCCACGGTGGACACGCGCAGTCCCACCGACTGCCGCTCCGGGGAAGATGGCGCCGGGTGCGCAGCCGGGGATATCCACAGCACGACGAGAGCGACCGTTGCAAGGAGGTCGAGCGCCGCGAGGCCGAGCAGCCTTCGCGCGTCGAGCCTGCGTGCGCGGAGCGAAAGCACGGCGACCACTGCATTGTGCACCGCAGCCACGCCCGGGACCAATCCCAAAAGGAGCGCCCGCTTCGTGCGCGCCGAAAGCGGCGGCTCCTCGGTGGGGAGACCTGGGTCCATCGTGAAAGAATCGCTTCCAAACGGAACCGCGACAAGCTTTGGGGAGATGCTACTCTCGCCGACGATGACGGAAGCTGAGATTCGCGACGCTTTTCGGAGCGCCATGGGGAACCCCGCGTCGCGCGCCCAGAAAATGCCTGGCGGCGCGGGTAACCGGCTCTACTGGCGGGTCAATGGCGACGACGGCAGCAGCGCGGTGGTGATGGAGCTGCCCCCCGACCCGGGAAAGAGCGAAGAGGTCTCCAAGGACGGCGCCCCGCAGGACCTGCCCTTCCTCAACGTCCACCGTTACCTGGAGCGGCTCGGCGTGCGCGTCCCCCGCATCTACCTCGACGCGCACCGGCGCGGGTTCGTGGTGCTGGAGGACCTGACCGACCGGACGCTGGAGATGGCGCTGCGCGACGGTCCGTCGAAGAAGAGGCCGGAGCATCGCCGGAAGATGTACGAGCGCGCCATCGACCAGCTCGCCCGGCTGCGTGCGCACGCCGAGCGGGATCCGGATCCGTCCTGCATCGCCTTCGGCCGCGCCTTCGACTTCGATCTCTACCAGTGGGAATTCGAGCACTTCATCGAATACGGCCTGCTGGGCCGCGGCGCGAAGCCGAGCAAGGCGGAGCTGCGCGAGCTGAGGGAGACGTTCACCCGCATCTCGCGGCAACTGGCCGCCGCTCCGCGCGGCTTCACCCACCGGGACTACCAGAGCCGGAACATCATGGTGCTCCCCTCCGGCGAGCAAGTCGTCATCGATTTCCAGGACGCGCTGCAGGGACCGCGTCAGTACGACCTGGTCGCGCTCCTGCGCGACAGCTACGTCGAGCTGCCTCGCGAGCTGATCGACCAGCTGCTGCGCAGATATCTGGAGAAGCTTCCCGAGGAAGGCGGGTCCGAGCTGGACCAGCGCGACTTCATCGGGTTCTTCGATCTGCTGACCGTCCAGCGCAAGCTGAAGGATGCGGGTCGGTTCGTCTTCATCGACCAGGTGAAGAAGAACCCCTCCTTCCTGGCGCACATCCCTTCGTCGCTGCGCTACGTGAAGGACGCGCTCGCCCGTCGTCCGGAGCTGGAGAACGTCCGGGACATCCTCGCGCGTCACGTGCCAGAATTGAGTTAGTGCCGCGCGACGCTCCCTCGTTGCTTGCCGGGCTGTGGTCCGCCCTCCACGGGCGCGCCGAGCTGGCCCGCACGGTCGCATTCGAGGGCCCTGCCGGCGGCTTGCCGTCCATCTACGCGGTAGCCGAGCTAGGCGCTGCGCAGATCGGCGCAGCCACGCTGGCCGCGGCGGAGCTGCTCGCGGTGCGCGAACGGGAATCGATCCGTCCCTCCCAGGTCGACCGGCGCCACGCCGTCGCCGCTTTTCGCAGCGAGCGCTACCTCCGCCCTATCGGCTGGCAGCGCCCTGCGCCCTGGGATCCGATCGCCGGCGACTACCGCGCTCGCGACCGCTGGATCCGCCTCCACACCAACTACGCCTCGCACCGGGCGGCCGCGCTGAGCGTGCTCGGGACACCTGCCGAACGCGAGTCGGTCGCGCGCGCCGCGCTCGGATGGGACGCCGATGCGCTGGAAGACGCCGTGGTGCGCGCCGGCGGGTGCGCGGCGGTGATGCACACGGAGTCCGAGTGGACCGGTCATCCGCAGGGAGCGGCCGTCGCCGCCGAGCCGCTCGTCGCCGTGGACGCAATGCCCGCGGCCGGGCCAGAGATGCCGCCTTCCGCCGGTTCACCGCTGGGCGGAGTCCGGGTGCTGGACTTGACCCGCGTCATCGCCGGGCCCGTCTGCACGCGCTTCCTCGCGGCATACGGCGCCGACGTGCTGCGCATCGACCCTCCGGGCTTCGACGAAGTCGGGGCGCTCCTCGCCGAGACGACGGCGGGGAAACGCCGCGCCGCGCTCGATCTCCGCGACGCCCGGGGGCGCGGCGCCTTCGAGCGGCTGGCCGCCGAGGCGCACGTCCTGGTCAGCAGCTATCGCGCAGACGCGCTGGAACGGCTCGGTCTGTCTCACGCCGCGCTCCGCGCCATCAACCCGGCGCTCGTGATCGCCTCGCTGGACGCCTACGGGCATACTGGCCCCTGGCGCCACCGCCGCGGATTCGACAGCCTGGTGCAGATGAGCTGCGGCATCGCGGCCCGCGGCCAGCAGGTTGCCGGCGCGGAGGCTCCAGTGCCGCTGCCCGCGCAGGCGCTCGATCACGGTACCGGTTACCTGCTCGCCGCCGCGGTCTGCCGCGCGCTGACCCGGCGGCTGCAGCGAAGCGAGGTCAGCATCGTCCGCATGTCCCTGGCGCGCACCGCGAAATGGTTGATGGACCTCGGCGAGCCACCCATCGCCGGCGATCGCGAATTCACCGCACAGGAGGTCGAGCCTTGGCTGGAGACGGTCGAGTCGGCCTGGGGACCGCTCGCCAGGGTGCGCTGCCCGGGCCGCGTCGCCGGCACGACGCCTGGGTGGTCGCGTCCCCCGGGTCCGCTCGGGACGGATCCGCCGGCGTGGTGATCGGGCTCACCGCCCCTTTGCGACCGGCGCGCGCTCCCAGCGGTACTCCGTCAGCCGCGGTGGGATGTCCCCGCCGTCCTCCTGTTTCTGCCGCGTGCAGTCTTCGCGCACCTCGTAGGAGGACTCTCCCACCACCTGCAGGACATCGGGCCGGCACGAGCTGACGCGCACGGCAAACTCCAGGTCGCAGCGGCGGCCGCCCGGCGCCTCGCCTTTGGTCTTCATGGTCCCCGACAGCGTATTCGCCGAGCGGCGCAGGACGATGAGCATCGGATCGTCGCCAGGCTCGGGAGCCGCCTCGCCGCCGTCGGGCAGGCGGTGGAAGAACTTCCCCCGCACGGACTCGCCCTGGTCTTCCAGGCGATACGCATACGTCGGGTCGCTGGAGTTGACCCAGACGCCGGAGAGGTCCTGGCCGCAGTAGCGAGGCTGGGGCGCGGCGCGCTTGCACCCGGCCGCGAGCGTGAGGACGGGGCAGAAGAGGAAGGCAGTCTTCCACATGGGAGGCGGCTCTCTATCACGCCAGCGGTGGTGAGAGCGTGCTCATCAGCAGCTGCTCTGCCCTGTCCACGTCCGCGAAATCACCAAGCACTACTTCGGGCCCGTGGGTCGCGAGATCGTGCATCGTCCACCGCCCGGTCGCGACCCCGCAAGCCGGAAGCCCCGCCTCGTGGGCCGCGAGGATGTCGCGGGGCGTGTCCCCGATCACCAGGGCCTCGGTGGCTCCCAGCTCCCGCGCGCGCTTCCAAGCGGTGCGCACGATCTCCGGACGAGGCTCGGCGTCGCTTCCATAGGCGCCGAACCGGAACCGCTCCCACAGTCCCACCGAGCCCAGCTTGAGGCGCGCGCCCGGCTCGAGGTTTCCGGTACAGAGCCCGAGCAGCACGCCGTTCCGGCGCGACAGCCGTCCGAGGAGCTCGGTCACTCCGGGCAGCGCGACGTACGACTTCGCCGCGCACTCCTTCTCCAGCGCCAGCAGGTACTCCGCCAATACCGCATCGATGTCCTGTTCGGGCACCTCCCCGGGCCGGGCGTGGCGCTCGGCGGCGAGCAGGAGCCGCGCGATGGCCCGGTCGGTCATGCCGTCGAGGCGCATCTTGCGCAGCTCCTCTCCCGCCCGGCGGCGCGCGCCCATGGCCGCGGCCAGCGCGCGCGTGCCGGCCCCCGAGCTGCGGGTGAGCGTGCCGTCCAGGTCGAAGAGGAGCGCGCGCATCAGGAGCCGCTGATCACGGCTTCGGCGATGCGCAGGGTGGGCGCCGCCGTGCTGGAGCGCAGGTCGAGATCGTCGCCGACGGCGTCGATCCCCTGCAGCATCTCGAGCAGCGAGCCCGAGACGGTCACTTCCTGCACCGCGTGGGCGATCTGCCCCTCCTCGATCCAGAGCCCGTTGGCGCCGCGCGAGTATTCGCCGGTGACCACGTTGGCGCCGCTGCCCAGCATCGCGGTGACCAGGAGGCCCCGCTTGGTCCGGCGCACGATCTCCTCCGCGCTGATGGTGCCGCGCTGGAGCACGAAGTTGCTGGTGCCGACGTGCGGCAGGCTGGACCATCCACGAGCGGCGTTGCCCGTGGAGCGCGCGCCGGCTTTCCGGGCCGTGTACGTGTCGTAGAGGAAGCTCTTCAAGACGCCGCGGTCGATCACGACGGTGCGCCGGGAGACGACGCCTTCGCCGTCGAAGGGACGAGTGGCGAGCCCGCCCTCGAGCGTCGCGTCGTCGACCAGCGTGACCTGCTCGGAGGCGACCCGCTTGCCCAGGAGCTTCGTCAGGAAGCTGCTCTTCTTGTGGACCAGATCTCCGTTCACGGCTTCCGACAGGCCCGCCAGAAAGCCCGCCGCCTGCTGCGGCTCGAAGATGATCGCGGCCTTCTGGGTCTTCACCTTGCGCGCGCCCAGCATGCGCGCGGCGCGCTGCGCGGCGATGCGGCCGATCTCCTCCGGCGCCTGCAGCTCGGCCAGGCGGCGGCGCGTGTCCGACCAGGAGGCGGTCTGCAGCTGGCCGTCCGCCTCCGCCACGGGGGAGCAGACCACGTAGGCGTAGCTGGCCTTCGACTCGCCGGAGGCTCCACGCGAGGAGGCGATCGCCGACCGCGCGAGGAAATCGCCTGCGGTCGTCCCCTCGAACTTGCGCACCCGCCGGTCCACCTGCGCCGCCGCGTTCTCGGCGGCGCGAGCGGCGCGCAGCTTCCAGGCCGGGTCGATGTCCTCGATGGCCGGATCGTACGCTCCCGCCGGTCCCTGGCCGAGCTGGCTCCCGCGAGGCAGCTCGTTGAACTCGTCCTTCGCCGCGCCTTTCGCCAGCGACACGGCGCTGCGGGCCAGCGAGCGCAGCCCTTCCTTCGAGAAGTCCGTCCCGTACGCGAACCCGAGCCGCCCCGCGCTGACGACCCGCAGGCCCACTCCCTTGCTGGTCGCCTGCCGCAGCTCCTCGACGGTACCGTCGCGCACCTTGACGGACGACTCGCGCGTCCGCTCGGCGTACGCCTCGGATTCGCTCGCGACCGCTTTCCTGGCCAGTCCGACCAGCTGCTCGCACACCTCGAGGAGCGAGGCATCGCGCGGCCGGGCCGCCGTCGAGACATGGGGCTGCACGCTCACGCTCCGGTCCCGCCCACGGTCACGTTGTCGATGCGGACCGTGGGCAGGCCCACGCCGACCGGCACGGTCTGGCCGTCCTTCCCGCAGGTGCCGATCCCCGGATCGAAGGACGCGTCCGAGCCGACCGCGCTGACGTTCTTGAGCGCCTCCGGGCCCACGCCGATGAGCATGGCGCCCTTCACCGGGCGGGTGATCTCGCCTTCCTCGATCAGGTACGCCTCCGCGATTTCGAACACGAAGTTGCCGTTCGAGATGTCCACCTGGCCTCCGCCGAACTGGCGGCAGTAGAGGCCCTTGTGGACGCCGGCCACGATCTCGTCGGGCGTCTGATCGCCCGGGGCCAGGTAGGTGTTGGTCATGCGCGGCATCGGCGCGTGGCGGAAGCTCTGGCGCCGGCCCGAGCCGGTGGACCTCTGCTTGGCGAGCTCGGCGTTCAGGTGGTCGTAGAGGTATCCCTTCAGCACGCCCTTCTCGATCAGCACCTTGCGCTCGCCCGGATTGCCCTCGTCGTCGACGTTGAGCGAGCCGCGGCCGCCGGCGACGGTGCCGTCGTCGATCACGGTGACGAGCTCGGAGGCGACCTTCTCGCCCAGCTTGCCGGCGAAGAGCGAGGTGCCCTTGCGGATGAAGTCCGCCTCCAGGCCGTGCCCGACCGCCTCGTGGAGCAGGATGCCGCTCCAACCCGGAGCGAGGACCACGGTCTGCGGACCGGCCGGCGCTGGGACCGCGCCGAGCGACGCCACCGCCTGCCGCGCTGCCTCGCGGCCGACCTGCGCGGGAGAGAAATCCTCGAAGAAGCGGAAATCGACCCGCCCGCCGCCGCCGTAGAACCCGGTGCGCCGCTCGCCGCCCTTGCCGAAGGCGACGCAGCTGACCCCCAGGCGGCACAGGTCCTGCCGATCCTCCGCGAGATGGCCCAGCGTGTTGGCGACGAGGATCTCGCGAGTCTGATCGGCGTAGCCGGCCATCACCTGCCGCACGCGGCGGTCGTGCGCGCGGGCGGCGGCGTCCGCCTCGCGCACCAGCTCGACTTTGCGAGCGACGTCGATGGCCGCGAGCGGCTGCTTGACCTGGTAATACGTCGGCAGCGGCGTGCGCGAGAGCGCCACCGGGCCCAGGTCCCGGTTGCCTTCGGCGATCAGCGCGGCCGTCTGGGCGGTGCGCAGCAGCGCCTCTTCGTCCAGGTCGTCCGAGTAGGCGTAGCCGACCTGCGCCCCGCGGATGGCGCGCACGCCCACGCCGGTGACTGCGCCGACCTGGGCGCTGCGGACCTTGCCCTCGTCCAGCGAGACGGCGGTGGTGGTCGAACGCTCGACGTACACCTCGGCGAAGCCGGCGCCTCGCGACATGGCCGCGGAGAGCAGCTTCTCCACCAGCGGGAGCGGCACGAGCGGCGCCCGGGCGGCGGTGGGCTTGCGGACTGCTTTCGGCATGGCCAGGAAGTAACGCGGACCGGCCCCCAGGGGAAGCGGGAATCGAGCGGGCTTGACGCGCTCGCCAGGGCGAGGTCACCTCGGGGCGTGCGGCTCTTCTTCAGCGTTCCGCTGTCGGACGGGGCGCGGTCGGCCGCCGCTTCTGCCCTCCGCGAGATGAAGCGCGCGGCCGGGGACGCGCCGCTCTCCTGGACGAAGGACGAGCAGCTGCACTTCACGCTCGCGTTCCTGGGCGAGCAGTCCGGGGACGCCCTGCCGCGCCTGCGCCAGGCGGCCGCCGCGTGCTCCACGCTGCGCGGATTCTCCCTGTCGCTCGCTGGCGCGGGCGTCTTTCCGAATCCGCGGCGGCCCCGCGTCCTGTGGCTGGGGGCCAGCGAGGGCGCGCGAGAGCTGGAGGAGCTCGCCTCGCGCCTGCAGGGAGGTCTGCGCTCGGCGGGATTCGCGCTCGAGGATCGCCCGTTCCGCGGGCACCTGACGGTCGCGCGCGTGAAGCCCGGCGGAGAGCGCGCTGCCTCCCGCGCGCTCGCGGCGGCGCCCCAGGGAGAGATCGCGCGCATGCGCGTGGATCGACTCTGCCTGATGCAGAGCCAGCTTTCTCCTCACGGCGCGAAGCACGCCGTCGTCGAGGAGATCCATCTGGCCTGAGATGCCGCGAGCCGCATCAGTGGATTTACGCCGCCATGAACTGCGAGGTGCGGTTGACCGTTTGCTCGCCGTTCCTTACAAGGCGTGCCGCATGGCGGGCGCGGACGCACTGGCACGGGAGGAGCTGGCCGCGATCGCCGCCAACGGTCTGCTCCGCTCGCTCGAGCCGCTGCGCACCGGGGCCGGGGCCGAGGTGGAGCTGGCCTCGGGAGAGCGCCTGGTCAGCTTCAGCGCGAACGACTACCTGGGGCTCGCCTCGCACCCTGCCGTTCGTCAGGCCCTCGCCGATGGCGCGCGGCAGTGGGGCGCGGGCGCGGGAGCGAGCCGCCTGGTATGCGGCGACTACCTCCCGCACCACGAGCTCGAGCAGGAGCTGGCGAAGCTCGAGGGCACCGAATCGGCGGTGCTCTTCAACTCGGGCTATGCCGCGAACTGCGGGGTGGTGCCGACGTTCGCCGGGCCCGAGGACGCGGTCCTCTCCGATGCGCTCAACCACGCCAGCCTGGTGGACGGCTGCCGGCTGTCGCGCGCGCGGACGGAGGTCTACCCGCACTCGGACGTGGCCGCTCTGGAAGCGGCCCTGCGCCGCGCCCGTCAGCAGGGCGCGCGGCGCGTGCTGGTGGCGACCGACACGGTGTTCTCCATGGACGGCGACCTCGCTCCGCTGGCCCGGATCACCGAGGCGTGCGAGCGGCACGAAGCGCTGCTCATGGTGGACGAGGCCCACGCGACCGGTGTCATCGGACCTCGTGGGGCGGGTCTGGTATCGCAGCTCGGGCTGGGCGGCCGCGTCGACTTGCGCATGGGCACCCTGTCCAAGGCGGCGGGCGCGTTCGGCGCATTCGTCGCGGCGAGCCGCGCATGTTGCCAGCTCCTGGTGAACCGGGCCCGGCCGCTGATCTTCAGCACCGCCCTGCCGCCGGCGGTGCCGCATGCGGCGCTCACAGCGCTGCGCATCCTGCAGGGCCCCGAGGGCGACGAGCTGCGAGCCCGGCTGCGCCGGAACGTGGAGCGATTCGCGGTGGGCCTGCGGGCGCTGGGATTGCCCGCCGAGGCGGCGACTCCCATCTTCCCGGTGGTGCTCGGCGCTCCGGGGGCCGCGCTGTCCGCCGCCGCCCAGCTGCGCAAGCGGGGTCTGTTGGTGAAGCCGATCCGTCCCCCCACCGTTCCCGCCGGATCCTCGCGCCTTCGCATCGCGATCACGGCCGCCCACACCGACGCGCACCTCGACCTGCTCCTCTCGGCGCTCCGGGAAGCAGCCTAGGAAAACCACACCGCCGCCGAATCTCCGCGGCTGGCTTGACGGCGGCGCCGGAGGCAAGGATACAGCTCCCATGGGAGAGAACATCCCGGCCGCGCCGGAGGATCCGCAGGACCGCACCCAGCGGCTGCTCGCGCTCGACCGCGCCCACGTCTGGCACCCGTTCACCCAGATGCAGGGCTGGGTCGAGCCGTCCGAAGGGGACGAGCCGGTCATCATCGACCACGCCCGCGGGGCCTGGCTCTTCGACACGCTGGGGCGCAAGTACCTCGACGGCGTCTCTTCGCTGTGGGTGAACGTCCACGGCCACAAAAAGGCGGAGATCGACAGCGCCATCCGGCTGCAGCTGCAGAAGGTCGCCCACACCACGCTGCTCGGCCTCGCCTCCCCGCCGTCGATCGAGCTGGCCGCGGAGCTCGCCCGCCGGGCCCCGCGCTTCGAGGGACAGCCGGAGCTGAGGAAGGTCTTCTTCTCCGACTCGGGGTCTACCGCCGTCGAGGTGGCGCTGAAGATCGCCTTCCAGCACTGGCGGCAGCGAGGCAAGCCCCGCAAGGCGCGGTTCGTCGCGCTCGGCGAGGCCTACCACGGCGACACGTTGGGCTCGGTGAGCGTGGGCGGCATGGACCTCTTCCACCAGACCTTCCAGCCGCTGCTCTTCGACGTGCTTCGGGTCCCGACCCCGTACGTGTACCGCTGGCCGACCGGCCCGCGGCACTGCCTGGAGTCCGCCGCGCTGGCCGCGGAAGCGGTCATCTCCGGCCGGCGCGACGAGATCGCCGCCGTGGTGCTCGAGCCCTTGATGCAGGGCGCGGCGGGGATGATCGCGCATCCGCCCGGATACCTGCGCCGCATCGCCAAGGCCTGCCGGGACAACGGCGTGCTGCTCATCTGCGACGAGGTGGCCACCGGCTTCGGCCGGACCGGAACCCTGCTCGCCTCGGAGCAGGAAGAGGTGGTCCCGGACATCCTCTGCCTCGCCAAAGGGCTCTCCGGCGGGTACCTGCCGCTGGCGGCGACGATCACGAGCGACCCGATCTACGAGAGCTTCCTCGGGCCCTTCGAGTCCAAGAAGACCTTCTTCCACGGCCACAGCTACACGGGGAACCCGCTCGCTTGCGCCGCGGCGCTGGCCTCGTTGCGCCTGTTCGACGAGGAGGACACGCTCACCCACGTCCGCCAGATGGCGGAGCGGCTCGCCGCCGGCCTCAAGCCGATCGCGAAGCTCAAGCAAGTGGGCGACGTGCGCCAGCGGGGCCTGATGATCGGCATCGAGCTGGTCAAGGACCGCGCCACCAAGCAGTCCTACGATTACGGCGAGCGCATGGGGCACCGGGTCTGCCTGGCCGCGCGCAAGCGCGAGCTGATGCTGCGGCCGCTGGGAGACGTGGTGGTGGTCCTGCCGCCGCTCTCCATCGCGCCGGCGGAGGTGGACCTCTTGCTGGAGGCGCTGCAGGCTTCGATCAAGGAAGTGACGGAGGGTTGATCGGCCGTGCGGGGGTTTTTCGTCGCGGGCACCGATACGGGGGTCGGCAAGACGGAAGTGGCGCGGGCGCTGCTCTCGTTACTGCCCGGCGCCGTGCCGCTCAAGCCGGTCGAGACGGGCTGCGCGGAGGGCCGCCCCGTGGACGCGCTCGCGCTCCTGCGCGCCTCCGGCGGCAGCTTCGAGCTGGACCGGGTCTGCCCGTACCGGTTCCGGCTCCCCGCAGCGCCGCTCGTCGCCGCGGAAGCGGAAGGGAAGACGATCTCGATCGAGCGCATCGAGCAGCTCGTCGCGCAGGCCTCGCCGCACCCGGTGATCGTCGAGGCGGCGGGGGGACTCTTCGTCCCGCTCGCCCGCGAGGTGGCGGCGCTGACGCTGGAGCAGGCCGACCCCGCCGAGCGCGCGCCCGCCGCCGCGCTGGCGACGAATCTCGATCTGGCGGAACGGCTGGGTCTCCCGGTGCTGCTGGTCGGCCGCGCCGGGCTAGGGACGGTCAACCACTGCGGGCTCTCCGCCGAAGCGCTCGCGCGTCGCGGCATCGAGCTGCGGGCGATCGTGCTCAACCGGGTGGTGCCGGAAGACGACTCCACCGTCGACACCAATCCCAGGCTCGTGGAGGAACTGACCGGCGCGATGGTGCTTGGCCCGACACCCTTTGTTGCTGATCCCGCGGCACGGCCCGCCGCGCTACGGCAGGCGCTCGCGCGCCTGGTGAAAGCGGGCGGTTGACCGGCCCCCCCGGGTGGAGGTACGCAGGCTGCCCGACGTTCACGCCGACCCTGGGGGGACCCATGCGAAAGATCCTGCTCGCAGCCTGCGCGCTCTGCTTGCCCGCCTTCGCCGCCGACCGGCCGCCGGACCTGAACGGCACACCCAATCTCATCGTGGACGCGAAGACTCTGCAGAACCATTGGATCGTCCGGGACGAGGATTTCAGCGCCATCGCTTGCTCCGTCGTCGAGGGCGGCGTGACGCCCGGGTCGCATCGCGTGTTGCGCTTTACCGTCTCCACGCCGAACGTGGGCGACGCCGACATTTTCATCGGCGACCCCAACCTGCACGTCCAGAACAATGACGGGTTGTACGAGTTCGCGACCTGCCACAACCATTTCCACTTCCGGCACTACGCGACGTACGAGCTGATCGGTCCCGACGGGCACGTCTGGCGCGCCGCGAAGCGGGGCTTCTGCATGATCGACGTATCGCCTGCGCCGATGGCTGACGGTGCGGTGAAGACCTGGGCCTACCGGATCTGCGGCCGCGTCGGAATCCCGGGAAACCAAGGCATCAGCCACGGTTGGGCGGACGTTTATGTGTGGCAGCTCGGCGGTCAGTACTTCGTGCTCGACGGCGGCGACGGCCAGATTCCAGTGCCGCCAGGGACGTACACGATCCGCATCACGGTGAACCCCGGTTTCGTGCCCGCTCCCGGCGAACCTTGTCGCAACGCAGATCCGCTGCATCCGGGCGTGTGCCACCAGCTGCCCGAATCGACCTACGAGGACAACGTCGGCATCGCAACCGTCGTCATCCCCGATCATCCGGGAAAGAGCGGAGTCGGACCGGGTACCAACGACCAGGCCCCGCACGACAGCGACATCCACGACGACAATGGCGAGCCGATCGACTGAAACGCCGCCGATCCGCGCTTGAACGTTGACACCCCCGAGGCGCGTCGTTACGCTGCCCCGCCGCTGAATGAATGACCATTCAGTCGTTCCGGAGAGCAGAGAAGACCCATGGCCGACGCCCCGACGACCCCCAAGCAGTACTTCGAGGAGAAGATCGCCCGAAAGCTGCAGGACAAGCCGGACATCTCCAAGGCGGTGAACTCCGTCTACGAGTTCAACATCACCGGCGACAACGGCGGCGTCTGGACGGTCGATCTGACCAAGGAGCCCGGCGCCGTGACCGCCGGCTCCACCGGGGCGGCCAAGTGCACCGTGACCGCCGCCACCTCCGACTTCATGAACATCGTCAGCGGCAAGATGAACCCGCAAATGGCGTTCATGAGCGGGAAGCTGAAGATCAAGGGCGACATGGGCCTGGCCATGAAGCTGCAGAAGGTGATCGGGTAGCGCTCCCTCGAGGCGAAAAGCGCGGCATGCCCGGCCCGCTCGCAGGCGTTCGCGTCGTCGATCTGACGCGCCTGTACCCGGGGCCGTACGCGACGCTGCTCCTCGCCGATCTCGGAGCCGACGTCGTCAAGGTGGAGGACGCCGGCGAGGGCGACCCGCTCCGGGGCCTGCCCGCCCAGTTCGAGGCGCTGAACCGGGGCAAGCGCAGCATCGCCATCGATCTGAAGGCGCGCGAGGGGCCGGCCCTCTTGCGCCGGCTGTGCGCGCGAGCCGACGTGCTGGTCGAGGGCTTCCGCCCGGGCGTGCTGGACAGGCTCGGGTGCGCGCCGGCCGCGCTGTCGTCGGAGTTCCCGCGCCTGGTGATCTGCTCGCTCACCGGCTTCGGTCAGACCGGACCGCTCCGCGGCGGGGCAGGGCACGACATCGGCTACCTGGCGATCGGCGGCGTCCTCTCGCGCATCGGGCTCGGCGAAGTTCCGGCGCTGCCCGGCGCGCAGATCGCCGACTTCCTCGCCGGCGGTCTGCAGGCCGTGGTCGCCGTGCTGGGGGCGCTCCTGGAGCGGGCCTCGACCGGTCGCGGCCGCGTGCTCGACGTGGCGATGGCCGAAGGAACCATGCAGGCGCTCTTTCCGCGCCTGGCCGATCCCTCCTCCGAGGACGTGCTCCGCGGCGACCGGCCCTGCTATCGCGTCTATGCCTGCCGCGGCGGAGGCGCGATCGCGCTGGGCGCGCTGGAGCCGAAGTTCTGGACGCGGTTCTGCGCGGCGGTGGAGCGGCCGGACTGGGAAGGGCGGCAGTTCGATCCGTCGCTGTCCGCTGCGGTGGACGAGCTGTTCCTCGGGCGCACGCGCGACGAGTGGGCGGCGCTGCTCGGGCCGGCCGACTGCTGCGCCGAGCCCGTGCTGGCAGTCGAGGAGCTGGCCGGGCATCCCCAGCACCGAGCGCGATCGCTCTGGCTGCGGGACGGCCGGCCGCGCTCCTTGCCTGCGCTGGTGGAGACGGCGTCGTTGCCCGCGGATCGCGCGCCGGCGCACGGCGAGCACGGGGCCGAAGTGCTGCGCGAGGCCGGCGCGTCCGAAGAGGAGATCTCGGCCCTGAGGGCGGCGGGCGTGGTGCGCTGACCGGGAAATTTTCAGCGCACCCGCGACCACCTCCACACCCTTTCGCGGCAAGCGCGACCGCACTAGAACGGGCTCCGCGATGCCCCGCTCCGAATCCATCCTGCTGGTCGACGGCGATCACGTAGTGCGGCAGAGATGCAGGGAGCTGCTCGAGTCGGCCGGCTACATGGTGTTCGAGTCGCCCGGGGCCATGCATGCGCGGATGTTCTTACGTACGATCACGCCCGCGGCCGTCGTGTTGGAGTCCGAGCTGCCCGACGGGCAGGGCGCCGAGGTGCTCCGCTTCGTGAAGAGCGAGCTGGCCATGCGCCAGCTCCCTGTGGTGCTGATGAGCGCGTCGGCGGAAGCACCCGACGCGGTGGACCTGGCCGCCGGCGTGCTGCACAAGCCGTTCTCGCCTGAGCAGCTCGTCGCCGCGGTCCGCTCCGTGTGCGGCGTTCCTCCAGCCCCCCCTCCGGCGACGCCGGCCTGAGCAGCCGTGCGAGCGCGTTACGCCGTTGACACGGACGGTCGCGCCGACTTATACACGCGGCCCCGAACTTCCCTGACGCGGGGTGGAGCAGTCCGGTAGCTCGTCGGGCTCATAACCCGAAGGTCGCAGGTTCAAATCCTGCCCCCGCAACCAAAACCATAGGCCCTGCAGGCACTTAGCTTGTGGGGCCTCTGCTTTTCGGACCTCGACAGCAGAGGGACGGAACCGGCGTAACCGCGCGGGACTCTTGGATCTGCCCGACTGATTCCGGGGTCGTGCAGCGACCTCCCTGGCGAGTTGTTGACCACGGGCTGACCAAATCGCGGGCTCCGGACGCCCTCTTGCGCGGGCACACAAGTGTGTTACACTTATTCTTGTGTGGTTCACGTGGGACCCGAAGAAGGCCGCGTCGAACCTGAAGAAGCACGGAGTCTCGTTCGTAGAGGCCGCTTCTGTCTTCGCGGATCCGCTCGCGGCAATGCTGGAGGACCCACTGGCCCCTGAGCGCGCAATCTTGGTCGGTCAGTCCGAGAAGGGACGTGTTCTGCTCGTTGTCTTCATCGAGCAGTCCGAGGACATGATCCGCATTATCAGCGCGAGGCGCGCTACATCCCATGAGAGGAAACGCTATGAAGAAGGCATCTAGTAGGAAATCTCGCGAGCCAACCCGCGCGTCGCTCCGCGAGATGCCCGAGGTAGATTTCGACAAGGCCAAGGTCCGTCGCAACCCATACGCGCTCCGAATCGCGAAGGAAGGAATCTCCATCCACGTTGGTCGGGGCAGGCCGAGGAAAGGGACGGAGACCGGTCCGACCGTCCCTCGCTCAGTTCGCTTCCCGGCCAGAGTCTGGAGGCATCTCGAAAAACGCGCCAAGGCGAAAGGCATACCGCTCCACGCCGCCCTGCGAGCTGCCGTCATGGCGTGGATCAACAAGGAGGCCGACCGGCCATGAGAGTAGAGGAACTTCGCGTTGCCAGGGCGAAGGTCGCCGGTTCGAGCCCGGTGTTCCGCTCCAAGAAAAGCCCCATCCTTCTCGCGGTTGCACCGGACGGGTGGGGCTTCTGTTTTGCGGACTCTGCCGTCGGTGGAGAACCTGGCGGCGGATGAGTGGACACTGAGGACAACATTGTGGCTGAAAAGCCCAACAGGAAGTATTCGCGACGATCTATCGCGTTCGACGAGTTTCGGCGGAAGCAGGTCTCGATATTCGGTGGGCGTGCGATTCCCGCTGCCGAGCACTTGATGGTTCTCGAGGATCATCTCGACATCGCCATGCGCCGGCGAAACCACGCTTATCCGCTGTTCAAGTTGCAGATGGCGTTGCTGACCGATCTCATTACCGCTGAGAAAGCGGTCGCGGACTGCAAGAAGAAGATCGAGGAGTTGAAAGCCGCTTCAGCCGAGGCCGCCGATATTGAAGCGGTGAGCGCCGAACAACAGCGGTACACAGTCCTCCGACGCGCCTTGCGGGACATTGGAGATGGAATCGCGTGGCGACTTCTCGAATACGACCGAGCCGCTCTCGTCGCACTCGCCTCGCATGCCCGGAAGCCGCACATCAACATCGAGGGGTTGCCAGCTGAACTCAACGCGTTCGCAGATATTTGGAACAGCTATTCCGGCAGCATGCTCGTCCTCAACGATCTGACGCACTTCCTCAAGAAGGCGGACATCACCGTTCGTCGCGACGCTGACCACTTCGAGTTTGTCGAGGTGAAGTCATCGCGGACGAAGAGTGGAACGATGTCGCGCCAGAAGGCCGATCTCGCAGAAACGCTGGCCTTCCTGAATGAGCAAGGAGGTGAACGTCACGGAGAGACCGTTCGCATCCGGTCGCTTCCGGTTCAACCGAAGGGGTTCTTCAACGCCGTATGTTCCACAATTCGCGAAGCCGAGAAGGAGGGGACAGCGTGGGCAAAGATCGGCGAACACTTGACGGTCGAGTTCATCGACTGGTCGGTCGTCCTTCGCGGCGGCGTTGAGGAACCAGACATGAAGAAGATCGAAGAGTCGGCGGCGGTCGCGGAGAAGTGGGGACAAGCCGGCGACGTTGTGATGCCGTACATCGGCGCCGAGCGATACCTGTTCGTGCGGAACGTCGCGCCATATTCGATCTTTCCATTTTCGGCGCCCCAGCGCGTGAAGCTGATGACGAACACACTGATGACGATGTCGAGACTCAACGTTTCCGCCGTCACTCGCTATATCGCGTCGCAGGGCTGGACCCTCGTTCATCCGCCTGAGTTCTATGTCGAGGAGGCCAGGAAGGTGCTCACCACACCTCCGGACGACACGGCAGAGACCGCGTTCGACAAGCTGCCGGTGACGCCGCTAGCAACGTTCAAGAAAGGCGCACTGACGCTCGACCTTCCGGCGACATGGGCAGTCAGACTAGCTCAAGAATATCTCGCACCTCGTACCGTTTTGGACGTTTTCGAGTCGTTGCTACGCACAGGCCCATCCAAGGAAACCGCCACGCTGATCAATTTCGACGGCGAATCGGATCAGTGGGACTGAATAGCTCCGATGACAGCGGTGCGCGGAGCGAAGAAAAGCTGACCGTCCCCGCGGCGTTTTGCCCGCGCTTAACGCGCGCGCGTCATGGGGGTAGTCATGCCAAACCCTAGGTTGCTCGCGTCGGGAGTGCTGGCGGCCTGATGCGCCTGGTCTGGCGCAGCGGCTGTCGGCCAGCTTCAACCTATTCGGCGCAGAGACCGCCAAGCGCCTGCGACGATTACGATCCCCGTTTCTGAGCGCGCCAGGAGACTCCGGTCGAACCTTCGAATCTTTGGGAGCGACACAGGCCGTTCAGCTCCATGTCTGCAGGCGGAAGCAGAACATGCAGACTGAGTCACGAGCTCTTCTTCGCAGTACGCGCCGTGAGTGCTTGATGAGCCTGATCGGCGACCGCCACGTCGGAGCTCTGCTCGAGTTTCACAAGCAATGGCCGATCCTCGGGCTCGAGGAAATAGGAAAGGACCATCACTGCCCGGGCGACGTGCCGACCCTGCTCAATAGACTCGTGCAACCCCTTCCGCACCGACTCCCGGGGATATTCTGCTAGCCGCCGAATCTCGTGTTCACTCAGCCACCGCGCCTCGAACACAAACGCGAGTTCCCTTGCCAGGAGCGCACTGGCGTATTGTTCGTCTCCGTGGTCGAAGAGCACTTGCCTAGCCTCCACCGCGGGATCCAGGAACACCTCATGCTCGCCCCGTCGCAGCGCTTGGGGTGGCAAGGGTGGTCGAGCAGCGACCTCGCGCAGGAATGCTGTGGCATCCGGCATGTCGAACATCGCGATGGCACGCAGAATGTCATCCGTGAATGGTACTGGATTCTGCAATCTTGTCGTCGCGACTTGGACCACGCGATCGAGCAGCGCCACGCTTCGGATCAGGATGCGAGGTTCATGCGGCTGGCGCGGAGCGCCGGAGCCATCCAGGCCCTCGCCCATTCGGAATCGCCCGCCGATGTGCGCAATCGCGTTGACGAGGAGCGGCCAAGAGGCCGGATCGTCGGTCAAGCGCTCCGCTGCTGCAACGCCGGAGTCGAGACCCAGGCGCAACACCGCCACGAGAACCTCGCCCGGAAGCCGGCTCTTTGGATAGTGACGTTCGAGAGCGTCTATTGCGACCGGACCTCCCATCAGGCCGAGCGCATCGATGAGGTCATATTCTCGGTCTCCTCCGTCGGCTCCCGATGAAGCCGCGACCGACTCGAGCATCTCGGAGAGCTTCTTTGCCGCGGGAACGTACCGGAGCGATCCAAGCGTACGCGCCGCCATCATGCGGACGTGAGCGTCCCCGTCATCGAGAAACGGCGCAAGCTGGGGCGCGGCCGAGACGGCACCGATCCGTCGCAGAGACTGGATGGCGCTGAAGCGGTGTTCCTTCTCGGCCAAGCGCTGGACAAGAAATGCAGTGAATCCTACCCGCGGAACGTCGCCAACGTAATGAACGATATCTCTCCGCAACTGCGCATCGGAGTTCTCGTAGAGGGTGCGAATCTCTACCTCGGTCAATGAGGAGAGAAGCGGTCCAAGGCTGGATGAAGCCATCATGAAAGAATTCGGGAACCTGCGAATCGCCTGCGCACACTTGGTGAAGAGCGAACCTTCCCGAAGGAGCCTGCTCCATTCGACGCCTACCGCGACATGGTCGAAGTCTGCCGAATCGAGCAACGTGCTCACGAACCCGACCAGCGCATCGTGCGGAAGCATGACAAGATCAGAGGTACGCGGAATCATCGCGCTCCAGATCCGGTGAATCGCGTCTTCTCCTGAGCCGCCGTCGCGAGCCGCACGGTATGCGGCCAGCGTCTTCTCGACCGAGTTCGCATACACGGCGATCGCCGCCTGTCTGTTCAGGAACACCAGCGCATGATGAGCAGCTTCGTCGAGCGGCGCTCGATCGAGTTCGGCCTTCAGATAGCCGATCACGAAATCATCTCGCAGCAAGGCAAGGACATTGATATAGCGATGTCGATCGGCAGTGCCCCCCCAGCCATCTTCGAGTTGGCCGCGGGCATGCTGTCGCAGGGCCTCGCGAAAGGGCAGCGAGAGCGCGTCGATGCGGCGCACCGTTGCGGGCTCGAACCACGACGACTGAAACGGGAAGCAAAGGGTCGCGACATGTGCTGCGCCCGGCACCTCAAGCTCGAAGAACAGCTCGGCGGCGGCAAAGACCCAGGCCCGGCGCCCTTCCTCGCTCAGCGCACTGAACCACACAACCGCCGCGTTCCGAGCGCGTTCCGTGTGAATCGCCTTGAGCAACCGGATTCCACGGTGCACGTCCGAAGGGAAACGGCTCTTCAAGAGTGCATCGACGGTGTTGAATGCGATATCGACCATCGCGATATCTGTCGACCCCCGTGCCGCGATGACGCACGCTGTGACCGGCTGGCGTTGCGCGAGCGCGAGGAGGACAGGCATCGTTTCCACCGTGATCGGGACGCGCTTTGCGACCCGTTCGGCGTCTTGCGGCGTTCCCGCCAACGCCAGGATGCGTTCTGGGCGATCGAGAAGGGCGCGCTCTGCGAAGTGTTCCAAGAAGAGCGCGTGACCAAACGAGATGCCGGCTCGTGTCCGGCTGAGCAGGGGTGTCTGCAGGGCACGCGAGAGGACGCTGTTCTCGCCGGAGGTGATATCGCCCGCCAGGTCTCTCGCTTGCTCTTCGTCGACGCCGGCAGCGCCCGTCTCGGAGAGCTGGACCGCGAGCGAAATGAAGAAGCGCTCGACGCGCGCCGGCCGCGGACCCGCCCGTTCTCGCGGAGCCTCCCGCAGATATCGGCAACGAAGTGGTCAGCCACTCTGGCGATGAGGTCGGGACCGGAGCGATCGAGATTGCCCACTCTTTCGAGAACCAGGGCCATTTCGATGAACAGCGGGTTGCCGGCCTGCTCCCGGGAGAGATGATTCTCGATCGATCTGCTTGCTGCCTCCGACGCGCCCAGAAGGGCGAGCAGCTTTCGTCGCTCGTCGTCCCGCAATGGGCCCAACCTCAGAACATTCTGCTCGGAGTTAAGGTCGGGAACGAAGACGGACAAAGCGTCCTGCAGCTGCTGCGCCGCCTCGGTGCGAGAGCACAGCACGACATGCGTTAGTTCTCCGACGGCCGATTTACGAAACGACCGGAGTGCGCGCTCGATGTAGCTGTAGTCGCGACTCTCGTCCGCACCATCAAGAAAGAGCAGCAAGTGCTGCTTCTCTCGGAGGAGTAATGCCGCTAGCTCCGGCAGACGCGCCGGGTCTGCTGACTTGTATGCGGCGAGCGAAACGGCTGCGCTGAGCGGATCCACCGATTTGTCGACTAGGTCCAGCGCATGCAGCCACACTGTCGGCTGGACGACGGCGAAGCGGCGAGCGTAATCGATGGACCAAGAAGTCTTCCCTTCGCCGCCCTCGCCGAGCAGCAAGGTGGTTCCCCGCGGGTCCCTTCGAACCCGCTCGAAACAGAGGACGTCCAGTCGGAACCGTCGCAGGAACCTGCCATCGCTGACCGAAGAGCTGCGTCCGCGAGTCGCGATCTCTATCGTTTCCGACAGGGTCGAGAGCAGGCTTGCGAGGGTGTGGGCGCCGATCGGAATCTTCAGGAAGCGCTGCCGGATGTCCTGGCGGTCGCGCGACAGGATCGCGGCAAGTCGCGCGCCATCGACAATTTCGAGCCGCACACCCGCGGTCCTTGCCTGGTCACGGAGACTCGTAAGATCGGCTTCTTCGACCGCGCGATTCGTGCAGAGAAAGATCCTGTCGGCCGCGGGACTCTTACCGCGAACAGACCGGAAGTCGCTTCCGAGCTTTCCTGCTGTGTCGCTCGCCTGGGTCGTATATTCGACGGCGATGGTCGCTTCGCCGGCAGTCAGACCGACGAAGGAATCCGGTACGCCTCTGCGCGTCTTGCCTTCGCGGGTTAAGCCGAACGGCTTCAGGTTTCGCAGTTCAGGGAAAGCCCAGGGAAGCAATTCGTCTCCCAGCTCCTGAAATTCCCCCTGCTCCAACAACTGCAGGGCTTCGAAGGTGTCTTTGATCTCGTCCTTCATGGGGGGCTCGACGCCATGTGGGCGCGGGATCTTCGTGCAGCCGCCGAAATGCGTCCAGTGGGTCAGACGAGAAACACTGCAACTGCTATCGCATTTGCGCATCACCTTCGAAGTCTAGACCCGCAACGTGCACGGGCGCGTGACGTCGATCGGGAGCCCAGGGCAGGTCGAGGTGAGGGTCGACGCTGAGGAGAATGCCAACTCGCCGGACCCACCCCCCGGCCCCGCAGCGCGCGTTGGCTATGCTCAAGGCGGTCTCTAGAGAGGCGATGCGCTGCTCATAGCGAAACTGCTGCGCCTTACCGCGCAAGGGAACTGACGCCATATCGTGGAGATTCATGGACGGGCTCCCTCGCCAGGTCAAGGGTCGCCTGTTTTCCAGCCACCTCACGAGTCGTCGCGTCGTCCGCCGGCCTGGATTGACTCGACGAACGCAGCCACAGAACTTGGCTTGAGCCAAAGGGCGTTCACAACGCGGAGGTGCTCGAGACGTCCTTCGGAGCAAGCCCGGCGGAGTAGGTACTCGGGGATTTGGAAGCGAGCGGCGGCCTGCACTGGTGTTAGCAGGGCGGCCATTCTGGAAGACGCTTGTTCTACATGCGCCCGCGCGTTGCTGACCACGGGCTGACCAAAATTCTTGTGCTGGCTTGGTTCGGCTAGCATCAGGGGTGTCGACTCGTCAGTCGATGAGCCGAGAGATTCCGCAGGGTTGACACGCTCTGCTGTGGCCTGCAAGCCTTCTTCCGGTGCCTCATAACCCGAAGGTCGCAGGTTCAAATCCTGCCCCCGCAACCATGAAACTCACGGGCCTCACTGGCGTTTCGCTGGTGAGGCCTGCGAGCTTCGGGACCCGTTTTCAGCGGACCGGACCTTCCGGTCCGGATACCTGCGATCGGTGAGCGCGGGCTGGGTCAACTGGGCGCTCGAGAGCTTCATGGACGAGGCGGCGCACGCAGCGGGCGTCGATCCGGTGAAGTTCCGGCTCCGGATGCTGGATGGCGCGGGACGGAACGCCTGATCGAGGCCGGACGCGGTCGGCGGCGCGCGCCGGCAGGCGGCGGTGCTCGCGCGCCTTGCGCAGAAAGTGAGCTGGGGCAGCGCGCTTCCCAAGGACGTCGGGCTGGGCATCGCTACCACCTCCGGCCAGGAACGCGGCATGCCTACCTGGGTGGCTTGTGCGGCGCGCGTCCGGGTCGACAGGAGCAGCGGCCGCGTTGCCGTGGAGAAGCTGACGCTCGTCGTCGACGCCGGCACCATCGTCCACCCCGATGGCGCCGCAACGCAGGTGGAAGGGAGTGCGCTGTGGGGGCTGAGCATGGCGCTGCACGAGGGGACGGAATTCGTCAACGGCCAGCCGAAGGACACGAACCTCAATTCCTACACGCCGCTGCGCATGAACGACGTTCCGGAGGTCGAGGTGGAGTTCATTCCGAGGCCCGGCGACGTTCCGGTTGCCCTCGGAGAGCCGGGGACCACGGCCGTCGCGCCGGCGATCGGAAACGCGATCTTCGCTGCGACCGGCGCCCGCTTGCGACACCTGCCGATCCGGCCCACAGCGGTCCTCGAGGCGCTCGCCGGCCGGAAGTGACAGGTATTCGAGGGCGCAGCGGTCAGGGGGGAGCTGCCCGAAGCGCGCGCTCGATGGCGCCGAGGAGCGCCCGGTCGCTGAAGGGCTTCTCGAGGAACTCCACCACTCCAGCGGCCAGCGCCCGGTTGCGGATGCTGGCCTTCCCGTGTCCCGTCATGAAGACGATGGGGATCCTCGCGTCGAGGCGGTCGAGTTGCTCCTGGAGCTCAACCCCGCTCATGCCGGGCATCTCCACGTCGAGCAGGAGGCAATCGGCGCTGGAGAGCCGTCCCGACTCCAAGAAACTCTCCGCCGAGGCGTGGGTGTCGACCTCGTACCCGGCCGCCGTCAAAAGTTCCTCGAGCGCGCCGCGCACGGATGCGTTATTGTCCACCACGACGACCCTGACGACCCTTGGAGCGTTCAATGCGCCTCCTCGGTCCCCGAACTTATGCGCGAGGCGGCCGTACACGTAGCGGCCGACGAAGTCATACGTCGGATCGGCGTAAGTGAGGAACGAGTCGTAGACGGCGGGCGGGGCCGCGTCGAACAGGTTGCGCACCCCGCCGGCCAAAGCGGTTCCCTTCCTTGCGGGACGATGCGTAGCAGCAATTTACCGGCCGCGCAGTGAATTCTTGCGTCGCCTCGCCACGCTGGTCCCGCCGCCGCGCGCCCGGCTCATCCGCTACCACGGCGTGTTTGCGCCCGCCTCACGCTGGCGCAGTCAGGTCATCCCGCCCTGCGCCTCAGCTGTGCCGTCCGAGGATCCTGCTCGAGCCGCGACTGGGACTCCGCCCGGTCAAGCCACTGCAGAGGTGCGGCGCCCTGCGGACTCATCGCGCATCCCCTGGGCCGAACTGCTGATGCGCGTCTTCCGCGAGGACGTGCTCGCCTGCCCTTGCGGCGGCCGCCGCGTCGTCCTCGCCTACCTGCCTGGCACGGCCGCGGGCTGGTCTGCTCCGGTTCATCCCTGCGCGGCCGGTTCGCTGCTCATCAGAACTTCTGCGCGATGCGACCCCAGACGTAGCGGCCGACGAAGTCGTAGGAGGGGTCGGCGTACGTCAGAAACGAGTTGAAGACCCTGGGCGGATTCGAGTCGAAGACGTTGCGCACGCCCGCGGAGAACGAGGTCGCGCCGCCGATCGAGCCCCCTAGCGCGTAGGCCGCGTAGAGGTCGAACGTCATGTTGTACGAGACGTGATGGGCCGGGTACGGAACGCCGGTCGTCGGGTCCTTGTTCTGATCGGCGCACAGGCCCGCGCCAGTGGCGCTCGTTCCCGACGGAGGGGCGCACTCGTCGAAACCACCAGTGTACCTCGCCCGTACGCCGCCGGAGAAAGCACCGCGGTCGTAATCGACGCCCGTGTTGAACCGCACCCGCGGCGTCACGCCCAGCGGCTGGAAGAAGGAGCTGACGTCGTAGTTGCCGGCGCCTTGCACCTTCTTCCCGTTCGGCAGCACGAGGTCCTGCTTGATCAGGTACGTGCCGTCGAAGAGCAGCCGGAAACGGCCGGCGGTCGTCGGCAGCGCGTACCGCAGCGCCAGGTCCACTCCGCTGGTGAGCACCGATCCGGCGTTCTGCGCGATGTCCAGCACGTTCTGGATCATCCCGCTGGAAGGGTCGCGCGTGATCAGGCTGCACTGTCTCGGGTCTGGTGGCGCGCTGGATCCCGTCGAGGCGGGATAGCAGGCGGCGAGGACGTTCGCGGTCCCGATGAACCTCGCGATCGCGTCGTTGAGCTTGATGCGGTAGTAATCGGCCGTGATCGAGAGGCCCTTGATCTGGGGTGGCTCGATGACGGCGCCCGCGGTCGCGGAGGTCGCCGTCTCGGGCTGCAGATCCGGGTTGCCGCCGAAGATGGACGGGAGCACGAAACTCGTGTCGCCGTTGTTCACCGCGCTCGCCCCGCCCGGCCCGGCCGCGCACTGCGCGCGGAGCCCCGCGTTCGAGGCCTGGATGCGAGCGCAGGGATCGGTGGCCAGCTCCACCGTGTTGACTTGGCCGAGATAGAGGTCGTCGAGGGTGGGCGCCTTGAATGCGGTCGACCAGGTACCGCGGAGCGTGAACCCCCGGACGGGTCGCCAGCGGGCGCCGAGCTTGTAGGTGAAGTTCGTGCCGTACGACGAGTAGTGGAACACGCGTCCAGCCGCCTGCAGCTCGACGTCGTCCGCGAACGGAACGCCGCTCACGACCGGCAGCACCAGCTCGGCATACGCTTCGTTGGTGTTGAACGAACCCTTGGTGGGCTGCCCGATGAAGTCGAGGGAATGGGTCGCGACCGCGATCGCGTCGGGCTGGACGCCCCCGTACTCGCGCCGGAACTGGTACCCGAGGGCGATGCCGGCAGGCCGGTCGGCGGCGATGGTGAACAGATCGCGGCTCAGGTCGGCATTGACGACGGCGAGCTGCGACCAACCGTCGTTGAGGGCGGTGTACGCGCCGAGCGACTGCGCCATCGCCGGGGTGACGCTGCCCACCCCGAACAGATTCACAGGTGTGCAGTTCGCGATCGGCGCGGCCGGCGTTCCGCAGCGCCAGACTCCGCTGGCGTCCTGGAATGCCGGGCCGATGCCGGCGCCGAGGGTCGTCGTCTGGAGCGATCCCAGGCCGTGGGAGGAGCTGGACGTGCGGCCATAGCCGAAGGACAGCGACCAGTCGGTGCGCTCGATGGTGCCGTCGAGGCTGCCGTTCAGCTGGATTGTTTGCGCATCGCTCTCACGTTGTCGCGGCCCCGTCTCCAGAAGGCGCTTCGCTGCGTTGGCAATCGGGACGCCGAACGGGTTGTACGGGTTGGTCGGGTCGAGGGGCGTCTGGGCGAAGATCGTCTGGAATGGCTCGGGCGCGGCCTGGTATGCCGAACGGCTGTCGACCCACGCCGCCTGCAGTCGCGCGGTGGCGAAGTCCACGAGGCGGTAGTCGCCGCTGGCGAAGAGAGACAGGCGATCGTTGGGCGTAATGAGGTAGTTGACGGCCTGGAAGTTGTAGCGGTCGTTGACTGGCCCGCTGTCGATGTACTTGCGCCAGCTCAGGCCGGTGGCCGGGTCGGTCACCACCGGTTCGCCCATCGCGGCGTTGCCATCGGCGATCCAGTCGACGGCGCCGGCGCCGGGGTACGCGGCGTTGAGCCGCTGGCAGAGCTGCGTCGGGCACTTCGCGGGATCGACGTGAGCGCGGCCGGCGGGGATGATGCTCGACCCGGACGGATCGATGCGCCTGGCGGGAAAGTTGTAGCTGAGGGCACGCTCGGCCCACTGGCGGTTGGCGGCGAGCATCGACGACTGCCGGAACGCACCCAGCGACAGGAGGAAGCCTCCCCGATCGCCGGAGATCCCCGCAGTGCCGTTCAGCTGGCCCTGGAATGCGTCGCCATGCGGGGAGGCGCCGGCGTACCCTTCGACGTTGACCCCGTTCATCCGGCGCCGCGTGATGATGTTCACCACGCCAGCGACGGCGTCCGAGCCGTACACCGCCGAGGCGCCGTCCTTGAGCACCTCGACGCGCTCGATGACCGCGGTGGAGATGGTGTTCAGGTCGAAAGCGGGCACGTACCCGCTGCCCGCGCCGAGCCCGCCGTTGACCCACCGCTTGCCGTCGACCAGCACCAGCGTGTGGCGCGGGCCGAGGTTGCGCAGCGACACCTGCGTCGTGCCGTCGGAGCCGGTGTTGAACTTGCTGTTCACGCCGCCGCCGCTCCACGGGATGAGCTGCAGGAAGTCGCCGAGCGTCGCCACGCCGCTGGCGGCGATCTCCTCGCGGCTGTAGATGACGACCGGCGCGGGCGACGTCAGGTCCTTGCGCGGTACGCGCGAGCCGGTGACGACGACCTCCTCCTCGGCTTGCTGTCGCGTGGAGCTGGCATCCGGCGGCGTCTCGCCCAACGCGGCTCCCGAGATCGCCAGCGAACAGACCAGGATGAAGCGCCGAAACCGGAAGTCCATCCGCTCCCCCAGCGCCCGCTATAGCGCAATGAATCCAGGGCGCAAGAGGGAAGGTGCCCGGCACCACCGGAGGGGGATCTACGCGGGGCGGAAGGGAACTTCCGCGCGAACGATGGTGCCGCGGCCGGGTTCGCTTTCGAGCTCGAGCGTGCCGTCGAGCTGGCGAACGCGCTCGCGCATGTTGACGAGGCCCACGCCTCCGAAATCGCCACCGCGGCCAGGGACGAAGCCGATGCCGTCGTCGGAGACGGTCAGGCGAACGACGCCGTCGGCGCGCATGAGCCGGACGCGAACCTGTTTCGCCTTTGAATGCTTCGCGACGTTGCCGAGCGCTTCCTGCGCAATGCGGTAGAGGGCCAGCGCGGCTCCCGGCGACAACTCCTTCACGTCGGAGTCCGCCTCGCAGGACACTGGAATGCCGCGGGTCTTGCTGAACTCTCCGCAATAGGAGGAGAGCGCCTTGGGCAGCCCCGCTTCGTGCAGCGAGGCGGGGTGCAGGTCGTGAGAGAGCTGGCGGATGCCCGTTCCGATCTCGATCAGTTTGTCCTGCACGCCGTCGATCTCGGTGTTCGCCGGAGAGCCAGGTGGAACCTGGTATTTGACCGCCCCGAGATTGAGGGCCACCGTAGTGAGCTGCTGGAGGACGCCGTCGTGCAGCTCTCCGGCGATGCGGGTCCGCTCCTCCTCCTGCGCCTTCATCAGCCGTTCGTTCAGCGCCGTGATCTCCGCCTGGTGCCGCTCCATCAGTCGCTGATTCCGCTCGAGAACTCCGACGCGGATGCGGTAGGCGGTCCAGAGCAGTGCCGCCGCAACGGCGACACAGAGGGCACGGAACCAGGTCGTCTCATGGAAGGCCGGCGGGATGCTGAACGCGAGGGATGCGCCATCCTCGTTCCAGACGCCGCTGTTGTTGCTGGCCTTCACGACGAACCGGTAATCCTTGGGCGGCAGATTCGTGTAGCGCACGTGGCGCTCGTTGACCAGCTCGCGCCAGTCCTTGTCCTGGCCCTCGAGCTTGATGCGGAAGCGCACCTTTTCCGGTGCGACAAGGCTCAGGGCGGTGTAGTCGATCGCGAGATCGCGCACGCGTGCAGGCAGCCGCAGCGCCCTGCTGCCCGCGTCGTAGACCTTTCCGTCCGCGGTGATCTGCTCGATGTGCACGGGCGGCGGCAGGTCGTTGTGCGGCAGGCGCCGCGGATCGATCCGGGTGATTCCGTCGCGAGTCGCGAACCAGAGCTTCCCGTCGGCGGTCCTGGTCACGTGCGGGCCATACCAGCCGATGGTCGCCATTTTCGCGACGCCGTCGGAAGCGTCGAACACGGTCACCCGGATCGTCCGCATCGGATCGTTCAGCCATGCATCCAGCTCCGACCGGGCGAGGCGCACGAGACCGCACGGCGTGATGAGCCAGACGGAGCGATCTTCGTCCTCCATCGACCAGTGCACGGGATCGCACGGCAGGCCATTCTTGGCGTTGAGCGTGACGACGCGCCCGCCTTGAATCCGGCTCAACCCGCCTTCGGTCGCGGCCCACACCGCGCCCTGCTCGCCGAATCGAAGATCGGTGACGGCACCGCCGCCGAGCCCGTCGGCCGCGGTGTATGAAGCGAGGATCCGGCCGTCCTTGAAATAACCCACGCCGCCGGCCCCGAAACCGATCCAGACGCCGCGCTGCGAGCGATCCGGCAACAAGGCGGAGGCGGCATAGTGCTGCTGGCCGAGCTGGTTCCAGGGGAACCGTTCAACGGCGCCGCCCGCCGCCCGGTAGAAGAGGGCCACGTCGTGGAGACTGACCCACATGTTTCCAAAGCCATCCGGAGCGAAGGCCCAGACATTTCCGCCCGGTAAGCCCGGGACGCGTATGAATCGGCCGCCCTCGAAGTAGACCACACCGTCGGTGATCGCCGCCCATGGCCGACCTCGATCGTCCACCCCCAGCGACCGGGCGACCGTCTCGAGGAGCGGCACGGAAGTTCGCCGGTCGTGGGGCGGCACGGGACTCTTGCCATAGTAGGTGATCCGCCCGTCGTGCCAGCGGTTGAGCCCGTTGGCCGTGGCGACCCAGATGCTTCCATCCGCCGTCGCCAGGATGCCCCAGGCCAACGGGTTGGAAAGACCCTGCTTCGTCGAGACGAGCGGAAACGTGTACTCGCGGAACCGGTCGAGGCCGCCGCTCGTGCTGACCCACACGCTGCCTTCGCGGTCCTCGAAGATCAGGTAGGGATTCCCCGAGAGACCGTCCGCCAGCCCGAAGACGTCTGCCTTGCCCTGGTGGAGATGCACGAGGCCGTCATAAGTCGAAATCCACAGGCTGCCGTCGCTGGTGCGCAGAAACCGACTGGGCCTCGATGCCGGATTGATCCCCGGCACCGGATGACGCTCGAGTTTGTCGCCCTGCAGCCGCGGTACGCTGCCTCCGTTGGCAGCGAGCAGAATCCGGCCGCTGTCGTCCTCGATCAGGTCGTTCGCCTCGGTCGTGAGAGGGGGATAGGCATAGCGCTCGGGAGGGCCAGGCTTCCAGCGCCACAATCCCGTCTGGGTGGTGATCCAAAGGTTGCCCGCGCGATCTTCGTACATCGCGAGAACCCAGCGGCCAAAACGCTCGTCCCGCTCGCACTGGACCTTGGCTGCTTGAACGGCGCAGAGCCGACCGGACCCGACCTCTCCAAACCAGACGGTTCCGTGGCGATCCTGCCGAAACATCAAAATCCTCTGCCCGGCAACTTCCGGATAGTGCGTGAGCCTGCTGTCCTTCCAGGTGGCCAGTCCCTTCAACGTGCCGATGAGCAGAGTGCCATCATGCGCAACCATGAGAGAGGTGACGTGGTTGCTGGGAAGGTGCTCCCCCGGAGGTTGCCACGGCACGGCTCGGACGCCGTCGAAGCGAAGCAATCCGGTCTCCGTGCCCAGCCAGAGATAGCCGTCGGGCGTCTGTGCGATCGCTTGGATCGGGCCCTCTGTAAACCCGTCGCGAATCTTCCAGGCCGTGTGCGCGTACTGGCTGACGTCCAGTGATGGATCGAGGGCGAAGGCGTTGCTCGAGCAGAGGAGCATCAGCGCCGCCAACGCGGCGCTTCGCGACCTGCGCGTGGATGGTCGTGTTCTCTGGTCGACCACGTCCGCGCGTCCTCCTCGCGCTGCTGAGCTCGGGCCAGGGCCTCCAGCCTCCGCGCGGGCGGAGTGTAGTCCGCCACCGCCGCGCTCTGCCAGACTGGTCGTGAGACGCAGGAGTCAGTGGCCAGCGTTCGCAAGAGCGGCCTGTATCAGCAGGCGGCGGGAGCGCGGGGGCTTGCGAACCTCGACGTTCATCCTCGCCAGCCGGAGCCTCTTTGACCGGATCGGCGCCCGCGGCGAGCCAGAATTCGGCGGCGTGGTCGGCGAAGGCCGCCGGGTGACTCGCGATCAGGCTCGTCGAAGCGGGCCGCAGCCAGCCGGCGCCAGTGGCGCGATTCGTCGTCGTGGCCGGCGGTCCCGAGAATGCGCGCGAGCTGCGCAGCGTAATCGGGATCGTCCGAGGACAAAGCCAGGGGCCGCAGGCGGGCAACGGCGGAATCGCACTCACCCGCTTCCGCTTCGGCCTCGGCGAGATGGCCCTGCGCCGGCGCGAAGGCGGGCACCAGGCGCCGTGCAGCTTCGAATGACCTCCGTGCATCCTCCAGTCGGCCCTCGTTCATCCACGTCAGTCCGAGCTGGTAGTCGAGCAGCGCCAGCGGAAACGGTGAGACGCCGGGGTACCGGCTGTCGGCTCTCAGCACCTATGGACCCCGGTTTCTCAGAAGCATTCCCCCCGGGGCGCGCGCGACCGGAGGGTTGATCACTTGGCCTTGCGCTGTCCAGTTCTGGCGTCGGGCTTGAGCCGCCGGCGGTACGACTCGCCGTCGATGACCAGGTCGTAGGAGTTGCTGGTGAAGCGATCGATCGCGCTCTGCGCCCGCACCGGATCGGCAAAGGTGGCGAGCCACTCGTCGGGGCCGCGGTTGGAGGTGACGATCATCGAGCCTGCCCGGTGCCGCTCGGTGAGGATCTCGTAAGTGTCGCGGCTCTCCTGCGCATCCATGGCGTCGAGGCAGAAGTCGTCGACGATGAGCAGGTCGGCGGCGATCAGCTTGCGCAGCTCCAGCTCGTGCGAGTTGTCCAGGCGCGCGTGCCTGAGGGTCTTGAGCATGTTGTCCGCGCGCAGCGCGAGCACCGAATGACCGCGCCGGCAGGCGACGTGACCGAGCGCGTGTGCGAGAAACGTCTTTCCCACGCCGACGGGGCCGACGATGGCGACGTGATGATGCGAGTCGAGGAAGCGCAGCGAGACGAGCTCGTTGAGCAGCATCTTGTCCAGCGTCACCTTGGAGGAGTCGTCCCACGCTTCGAACTGCATCGCCGGATCGAGGCGAGCGCGCTGCGCGCGCAGCGTGCTCGCCAGGCCATCGCGCCGCGAGGCCTCGTCGGCGAGAACGAGCTGGAGGAAGTCCTGGTGAGGCATCTTCTGCTGGCGGGCGAGGACGAATCGCTCGGGGAGCGTGTCGAGCATGCGCGAGAGCTTGAGCCTCCGCAGGACGGTCCTGAGATCGGGTGAGATCGTTTCGGTGGTCACGTCTTCTCCTCTGGTTTCTCCGCTTCGCGGGATGCGAGCGGAAGCGCGTATTGGCTCGGCGGGCGCAAAAAGCGCGCGAGCGGGATCACCTTGGGAGAGGCCCGCGGCGGCGTCGGTGTCGGCGGCGGCGAGAGCTGGAGCATGCGCTCGAGGCGGTGTACGTCGATCATCTCGACCGCGAGCGCGGTGGCGCAGGCCGTTTCGAGGCGTGCGTCGCCGTAGCGCTTGGCCAGTCCGAGCAGGCGGTACACCCGGCGCATGCGGGTCCAGGGCAGCGGTCCTTCGAGGAGCGCATGGGCGAAGCGGCCGACGGCCTCGCCGTGCTTGCGCGCCTGCTGCTCGAGGAAGACGACGTCGCGCAGCGCGTAGGCGGTCTTGTGCTCGGGGTAGTCGCTGGCGTCGATCGACTTGCCGCCGGGGAGCTGGCGCGCATGGGTCTTGACGAGGACCGCGCCATCGTAGAAGCGCACCGTGCTCCGGTCGGCACGCGCCCGCAGACGCTTGCCGACGAAGCGCGTGGGCAAGGAGTAGAGCGCCTTGGCCACCTGGGCGCACTGATCGCGGGCGATCAGCGGCTCGCACCAGAGCGGCACGTCGTAGCACTCATGCGGCGCCGGCAGCAGCGCCGGTCGCTCCTCCGCCTGGAACTGCTCGAGCGGCATGCGCTGCGTGCGCGTGTGCCGGCGGCGACCGTACTCCTCGATGCACCAGCGCTGCGCGCGCTCTTGCGCCTGCTCGAGCGAGTAGAGCCGCTCGCCGGCGAAGCAGTCATCGCGCACCGGCTGCACCGCGCGCTCGACGCGGGCTTTGTCGCGCGGACTGCGCACACGGGCGGTGTCGATGTGGAAGCCGCGCGCCTGCGCGTACTCGAGGAAGGCGGGCGTGATGCGCGGCGCGAGCGGGTCCGCCGTCTGCACGATGCTCTTGGTGTTGTCGACGACCAGCACGCGGAAGACGCCGCCGAAGAGCTCCCACGCCGCCTCGCAGGCGGCGATCGCCGTGCGTGTCGTCTCCTCGAAGCAGACGTAGACGAAGCGATGGCGCGAGCGGACGGCGGTGAAGATCCAGGCGCGGAAGCGGCGCCGCTTGCCGAACAGGTCCGGCTCCAGCAGCGTCATCCAGCCAGTGTCGAGCTGCACCTCCTCGCCGGGCTCGCAGTCAGCGACCGGCACCGTCGTCGCCGCCCGTCCGAACTCCAGCTCGGCGACGGCGAATCGGTGCAGCGTCGGGTACGGCACCGCGACGCCTCTGCGCGCCAGCAGTCTCTGCACCTTGCTGAGCTTGAGGTGCTGCGCCAGGTGCTGCGCGATGAACTCGCGCTCGCGCAGGCACAGCTCCCACGTCTCTCCATGTGGTCGCTCCGCCGGCGAGCGCAGCGCGGCGATGACCTGCGCGAGCTGCTCATCGGTCAACAGCTGCGGTCCTGGCTTCAGCCCGCACTCCTCGGCGGCGCGCAGATACCGGCGCACCGTCTTGACGTCGAGGCCGAGCTGCGCAGCGATCGGTTTCTTGCCGGCCCTTGCCAGCCACAGCCTCAACACCTCTTTGAGCTCCAGCATCGTGACCTCGCGATAGGCCATCGACCCTCCTCGCCCACCGGGGCAGGGAGAGTCGTAGGCCAAGGCCACGCGCGCTGGGAGGGGGGAAAGGTGCTGAGAAAAATCAGCCCGGAGGGGGGAATGCTCGTGAGAAAAACCTCACGAGGGGGTCCCTACCTCGTGAGAACCGACATACCGGCTGAGCCTTTCCGTGGTGGCGGCAGATCCTAATGAAATCGCAGGGCCGTGCCGATTCGGGGAACATCCGGAAGGTTCGTGCATACCGGAAGGGTTCGTTGCCAAGGCGACGGTCGCCGATTCGAAGTGGCTCGCCGAAACTTTGACCAGATCTTGTCCAAACAGGTAGGGACCCGCGGATCCCTGCGTGGACCTTTGTGGACTCCGCGCTTGAGTCAACTACTCGGGACGACTGGAAACATGAGGGGCGACGCCCGTCTGCCGGTTGGGTGGAACCGCCCTCATAACCCGAAGGTCGCAGGTTCAAATCCTGCCCCCGCAACCAATTTCCATCGGCCCCATCGGCTATTAGCGATGGGGCCGCCTCTTTTGTCCGTCGTGGTTGCAACCCGAAGGTCGCGGATTCTTGCTCACCATTATTCCCTGCCAATGCCAGCATCTTAGATGCTTGATGGCTGGCGTCCGCGTGCGACCGTGTCCAGATCTTGTCCCGAAGCTCACTCTCGGAAGCGCCCGAATTGCGCGCTTTCGATCCGCGGCGAACGCATGATCCTCCCTGGGATTCGGGCGCTCTGGTTCGCGGGCGTAGTGCGCGGCCACCGAGTTGGTTACCTCGCGCAAACACGACCAGCGAAAACCAGGGCAAGCAGCCGGGGGCTGATCACGCATCCATTCAAGGCGCGATCAACGTGCGCACCACGCTCACGCGGCCATCACGGATCGTAAGGATATCGATCCCGCGGGCGACCGGGTGACCGTGAGGCCCGAAACGCCATGCCAAGGCCGCGATATCGGTCCCGATGTACTGCGGCCCGTCCTCCTCGAGCGCGAAGCCCGCCAAGACGCCATCGAGCAGCTTCTGAGCCTGGTCGCTCAGCGCTTGTCGCCCGACAAATGCTCCTTCTGGATCGATGAACGTCACGTCTTCCGTATAGGTGCGCTCGATGGCCGCCCATCGGCGTTCAGAGTCCCGCTCGGAAAAGACCTCATGCAGGTTGTTGTGCAGCAGCTCCATCGCGTCTGGCATGTCATTCATCCTCTCATCGTCATTCGCCATCTGCTTTGCCACCTTCGTCGACGCGAGCCGGTAGTCAGTGCGGCGACCGTGGCTCCACGAGCTCGAACACCACACCCTCGACGTCTCTCACGACCATGTTTCTGCCCGCGGGCGTGGGCGCCGGAGGCTGCAGAATCGTTGCGCCCGAGGCTCGAAGATGGGCCTCGAACTCCGCGAGGGAGTCGACCGTGAATGTGGCCCGCACCTCCTTCAGAGGAGCGAGGTCTCGCTCGGCCCCGCCGATGAGTGTCACCTCTCCGAGGAGCGCGATCGTCAGTCCGCGCTCCGGGATGACGAACCGAGCCTTGATCTTCTCGCGCAAGAGCGCCTCGTACCGTGCGATCGCCGACTCGATGTCCGCAGTCAGCACGGGCACCGACACGCCGACGATCCTCATCGCGCTCTCTTCGCGTCCGCGTACGGGTAGATCAACTCGCCGGAGGCGAACGCGTCGGGCGAGACGACAACCCGCGTCCGCGCATCCTTGAACTCGGCGACGTCGTTGGTGCGGATGTTCCGGAATTGAACCTGTAGAACCCGAGCAGCGCTCCATTCGCCTCCGTTCGCGAATTTCACGTCGCCGATCGAGGTTGCGAACGACGCGTTGCGCGTGTAGGCCACCAGCGCAGCGTCCTCGAGCGTCTGCGTCGCCGAGACGGCTTGCTCGACGACCTGCATCTGCGCGTACGCGAGCGGGGCCACGTAGTACCCCGACGCGTCAGCGCCAAGTATCGCGGCCCTCGCCTGATATCGCGCGATCAACTCGCCGACTCCCGGCGACATCATCTTCGGGACCGGAAGCCAGTACTCGTAGTTGACCAGGCCGTTCAGGAGCGGGCCGAGCGCCGTCTGGACCGAGCTGCTCTGCGGACCGATCATGGCGCCGCCGACCATCTTTGGCTCGAAGCCGACCTCGTTGATGGCACGCACGAGGCCGATCGAGTCCGAGAGGTACGAGCACAGGAACAAGATGTCGGGGTTCGTCGAAACCTGCCTCCCGAAGCAACGGCGCGAAGTCCTTCGTCGCGAGCGGGTATTTCGCGTAGACGATGTCGAGCCGGCCTTTGTCGCGTTTGATTTGTGCGAAAAGATTGTCCAGATCATCGAGATTCGAGGAGTCGGCTTTGACCGCCGTGACGTGGCCCCTCATAAGCTTCGCGGCTGAATCCAGCTCGGCCTGTCTCCGACCGGTAACGAAGACGTACGCTCCTTCCTTGACGAAACGCTGCGCAGTGGCAAGGCCGATTCCGGCCGTGCCGCCTGTGACAAGCGCGGTCTTTCCTTCAAGTCTTCCCGACATTCGTTTTCCTTCCTGGTCTTGTTGCCAAAGCGTCCCGCAGTCGACGCAGCTGGGCGAAGCTCTTGCGCAGTTCCGCAACGAACAGCTCAGGTTGCTCGAAAGCAGCGAAGTGAGCGCCCTTCGGAACCTCGTTCCAATAGAAGAGTTTCGAATAGGTCTCGTCGCCCCACACCTTCGGCGGCGTAAAGAAGTCACCCTTGAAGATGCTCACGGCAACTGGTAGGTCGATGGGCATGCGGTCGAAATCCTTGCCCCAGCTCTCAAAATAGAGGCGCGCAGAGGACGCGGCGGTGTCGGTCCAGACAGTGAAGTAGCATGAGTCGAGGAGGCTCCGCGAGTGGACAGAGGCACGCTTATCGGTCCTACCGCCGCGAGGGCCGGCTGGGTGGAGAGCAGGGCCGCGGACAGCGCGCCGAAGGCTCGCAGGTAGGACGTACGATCAAGCTTCATTGGGACTGTCCTTTGTTCAAGGGGACGGCGTAGATCCGGAACGGCAGGGCGGGTGACTGGCCCTTGCGGGCGGGGTCGAAGAAGAGCGGCATCTGGCCTTCGCTGACCCAGACGACGGACCCCACCCGGGTGACCGAGGTTGGCGTGCGGAACCCGGCGCGCAGGGGCGCAGCCCGGAACCCGTCGCCGTCGACCTCGACCCGGTCCAAGGTCCCAGCGCCCTCGACCAGCAGGAAGCTCTTGCGACCCAGCGGGCGAAGCCCGTCCGGCAGGCCGAGGTCCCGCCCCTGCAGCTTGATCACGCGGCCCGC
>WNEZ01000268.1_pt1 | contig 42045 bp, 35 predicted proteins | sample 5400521 | NCBI WGS metagenome assembly WNEZ01 (sample SAMN13153339, study PRJNA577476) | soil metagenome | isolation source: 120 cm saprolite under Douglas fir tree site 2 hole 1 replicate 1 | place: USA:California | collected 2015-04-18
ACCGTGTTCCCTGTGCATGATATGATGAGCTTGCACACGAACCCCATGCTTGCCACAGTGTTGACACGTGTACCCATCACGCATCAAACAGGCGATGCGCAGATTCTCATCCAGTCGGGTTGGGTCCTGATACTGGCTCCCCGTGAGCGTGGGCGTGTTGAGCCGTGCAATATCGACCTGCACATCCTCGATCACGATGGCACTGATTGGGAGGGGAACGTGTTGGACCACCCGGATCACTTCCTCCACATTGGTTTTGATGGATGGCGGCAATCTTCCACTGCGCTTGCTGGAGGCACGATTCTGCCATCGTGCCGGGCGATACCATCGTCGTGCCCGACGGCTCCTGCGACGCTCTCGACGATCCTCTAGCTTGTCTTTCACATCCCGACGATGCTGGATCTCGGCTGCGAGCAAAACCCGACCGTTTCCTACACAGGCCATGCCCGTCACGCTGCTTCCTTTATCGATGCCAAGCGTCACCGGCTGGACCTGTCCCTCACACTGCCAGGTGAGTTGGATGGTAAAGGGACGATGTTCGACGATCTTCGCTTTGCCTGCTTGTAACAATTTGCGTGCTTTCGCTGGGGTGCAGGGCATCAGTGCCGCCCCATCCTGATTGCGTACATAGACATACATGGTGGCTATAAGCCCTCCTTGCGAGAGTGAGGTGCTCCTTGCGATGGTTGAGATGGCTTTTGACGGTCTACACACCTTCCGCTTTTGCGTACCCTTAATGCATACCGACAGTTGCACCCGACTGGAACCACATCTGGGGGTGTCGTGACCATCTCAACTGCTGCCGAAGCCCGCTGGTAGCTCCATGAGCACGGTGTCCGAAAACTCCATACTTTTAGGAACTATTTCCTTGACCCTGCCATGACGATCCTGGCATGGAATACTCATTCATTATACACCGTGCGGAACCATTTCCCGTTCATGACGATGCTCATAACGTTTTCATGGCGCTTCCTCGTCATACTAGCACTAGTGAGGACGAGGTCCCACCTGACGCAAAGGCGGCAGGGAACCAGTCAAGCACTACAGAGCATAATTTTTTCGTTGAGATCCAACAAAAAGGAGAACTACCATGCAACAACTAGCTATTCGTGATTACCGGAGGATGTTGCTGTTTCGTGGCATCATCGCCATCCTGTTAGGTATTCTGATCCTGGTGTGGCCGAGGATTGCGCTTTTCGTACTCGTGTACCTGTTCGGTGCCTTTGCCGTTGTAGGTGGAATCATTGCAGTGGCTACCGCCCTGCGCTATTCTCATGAGGAGGGCTGGGCATTGCTGCTCGTCGAAGGCATTCTGGGCATCGTGGCCGGCGTGGTCGCCTTCGCCTGGCCAGGGATTACTCTCCTCTTTTTTGTCTTCCTGGTAGCGGCCTGGGCGATTGTGACCGGTATCCTGGAGATCGTGAGGGCCTTCATGGTCCCGTTGGGCGCTGGGCGCGAGTGGTTGCTAGGGCTGACCGGGGTTGTGTCTATCATCTTTGGCATCCTCATTGCCATACGGCCCTTTTACGGGCTGTTTGCAATCGTCTTGTTGATTGGCATCTACGCAATTGTCTTTGGCATCCTGTTCATCGTGCGCTACTTCCAGTCGCGCTCACAGGCAGTTCCGGCCTAGCTGGAACGGCCTCCAGGCCTGCCTTGAGAGGAGGAAGTGGACAGAAAATGCTTGCCATTGATCCTATACTTTCTCCTCTGAGAGGACTCCACGCCGCCTATTCATCGAGTCGCAGCGTCTTGCCTCGATGTCCCGTAAATAGTCATGAGGTCGCCAGCCTCCGGCGGCATAGGCGAGAGCATGCCGAAATCTGGAGTCAGAACGTCCAGCCGGGGCGGGCCGCTCAGGTACGGCGCTAAATACCTGTCAAAGGGGGGAGATGTCAAGGGGATTTAGGGGGTATTTTCGATTAGGTCGGAGATGTCAACTTGTAGCGCTTTGGCTATCTTGGAGAGAGTATCAATTGTGGCTCCTGAGTATGGATTTCGCCACATGCGCTTAATGGTACCAAACGATACATCACTTGCTCTTGATAAGCTACTCATGTTGTAGCCTTTTGACTCTGCTACTTCCTTTACCCTCAGTCTTACAGCCATCGCTCACTAATCCTAGCTTTTTAGCTAATATAGCAGGGTCTAACCTCTTGCGGTATTAAGAAGTTTATGTTAATATTCTTTTATCAACTATCTATTATCAATAAAATATTAGCAAGGAGAGCAACAAGACATGAGCATATTAGACGAGTACCTTAACCCAAAGGTAGACATTGGGAAGCTGGTAATAGGAAAGACTATTTGCTACCGTGTAGGGCAAAAAACGTGTTACGGGAAGATAGCAGCTACTCACTTAGAGTCATTGGGAGCGGTGCGAGTAGAGGTACTTGAGTATAGATATGAGGGGGAATATGAGTACGTATACGTTCCTGACATTCTAGCTATTCTCCCTGACAAAGTAACTCTTGAAGCCATTAAGCAAGGCTCCATCATCCGATACCGTTTACCCTCTTCGGATAGTCCTACACGTCCTTGTAGGGTATGGCGTGGTAAGGTGCTACTAAACTACGGCAATGACTGGAACTGTCACATCTATAAGGTTTCCTTGCTTGCTCCTGGTTATGACGATTGTACGGAACGGGTAACATTGTCACAGGTTGTTTTAGTAGAGGTTATAGAGGGGGCTGATCTACGTTAACAGTAGCAGAGGGTATTGTGATGCAGCCAAACCAACAGCGTATGCTTGCTATAGTATTGCTTATTACCCCTATTATTGCTGTTGCCTTGCTTATGAGTGCAACCGGTATCATGGTATATGCTCTTAATTCTAGGAGGTACTCCCATCGAAAACCTAGCGCAGAATCAAGAGACCTTTTCGGCAATGAACGGTGTTCCCCGCATATCTCCCCTGATGCTGTACGAGCTTACATAGCGATACAACGGACACAAGCGATACAAGTGATACAAATGACACAAACGATACAAACCTCATTGAAGACACACCAGGAACGCTGAAGCGCGTGGAATAAAAAAGGTTGTCGCTGCACCGCTCCATACCATGCTCAAGAATCCCAGACCTCTGTAATCGTCCGGACAGGAGTGAAGCTGTAGGCCGACTTCCCATGCGGAATGCCATGATGCTCCCCGTCTTCCTCAGAAGGGAGATTGGCCATCCTCTTTGACCAGCGTGACAAATAATGCGTCTTGGGATACCATAGGATCGTCTCTTGATTTGAGCTTTTTGTAACGCACTATGCTCGGTTCGAGCAAGGAGATTCATGTGAACATACGCGCCCGTCGCTTTCTTTTATTTCCTCTCCTCTGTTGCCTGCTCCTCGGCTCGTTCCTCGTTTTCCAGGCGACTACCAAGCCTGCGGGGCCAACGGTACAGGTATGGCTGACCACCAGCAATGGCAGCAACCAGTTGACCCCGCAGGCGCATCTCACTTTTGGCTCCAACACAGGGAACTCCTCGACCATCACCGTCAACGAGTACCAGGAGTTGCAACAAATGGATGGTTTTGGAGCCGCAGTCACCGATTCCTCGGCCTGGCTTATCTATAACAAGATGAGTACCAGCCAGCGAGCCACGCTGATGCAGAATCTCTTCAGTCCCACGCAGGGCATCGGGATCAGCTTTGTGCGCATTCCAATGGGCGCCTCGGATTTTTCGGTCAACGGGCCATACTCCTACGATGACCTGCCCGCTGGCCAGGCCGATCCCAACCTCACTAATTTCTCCATCAACCACGACCTGGCCTATATTATCCCTGTGCTGCACCAGGCACAGTCCCTCAACCTGAATCTCAAATTTATGGCGAACCCATGGAGTCCACCTGCCTGGATGAAGACCAACGGGTCCATGCTGGGCGTCTACAACGGCGTGACCGGCACACTGGTCTCCTCTGATTATGGGCCATTAGCGCAGTACTTCGTCAAATTTATCCAGGCCTACCAGGTGCAAGGCATTCCCATGTATGCGATCACGCCTCAGAACGAACCGCTTTACGCGCCTGCAACCTATCCCGGCATGTCCTGGGCAGCCGGCAACGAGGACAACTTCATCAAAAACAATCTCAGCCCCGCCCTGGCGAGCGCCGGCCTCTCTCCCAAGATTATTCCCTACGACTATAGCTGGTACAATACCGCTTACGCCTACACCTTGCTGGGCGATGCCACCACGCGCAGCGATATCGCAGGAATCTCGTGGCATTGTTACTCCGGCAGCCCCACGTCGATGACGACGGTTCACGATTCTTACCCGGCTTCGGAAGTCTATGAAACCGAGTGCTCAACTGGCACGTCCGAAGCTCCCATCTCCACGATCGATCTGCTGATGCAATCGGTGCAGAACATGGCCAGGACCGTCGAACTCTGGAATATTGCGCTCGATCCCAATAAAGGCCCGCACACCGGAGGCTGCGCCGACTGCCTGGGCGTCGTCACTATCGACCAGTCCACGGGCAATGTGACCTATCGCAACGACTACTACCAGTTGGGCCAGTTCAGCAAGTTTGTCGTGCCGGGCGCGTACCATATCGCTTCCAACACACTGGGCAGCCTCGCCGGCGTGGCGTTCGAGAATCCTGATGGCTCGAAAGTAGTGGTCGCGCATAACGATGGCTCCAGCAGCCGCACCTTCCAGGTGCTCTGGGGTAACCAGGGCTTCAACTATACCCTTCCGGCCGGCGCGACCGTGACCTTTAAGTGGAGCGGCACCCAACAGACCGCTCCGTAGTCATCAAGTCTTGCGCAGTGTCACCGGCGAACGCAGCGCGTCCTCAATAATCCGTTCCTGCTCAAACTGGAAAAGGTCTGAGAAACCAGTGGCAGGGCTTGAACGCGCAGGGCGCGCTATGACATTCAACTCGAAGCGCGTGCCTGTGAGATCCGCGAGTTGAGGAGCCATGTAGCCCCAGGCTCCCATATTCAGTGGCTCCTCCTGCACCCATACCACTTCACGCACGCCAGCATAGTTGGCGAGCGTCTTTTTCAGCGCCTCCGCAGGAAAAGGATAAAGCATCTCCACACGCACGATGGCCACATCATTTGCCTGTGCGCGGCTCGCATGTGAAAGCAGGTCGATAGCTATCTTCCCCGTGCACAGCACCACGCGCCTCACAGCATCTGCATGTTCAAGAGCTGTGCGGTCATCCATGACGGGCTGGAAGCTCTCTTGCGTCAATGCTTGCAGAGTGGCGGCAGCAAGCGGGTGACGCAGCAGGCTCTTCGGGGTCATGACAACCAGGGGCCGGGGATGCGTTTTCAGATTAAACGCCTGCAGGCGCAACAGGTGGAAGTACTGGGCAGCGGTAGAGCAGTTTGCTACGCGCCAGTTGTCCTGGGCCGCAAGCTCCAGGTAACGCTCCAGGCGTGCGCTTGAATGCTCCGGGCCTTGCCCCTCGTAGCCGTGCGGCAGTAATAACACGAGAGACGACAACTGCTTCCATTTGGCGCGGGCCGAGGCGATAAACTGGTCGATGATCGGCTGGGCAACGTTCGCAAAGTCGCCATACTGTGCCTCCCACAACACCAGGGCATCCGGCGCATGCACACTGTAACCATACTCGAAACCCAGCACGGCGCTTTCAGTTAAGGGGCTGTTGAAGATTGAAAACGTCCCCTTTGCTTGAGCAAGATGCCGGAGCGGAATATAGACTGTACCGCTACGCTGGTCGTGGAGTACCGCGTGACGGTGGCTGAACGTGCCCCGCTCAGAATCCTGCCCACTCAGGCGAATTGGGACGCCATCAGCAAGCATTGATGCAAAAGCGAGCGTCTCCGCCTGTCCCCAGTCGATGCCTCCCTCCGGCCCAAGCGTCGTTGCACGCCGTTGTAATAATCGCGCCAGTTTCGGATTCGGCGAAAAGCCCTCCGGCCACGTGAGTAATTCGCTATTGAGCTCGATCAACGTTTGCGCAGGCACCAGAGGAGGCTGTTCAGTCTCCTCGTGATGACCATTCAAGCCATTTGCATCTTCCTGCTCAAAGGGCTGCAAACCGGCATCAGCCTCGCGCCTGGCTTCTTGCAGGACGGCAAAAGCCTGCTCCTGCATCGCATCGACTTCCTCCTGCGAAACAATACCCCTCTCTTGCAGGCGACGTGCATAGATTTCGCGCACGGTTGGATGCGTACGGATGATCTCGTACATCTGTGGCTGCGTGAAAGCCGGTTCGTCGCCCTCGTTGTGTCCCCAGCGGCGATAACCTACCAGGTCGACAAGGATATCTTTATGAAACTCGTCGCGGTAGGCATGAGCCATACGCACCGCCATCAGCGCAGCATCTGGATCATCGGCATTCACATGGATAACGGGGATTTCAAAACCTTTCGCCAGGTCGCTCGCAAAGTGCGTGGAGCGATAATCCCGTGGCTCGGTCGTAAAGCCAAGCTGGTTGTTCACAATGATATGGATGGTCCCGCCTACCGTGTAGCCCTGCAGGTTCCACAGGTTCAAGGTCTCGGCGACTACACCCTCGCCCGGAAAGGCTGCATCCCCATGAATAAGCAGCGGCAGCGTATTATCCACATCCTGCTGCGGGCTTCCCGCGTGATCTCGTGTTTCCTGCGAGGCTCGCGTCATGCCTTCAACCACGGGGTTCACGAACTCCAGGTGGCTGGGATTGGGCGAAAGCGTGATCTTCAGCTCTACTGTGGCACCCTCTCCCAAGATATGTTCGGCGCCCAGGTGATATTTGACATCGCCGGTATAGCCAAAGCCAAAGCTGTCGGTGAGCGGAACCCCTTCTTCGTGTCTCATGCGCCCAAACTCGCTGAGGATTGCGGCGTAGGGTTTCTCAAGCACGTGCGCGAGCACGTTCAAGCGCCCGCGATGCGCCATGCCTATAATCACCTCGCCGGTCCCGGATTCAATGGCGCCCCGGATGATTTCATCCAGCATCGGCACCAGTACATCGGTCCCCTCGAGCGAGAAGCGTTTCTGGCCGGGGTAGGTCTGGTGCAGGAAGCGCTCAAACGCCTCAACCTGGGTGATCCGCTTTAATAATACCTGGTAGGAAGCCCGGTCCGGTGATTCGCGATATAACTGTAACCCCACCGCGTCACGCAACCAGTTACGTTCAACCGGGCTTTTAACCTGGTCGAACTCGTAACTGATCGTGCCGGAATACATGGCGCGCAGGGCAGCAATAGCCTCGAGCGCATTACGTGCACCCTCGGCGGCATGCCCTCCAACGACATCCGGCGGGAGCTGCGCCAGGTCTTCATCGCTAATGCCATATGTCCCGGTCAAAAGAGCAGGATCACCCAGGGGTTCGCTGCCCAGCGGATCAAGGTGCGCGCCCAGGTGCCCTCGTGAGCGTATGGCATGAGCAAGGGCGGAAGCGGCAACAATCTTGGAGACCGCATAAGGTGCTGTTTCAGTAACGGCTCCCCCCGCCGCAAGGCTATCGGGAGACCACGTATCGAAAATGGCCCGCGTGGCGCTATCAACAGATGCCGGATTTTGGCGGTATCGATCATATAGTTCAAGCACATAACCTGCATTTGGTCCGTAGAATGCTTCGAGGTCGTTCATGCTGTATCCTTTTTATCGAGCGTTAGAGAGTTATTTGTTTTCTTGACAGCTGCTACCATATTTTATCACCTGTCCATCTTTCTTTTTAGCACACCTCCTGGAGGCCCTTTTGCACGTTCATGCAATCGTTATCTCATTGTTATAATGTGTGACCACTAGACTAAACTGGTCAACTGTGGTATCATGGCGAAGCAACGGCAACGACGGAGCGAGTAGGCCACGAGCTAGCCTTCTTGTCGCAGAGAGTCCGGGGATGCTGTAACCGGATACAAGACGTGGGCTGAAAATCACTCCCGAGCCGCCAGCCGAACAACTTGTAAGGATCTTATTCCGACCGGAAACGCACTGCGTGCTAGTGCTGCGCACTCATCCGGTCGGATCAGTAGTATAGTAGGCCTGGCCGGAACCTTCCCGTTACCACGAAGAGCACTCAGCGCTGTAGGGGCTTCACATAGGCGTGCTTTATCGTCATCCCACCAGGATATAGGCGAGCAAAGCAACGGCCCTTATCGAGATTACTGAAACATAAATGAGTGAGCCTGCGTATAAAAACCATGCACGGCTAACCAGGGTGGTACCACGGGAGTTCCTCTCGTCCCTACGATGGACGAGGGGATTTTTTTGAACAATACTTTGCTTAGAGGAGCATGCAAAAAGCATGAAGACGAAGCTGCTCTACCACGAAAACAGTTATATATATGAATGCAGCGCAACAGTCGTTGACGTCGAAGGCGATGAAGTAGCGCTCGACGCGACCATTTTTTTCCCCGGCGGTGGGGGCCAGGTGCCCGACCACGGCATCATCTCCTGGAATAACCGCCAGAACGAAGGCGCCGTGATTGCCATGAATAAACGCGAAGAGGTGGTCTGGCATACGCTCGATTGCCTCCCGCCGCCGGTAGGAACCGAAGTCGTCGGCACCATTGATTGGGAGTTCCGTTACCGCATGATGCGCACGCATACCGCACTGCACATCCTTTGCGGTACCATTTTTAAAGAATTTGGCGTACAAGTAACTGGAGGGCAGATGTACCCGGACAGGGCCAGAATGGACTTTGCCATGGAAAATCTGGACAAGCAGCGCATCGCCTATATCGAAGAGAAAATTAATGAAGCGGTGGAGGCCGACTACCCCATCCGTGTCTATACCCTGCCGCGCGAGAAGGCCTTCGCGATTCCGGACCTGATCCGCACCAAAATTAACCTGCTCCCCCCGGAGATCGAAGAAGTACGTATTGTTGAAATAGTGGGCCTCGACCTGCAGGCCGATGGCGGGACACATGTGAATCATACAAAAGAAGTCGGCGGTATTAAAATTACAAAGACGGAAAACAAGGGCAAGATAAACAAACGACTAGAGATTCGATTGGTAGACTAAACCGAACCATCGACTTGACCTGGAGGAGAGCACCTGTGCCAGTAAGAACAAGCATTTTCCGAGCAGCGACGGCCGCAGACCGGGTTGACTACCCGGTGCTCGAACGATCCATCCAACAGTGGTGGGATGAACACGAGGTGTTACAGCAGTATCTGCATCGCAACGATCGCAGCGATAAGCAGTTCTCGTTTCTGGATGGTCCGATTACTGCGAATAACCCGATGGGCGTGCACCATGCCTGGGGAAGGACCTACAAAGACATTTACCAGCGCTACAAAACCATGCAGGGCTACAGGCAGCGCTATCAAAACGGCTTCGACTGCCAGGGATTGTGGGTCGAAGTCGAGGTCGAGAAGGAGCTTGGCTTCAAAAATAAGCTCGATATCGAAGCCTTCGGCATCGCCGAATTTGTACAACTCTGCAAAGAGCGCGTTTTCAAATTCGCCAGGCGCATGATCGAACAGTCAATCCGCCTGGGTTACTGGATGGATTGGGGCAACGACTACTACACGCTCTCGGACGAGAACAACTATACCATCTGGTCATTCCTGAAGAGGTGCTACGAGAGAGGCCTGATCTACAAGGGACACGATGTGATGACCTGGTGCCCGCGATGCGCCACCGGCATCTCCAACATGGAAACGCTCTCGGAGGATTACCAGGATACCAGCCACCTGAGCCTGTATGTGCGCCTTCCATTAGTGGACCGGCCAGGCGAGTACCTGCTGGTGTGGACAACCACGCCCTGGACACTGGCCGCTAATGTTGCTGCGGCTGTGCACCCGGACCTGCCATACGTCAAAGTAGCACAGGACGGCGAGTACTACTACCTCGCGGAGGAACTCCTGCCTGTCTTGAAAGCCCTCAAGGGCCGTGACAAGGGCGACTACCACGTGGTGGAGACGCTTAAAGGCAGCGATATGGTGGGCTGGCAGTATCGCGGCCCATTCGACGAGCTTCCGGCGGCACGGGGTGTCGTTCATACGGTCATCCCATGGAAAGACGTAAGCGCCACCGAGGGAACCGGTATAGTGCATATTGCCCCGGGCTGTGGCCGCGAAGACTTTGCCCTCTCAAAGGAATTCAATCTGCCGGTCATCGCTCCTGTTGACGAATTTGGCGTCTACACGGTGGGCTATGACTGGCTGACCGGGCAGAAAGCTTCCGAAGTGGGACAGGAAATCGCAGAAAACCTGGCTCAAAAAGGCCTGCTTTACCGCCCACAGAACTATAAGCACCGCTATCCTGTCTGCTGGCGCTGCAAGACAGAACTGATCTTCCGCCTGGTCGACGAATGGTACATCTCCATGGACCAGTTGCGTTACGAGATCATGGATGTAGCGCGCGAGGCCACCTGGATTCCAGCCTTTGGCCTGGAGCGCGAACTGGACTGGCTGCGCAACATGGACGACTGGATGATCTCCAAGAAGCGCTACTGGGGACTGGCTCTGCCTATCTATGATTGTCCCCAGTGCGGTACATTCGAGGTCATCGGCAGCGAGCACGAGTTGAAAGAACGAGCTGTAGCCGGCTGGGAAGAGTTTGAGGGCCATACGCCCCACCGTCCCTGGGTGGATGCAGTCAAAATCCGCTGCCAGAAGTGCGGCGATGTCGTTTCGCGCATCAAAGATGTCGGTAACCCCTGGCTGGATGCAGGCATCGTCTCGTTTTCAACGCTGCACTACCGCACCGATCGCCAGTACTGGGAGCAGTGGTTCCCAGCAGACTTCGTGACCGAGTCGTTCCCGGGCCAGTTTAAAAACTGGTTCTACTCACTGCTGGTCATGAGCACCGTCTTAGAACATCAAACGCCGTTCAAAACACTCTTTGGCTACGGCACGCTCATGGGGGAAGATGGCACGCCCATGCACAAGTCAAAGGGCAATCTCGTCGTTTTTGACGAGGCCGCTGAACGGGTTGGCTCAGATACAATGCGCTGGCTCTTTACCAATCATATCCCTGAGCAGAACCTCAACTTCCCGCGTATCCCTACCGGTGAGGATATGGAGAAATCAGCTGAGACCGGTCTTCCTGTGCGGCTGAGCGAGAAGTGGATGCTGGTGCGCAGGACACTGGATAAGCTCTGGAACGTGTATGGTTTCTTCGTGACGTACGCCAATATCGATGCCTTTAACCCGGAGCGACACCAGTTGCCTGTAGCGCAGCGCAGCGAACTTGACCGCTGGATTCTCTCTGAACTGCAGCAGACAATCCGGGAGGTCACGCACGGCCTTGACCAGTACGACACGTCGAAGCCTACAGTAGTCATGCAGGAGTTCCTGGAGAACTTATCGAACTGGTACCTGCGCCGCAGCCGCGAACGCTTCTGGAAAACTGCCCTGGACAACGATAAGGTGGCGGCATACCTCACGTTGTACGAGTGCCTGACCACATTCATCAAGCTGCTCGCTCCTTTCGTGCCGTTCACGACGGAAGAGCTGTATCAGAACCTGGTGCGCAGCGTCAACCAGCATGCGCCTTTCAGCGTTCACCTGTGCGATTGGCCGGAGGCGAATGAAGAGCTGTTTGACGAAAGACTGACGAACGAAACGCACCTGGTCATGCGCGTGGTTGGCCTGGGCCGTGCCGCTCGCGAGAAGGCGCAGATCAAGGTGCGCCAGCCATTAAACGCCATCTATGTGCGCGTGCCAAATGCAGCCGAAGCGGAGGCGCTGGAGCGCCTCAAAGAACAGGTGCTTGAAGAATTGAATATCAAGCACCTGCACCTGATGAGCGACGACAGCAATATGCTGGCGTATACACTGAAGCCCCAGGTGAAAGTGCTCGGCCCTAAATATGGTCCATTGGTGCAGAAAATCCTGGCGGCATTCAAGACGCTCGATGCTCACGGAGCGCACGAAGCGGCGAGGTTGCTCGAAGAGACAGGCACGCTGAATTTCACGATCGATGGGCAGCAAATCGAGCTTACTCCTGCCGAAATAGAAGTGGTTGCAACCGCTCGTCCCGGTTTTGTAGCCGCCGAGGAGCGAGGATACGTCGTGGCGCTGGAAACCACGATTACGCCAGAACTGCGTGAAGAAGGCCTGGTACGCGACCTGACACACTACGTGCAGGATATGCGTAAGAAAGCCGGCTTCAACATCGAGGATCATATCACGCTGGCGCTGTACACCAGTGAGGATCTGGCCTCGATCCTGCGCCGGCACATGCAGACCTTGCAGTCAGAGACGCTCGCCGATACCCTGTCCATTCACGTAGATCAGCCAGGCGCACCCGTACCCAACGAGGCGTATCGCGAAAGCATCTCACCGCACTCACTCAAAAAGTTAGAGGGCTATACAGTCGAAGTGGTGCTCGGCAGGTTGTAGGCCTACGCAGGCATCTCAGTGCTCCTGGAGAAATTGCTGAACCAGGTCAATGAACTGATCGAAGCGCTCTTGATAGATGATATGGCCGGCATTCTCAAAACGCACAATCTTGATATTCGGCTGCTCCGAAGGCTCCTCCCGCAGTGTCTGCGGCGCGCCCGGCACAGGGAAGGAGCCGCTATACATCAGCAGAACAGGACAGGTGATATGCCGCTGCAACGCTCTTACCTCCTCAAACTGGGCCTTTGCCTGTGACCACAACGACGGGCTGAGTTCAACCAGGGCCAGATCGACCCGCGCAGAGGACTCGACCATCGCCACATATTCATCCTCTGGCGGCAGCGGCACACCCGGCGGCAACTGACGAAGCGAGGAAACCATGCGTTCTTCATGGGTCTGCGTTTTGAGGCTGCGCAGCCAGGCAAACCACGCATTGAACCAGGCTTTGTATCCCTCCGAGTTCGTCATCGCCCGGATATCGTTGAGTTGATCGTTTGCACCTCCCACGAGAACGCAGCGCACCAGGTCCGGGTGCAGCGCCGCGAGTCGCAGCACCGTTTCCCCACCCATTGAGAAACCAAGCACTGCGGGCTTATCCAGTTCGAGCACGCGGATAAAGCCTGCCGCGTCTTCAGTGAGCAGTTGTGGCGAATATCCGCTGGCGATCCCATCAGAGAGGCCATGGCCCCTGGCATCAACCATCAACACGTCATACTGCTGCTCCAGCACCTTCGCCGTGCGCAGCCAGCTCAGCGCACTCTCCATAAAACCATGCAAGAGAACAACCTGGGGCTTATTTCCTCCTGTCCGGTAATAGTGCTGTTGTATCCCGTTAGCCAGAACCTTACCCTCAGACCATTGTGCCGGAATGAAATCTTCGATTTTCCTATAATGTTTTACTGCCTCGATTTGCGCCTCTGATATGCGCGGCTGCATTCCCTCCATTATACTGTCCTTTCTAGAGCTATCCTAGATAAATCATTACAAAAAGAAGTTCTTTTCTTCTCGATCTTCGGCAATCCTTCTGCTCATCTTTGGCAACGAGGACTTGTATTGGCCGCCCGTAGAGTGTGTAATGGGCAAATAGATCACGTACCCATCTCGCGTGAATGATGGGTTGGTCTCCCCCGATTTTTGCATGTTTTGCTCGAATACGCGGGCCTGTGGTGAGTCGAGGGGGAATACCCAGGAGGCCTGGGAATCGGCGTTGACAATAGCTGTGTAAGGTGTGTAGCGATTAACTCCGGGCTGCAGTTGTTCATCCACCACGCTGCAAATGATGCGTTCCGTGCTCTCGAATATGATACGGTCGCATGTCCAGTAGTCGGTGTAGATATGGGTGATCCCTCTGTTGAGCAGGGTGTGTATGAAATCTGCTTCTCGCCGCTCAGCGTCCTGCGCTGCCGGGATGAAGTTCAAGGTTTGCACCCATCCCAGCATAAAGGAGAGGAATACGACGAGGAGCAGGGCCCCGCTCAGCGCCTTGACGCCGTTTGCAAGTAGTTTTCGCTTGATGTTTGTACCCGCGCGCCAGATGGGCCAGAGAACCGAGGGGAGTGCGATGAGGGCACTTGTGAGGTAGCGCGTCGAACCCCAGGGATCCAGTCCTGCCGATGAACTGCTGGTGTAGACGATGAGAATGAGGAGTGTGCTCCCGACCAGCATCAATTGCGCAAAATGGCCTGCCGTTTCTCGACGCTGCTCCGGTGTCCAGGGCTGAAGTCGCATAGCACGTCTCAATGGGCGATAGCTTTTATATGCCAGCACCGCCGTAATAATCAGCAGGATGATAAATACTGCTCCCCAGAGGCCATTTTCAATGGTGCATGCGGCGGCGGATGCGTTTTGCGGAGGGAAAAGCGGCCATACACTCGAATGCGGATTGCACCCTAATACGTTTGCTCCAGTAGTGCGTGGTAGAGCCACGAACAGCATTCCAGCTATTCTTACCAGTGGAGGAGCGACCTCAAGCGTTGTTCCATGCACCCAGAAGGCAGCACCCAGGAAAGCGAATGTGCTGAGGTTGAGCGGAACTGTGAAGTTGTAGATCACTGCCGGTATGAGTGGAAGTATGAAGCAGAACAGCATCCAGAGGACGACGGGCCTGCTCATCTCGCAGCGGCAGAAGCGCCACAGCAACCATCCTGATAGGACTACGTAGGGAATGAGAAGCGGGTCACTCCACAATGCCAGCCCTGCTACCAGGCTCCATCCTGCAAAGGATAGTATGCGTGGCCTCTGTTCTTGTGTCAGCGGCGTTTCTCCTGCAGAGCGCGCTAATACGAGCGCATACAGGAGCAGCAGTGATGCAAAGAACAAGGTGTCCGGGTATCCACCGATCGCAGAGACCTGAAGGGCGAGCATCGCAGTAGGCCCAAAACTCAGCAAGAGCAACGTGAAGAGCGCCAGGCGTTTTGTGTAGAGTGTGCTGGTCAGCAGGTACATGTTCAGCAGGAAGAGGGCGTAGAGAAAAACGAGTCCAAGACGCAGCGTGAAATCCGAGGGGCCAAAGAGACGAAAGAGTGGTACAGCAAGTATGGCTTCGAGTGATCCAATATAGCCCTGCCCATAAAAGAAAACGGGAATCTTACCCTGATTGACGATATGCAGTGCCATCAAGCCCATCGTTCCCTCGTCGCTGTTCAGTACTGGCCAGTTCATGATGAGCACAATACGCAGTGTCGTGGCAAGCGCGATTAGGCAGAGCGCGCCTAATCCATAAGGGCCGATATGTAGATATTTATACGGTTTCCATCGTCTCAAGGTGCATTCCTTCCGTGGTATCGCTCCTTTAGGCTCTTGTTTTGCGAAAGCAGGTAGTCTCCCTTTACATGTTTCTATTCTATCCTCTTCGGATGACCAGATATGGTGGACTTCCCTGCTTTAGTGGATCTATGTCTCTATTTCATCCGTACGAGTTTCGCCAGTTTTCCCAGGCTAGGCCTTTGTCCATACATCAAGACACCGTAGCGATAAATGCGCGCGGAGATCCATGCACAGACGAAGATGGCAACAATCATCAGCGCAATCGTGAAAGGGATCTCCCACCAGGCTACTCCATTCGCCCCAATGCGTACGAGCATCGTTGTGGGGGTCCAGAAAGGAATATACGAAATCACTTTCATCCATGTCGCATCGGGAGTGTAGACGCCAAAGAAGCTCACGACGTAGCCAATGACGAGCAGCGATGTGAGGGGCGCGACCGCATTTTGCACCTCGTCCTGCCGTTTCACCAGCGCCCCCATGGCAGCGTACAGTGTCGCATACAGCAAGAATCCCAGCAGAAAGTAGACCAGCAGCAGCAGGAGCAGCGTAATGGAAGCGCCGGTGATATTCAGGGTGAATCCTCCACCATTGGCGCCGAAAAGCGCAGCTTGTAAGGGGATTTGCAGCAGGAGCGCACCAATGCCAACGGCAACAATGCAAGTCATCTGTGCCAGGCCTGCTGCACCGATGCCCACGATTTTCCCGACCATCAATTGGAACGGTGTAGCCGCATTCACCAGAATTTCCATGATGCGGCTGCCTTTCTCTTCCGCGACTCCCATTGCCACGCCCATTCCGTAGAGGACTATCACTATGTAGATCAGGATATTCCCGGCAATGGCGATAATATATCCTGCTACCATCTCGCTCTCCGAGCGCTTGTTTTGACCCTGCCCGGTGTTCACGACGGTAAAGCCTGGTTGAGCAAACAGACGACTCGTTTGAGCCGGGGTGAGACCCAGGCGGTGAGCGATATCGAGGAAGTTGAGTTGTTGTGCCAGGGCCTGCACCTTGGAGAGATTGGTGTCGCCTGTGGCGTTGGCATTCGTATAATACGTAAAGTATACATCCTGGTTTGTGGGACGATCAAGCACCAGCAGGATATTCAAGTTGCCATTCTTCACTTGATTTTGCAGACTGCCCAGTGCATTGGAAGTCTGGATGGTAATGGCAAACGGAGGTTTCCCGGAGGTATTCTGGCCGGGCGCATTCGTTCCTGCCGTCCCATTCAGCGCTGTGCCGATATAACGAGCTAGAGCATCACCATCCAACCCTGCAATGGGACCTGCATTATCCACCACTACTATTTTCGTTTGCACATTTGAGGTGGAGGTGAAGTACTGAATAATCGTAGGGACAAAAGCGCCAATGACCACCAGCAACAGGATGATAATGGTACTGATAATGAAACTTCGCTGGGTCACACGATTTTTATACTCTCGTCCGACAATCAAGCCAATATTACGCCAGGTATGCTGAGTAGCGGCACCGCCCAGACTGACCGCTATGGCCCTTTGCTCTTGTTCTGGAAGGTCTTTGGGTTTTTTTGACACCGGTTCGTTCCTCTTTCCCTATGCTGAAAGCACAGATGGAGCATCGAGCAGGTCGATCATGCCCACCTGCTCGATGAAGATGTCGGTCAGCGATGGCTCGACGAGCTCGAAACGGCTGATGATTCCATCATGCTGCAGCGCCGCCTCAACGATCAGGTTGGGGTTGAGATGCGCCTGGATGCGCATTTCGATATAATCCTGCCGGCGTTTGGTGACCTGTACTCCCTCCAGCGTATCAAGCCAGCGTGCCTCCGGGTCGTTGTCGAGCTTGAGGCGCACCACATTGCGCCCATGCTGGCGTTTGACCTCCTGCACGCTGCCCTGTACGATGGTCTGCCCCTTATGAATGATCACGATATCCTGGCACAGTTCCTCGACCTGCTCCAACTGGTGTGTGGAGAAAATGATCGTCTTACCCCGGCGGTGCATCTCTAAAAACGCCTCTTTCAGCACATTCGCGTTGACCGGGTCCAGGCCGCTAAACGGCTCATCCATGACCAGGATCGCCGGGTCGTGCAGGATGGTGGCGAGAAACTGCACTTTCTGCTGGTTCCCCTTGGAGAGTTCTTCCACCCTTCTTTTGCGGTTCGCCGCGATCTGAAAACGCTCCAGCCATTCGTCCAGTGCTTTCTCGGCAGCCACTTTCGTTAAACCGTTCAGCCGCGCCAGGAAAATCAACAGTTCCTCTACTTTCATCTTCGGGTAGAGTCCCCGCTCTTCCGGGAGATAGCCCCAATTCCTGCGGGGTACTTGACGGACATCTTTGCCATTCCAGGCGATGCGACCGCTGTCAGGGCGAAGGATGTCCAGAATCATACGCATAGTGGTTGTTTTTCCTGCGCCGTTTGCCCCCAGGAAGCCAAAGATTGCTCCCTCCTTCACTTCCATGGACAAGTCTTTGATGACCAGGAATTCAGCAAACGACTTATTGATGTGTTCCACTACAAGTCCCAATGTTACAGCTCCTCGCTTTTTTGTATCCATACCGGGTCTTGTTATATTCTACCTCCCGCTGATTAACTTGTTAATACATCTAGACTACTATACCAGAGCAATCGCATCTCTATTCTACCACTTCTTCTCTTATGCTATCATGGGTGGATGGATAGAGCTGAAGGATTTGTAACAAGGAGTTTATTGTGACAAAGATCAGTGGTTTCCTCGAATGGCTGCCCGAGCAGCGCATGGTCGAGCTTAGGTGGATAGATGAAATCCGCCGCGTTTTCGAGAGTTACGGGTTTTGTTCAATTGAAACACCGTCCGTCGAAGAGATCGAGGTGCTTCTCGCCAAGGGCGAAACCGATAAGGAGATATATGTCATCAACCGTCTTCAAGCCGACGACGATATAAGTGATGCGCGCCTCGGCCTCCATTACGATCTGACCGTTCCCCTGGCCCGCTATGTAGCAGAACATTTCAATGATCTCGTCTTTCCATTCAAACGCTACCAGATCCAGCGGGCCTGGCGGGGTGAACGGCCACAGGAAGGACGCTATCGCGAGTTCCGTCAATGTGACATCGATGTCATTAACATCGATCGTCTCCCCCTGCAATTCGACGCAGAAATGCCTGCAATCATGTATGACATCCTGTCTCGCCTGCAGGTGGGCGATTTCCAGATCCGGGTCAGCAATCGCAAAATCCTCGAAGGGTACTTCAGGGGACTGGGCATTGATGACCCCGTCTCTGCCATCCGTATCGTTGACAAACTCGACAAAATCGGCGAGGATAGAGTCCTGTCCGAGTTGCAGTCCAGTTTGAATCTGCCGCGCGAGCTAGCTTTACGCTGCCTCGCTCTTGCTAAAATCCGCACAACCGATCTCTCATTCATCGATCAGGTGCAGGCTTTAGGGATCAAGTCCAATCTGCTCAATAAGGGCCTGGAAGAGCTAGCTTTCGTCATCGATGCGCTGAGTTCTTTACCGGGAGGACCTATTCTGGCCGACCTGTCTATCGCGCGCGGCTTCGACTACTACACGGGCACCGTCTATGAGTGCAAAATGCTCGAATTTCCTACCTATCCCAGCATCTGTTCTGGCGGGCGATATGAGAATCTCGCGGGTGCGTTCATCAACCGCAAGTTACCAGGTGTCGGGATCTCTCTCGGATTAACCCGCATCTTCGCCAAGCTCGTTGCAGAAAAGCGCTTGAAAACAGGTTCCAAATGCCCTACCCAGGTGCTGGTCATTTTCCCCCGCGCTGAACAGCGTGAAGAAGCAGTTCGTACGGCAAAAATGCTGCGTGAACGTGGCTTCAACGTGGAGATGTACCACATACCCGGCAAGATTGCACAACAGCTTCGTTATGCCTCTCGCAAGGGCATTCCCTACGCGTGGTTCCCACCTTTTGAAGATGGCGGAGTACACGAAGTCAAGGATATGGCCACCGAAATGCAAGTTGTTGCTGATCCCATGACCTGGAGTCCCATGGAATGAGATCACGTTCACTCCATGGACTCCTCATGAAAAAGGGCCGGATCTACTATCCGTTTTATGCAAGGCTCGAGTTAGTATACGCCTGTGAGAGATTCTGAACGGACGGGATGATCTTCTGAGCCACCAGGAACTGCTCTGTTGCCTGCCAGGTCGCGCTGTCGTTATACCCCAAAGCTGTATGTCCATCACCCTCCCAGATGGGGATCGTCGCCTGCAATTCGCTCATCGCACTGTCTACATTCATACCTTGAATGTAGTTCTTACTGATCTGCACCGCCTCTGCCGGGTTGGCTATCACATCTTTCAGGCCCATAATCGTTGCTTGCACAAAGCCACGCACCACGCCAGGCTCGTTTTGCAGCGTGCTCTGGGTGGTAATAATCCCATTCGAGACGAGTGGCTGGTAATCAGAGACGTCGAAAGTACGGACCTGTAAACCCTCCTTGCGCAACTGCAGCGGCTCGTTATTGGAATAGCCCACGACGGCGTCAACCTTGTGCGTGAGCAGCGCAGTTACCTGCGTAAAGCCAATCGACTCGAGGTGCACATCAGAAGGAGACAGGTGCGCATGATTGAGCAGTGCAAGTAGCCCGATGTATGTCGCGCCGAAAGGTCCCGGGTTCCCAATCGTATGGCCTTTGATATCAGCCAGTGTGCGAATGGACGAGCTAGCAGGAACGATCAGGCTCACCGGGTAACGCTGGTATATCGTTGCCACGTCGACCACCGGCAGATTTTTGCTGCGTGCCACCAGTTCTTCATCGCCAGTGGCTAAGACGAAGGTATCATTACCCTTCACCATTGAAACAATTACGTCATTGACGAACCCATGATGAAAGGTCACATTTAGGCCTGCGGCCCGGTAATATCCTTTACTCTGCGCCACGTAGAATGGGGAAAACTGAATATCGGGAATGTAGCCGAAACCGATGGAAACATTTTTCAGCGCTGTCGATGCGCCAGACGAGCCGGAACCGGTGGAGGCGCCAGCTCCACATGCTGCGAGTATTACGGACAGCATCACAAAGAGTAATGCAAAGGATGGATGATGACGGGTCTGCATCTGTAAAACTCTCCATTCGGATGGTAATCGTTTAGGTGACGTTTAATAGATGGCCTCAGCCAGCTTGACCAGTGACCAGGATGCCCCGTAGTAGAGAGCAGCCAGCCCGGCCAGGATGACCAGCGTAGCAAACATCAATGGCAGGTCGAACTGGTTCTTTGCCTGCAGTACAAGAGAGCCTAGCCCCAGGTCGCCGCTGAGCACAAACTCTCCTACGAGCGCACCCGTAATTGAAAGCGTCAGCCCAGTGCGTACTGCGGCAAGGATAGCGGGCAGGGCCAGCGGAAATTCTATATGCACCAGCATCTGCAAGCCCGATGCTCCCTCGACACGTGCTGCATCGGTCAACGAATGGTCAATGGTCTGCACGCCCAGCGCCGTAGTAATCACCATTGGGAACAGCACTATCAGCATACAGAGGATAATGATTGGAAGCACCCCATATCCGAGCCACAGGACAAGCAAGGGGGCAATCACGATGGCCGGAATGGCCTGGCCCGCTGCGAGGTACGGTTGCACAGTAGCAGCGAACAGGCGCGATTTCGCCAGTCCATACCCCATGGGTAGCGCTACTATAACGGCCAGGCAAAAGCCGAGCAGGCTCTCCTGCATAGTTACCAGCGTATTACTCAGGAAAAGACCGGATTTGAGGCCATCAAACAGAGTAGACAGGACATCGCCAGGGGTTGGGAGTATGTATTTGGGCACACCCCCTCTGGCTGTACTTAGGTACCAGCTTACCAATAAGAACACCGCCAATATAATTGGAGGAGTAACCAGCAGTACACGCTGCGTTGCGGCCTGCGTTCTGCGCACACGTTCAGCCTCTGGAGACGGCTTTCTTGCTTCATCAGGCGCCGGCTGTCGCACCTGCAGCGATACGTCTTCAGTAGTAGTTGTTACGCTCATTGACATCCCTCGGTCAAAGCTATACTGACAAACATCCCCACAAGACATGGGAAAACTGTCAATTCAACTGACTCGGGGAGGCTTTTGAGGGAGACATGAGAAGAGCAATACGGATAGTCTCTCGTAGAGTAGACTAACCACCTGTCGCCTGCAAGCGACAGGTATCATGGATCCGCGCTTTTGCTAAACCTTCTCCCATCCGGACTGTAACCGTCGGCTTCGGCTTCTCACCGAATCTGTCGCATGGCTGGCAACATAGACCAGCTATAAGACTCGCGGGCTTAGTGAGCATCATCGGACGCCCACTCTACCGCCGGTCGGGAATTGCACCCTGCCCCGAAGGTCTCTATACGCTATAGTATGGCACATAGTATGAGGTAATTGCAAGGGTTTTTGGCCTGCCCTCGTGTATACTGGATGACGAATTCCTGATGAGATGGTATTATGAGACAGTGTTACTGCTTGCCTTCGTGATAAAATCTATTGATTTTTTTGTGTATGTATGTTAAAAATCAGGAGGAGGTTGCTAGTCAGACAAGGTAAACTCAGTGTCCAAGGGGGAGATGGTTGGTGGCAGTGGAGGAGAGGCTTTCTCGTTGATAGGCAGTTGGTGCGGGCCGTTGCGTCTGATTCTTCATGCATCGACACGAAAAAGCTTCACTTCCTAAAAAAGCTTCCCCTGTCCCAGTCTACACGGCACAGTGAGCATTGGCCAGAGGCCCTGACTATTGTTGTTGATGGTTCTAGTTCGCATATAAAGTTTTGTACGTGGGGAATTGGCGAGATCAGTACCGGTCTCCGGCTCAATCCTCACAAACACAACAAAACCACAATCCCCGTTTCGCTCTTAATATCAGAAAGGAAACACCTATGTATGGAATAGTCAAAAGACTTGATATCGACCTTCAAAAACAGATCCTACAAGATTGTAGAAGTCTCCTCAGTGCAGCACCTCTCTACAGTAACTACGCGCCTCGGAGAGGGATAGGCAGGCGAGACTGTAGCGGCAACTGTGAAACCTGTTTCACAGGAGGAAATGTGAGAGAGGCCAAGTATAAGAACACAAACTTTGGACCCTGGGGATACTATGCCCCCCCTTGCGGATCCAGATACGTCCAAGAGCATCCCACAACAGGAGAGCCATTTCCGCCCGTTCCCGCAAGCATTCTAGATATTTGCAAAGACGTTGCAGATGAGTACGGCTTTGATTATGAGGCACAGTCAGCCTATCTGTCTTACTACCCCCCTGGATCATCAATTGGACGCCACCAAGACTATGAAGAGAAGGTCAATAAGCCTGTCATCTCAATAAGTCTTGGGGAGGATGGGATCTTTGAGTTCGGAGGACTTGAGCGATTCGGGTCCTACGAGGATATCATTCTTCATTCTGGAGATGTATTCCTCTTTGGAGGAGAGCATAGATACTGCTATCACAGTGTCAGGAAACTCATTCCAGATACCAGGCCTGCTGACCTCATCATGGAACCAGTCAGAATCAGTATCACCATCAGGCAATATGAATAATTCCCAAAAGAAGGGCGTTGCGGGCTGAAAGCGCAGGATGGTGTTCTCTGAAGAGATTATCACTACTTCGGTGGCCTCTCTTGCTCATTCTGATGCGATTCGGGGGCCAGAGAAGTGATGAGTTAGTACTCACCAAACTCAAGTAGAACGACTGGTATTTCCTTACCTTTGAGACAGAAACTAGCACAAAGTTTCTGTTCAAAAAGAGGCCTTGAACGCGCTTCAGATCAGGGTCTTTAGTTTTCTGCGTTGAGATCAATACCATTGGAACTGTATCGCAGGAGGCAAAACCGTACAATGCCACCCATGGTAAAGGTGACAAGTGATTCTCGGCCTTTGGAGCCAGGCTTGCAGGTGACCGGATCATTGAGGACATCTATCGGGGAGTCAAGCGAAATAGAGATGGTAATCCTAGTGATACGCAATTCTAGAAAGGAAATGCACAATGCTACAAGAACTCCACAGCAAACTCATAGCAGCCCGGAACTTTGAACTGGTTGCGAAGTTCTGGGACTGGTACATCCTACTCCGGAGCAGCGGGGTCAATGGCAGGCTTACCTGCTACTGGGATCATGATCAAGATGGCCTGGGATATAATGCACCAGAGCGCCTTTGGGAGGTGGCAGACAACATCGATAGACTTGAGGAACAGATGCAAGAGCGCGGATGTCCTCTCACTGCCATACCCTTGGAGCTATGGCGAGAAGACACTAGATCAGACACTGAGTTACAGCGGTTGACGAAAGTGTTAAGCCAGCATGGTGAGTGAACCAATGACACGTATTCGGATTCAATCTTTCTGAAGGCCGCTGTAGGGAACAGGCCAATGATGCTCTTGGCCTGTTCCCTGTGGGCCATACCTGGATTCCAGCATCGGATCATTTCTGAGGAGACGTCACCCCTACCTGTTCTCAGCTCTGTGAAATTCCTCAGCGTAAGCTACACCATACTTTGCACCCAAATCAGCGCTGCGAGTTCGGATCATGGTTTCCATCTGCTCTGTCCTCCCAATAAACTGGCTTGCATGGCACAGCAGCGCTTCAATCTTTATGTCAATCACATCCGAGATATCGACGAAGTGATTCACAACTGGCGCTCCCATGATATAAACTTCTGCTATTTTATGGGGCAGCAGACCCTCTTTCAGCAATTCTGGAAAATCCCAGGGGTTTTGCGCCATAGGGTAAATAGCCGCCAGGGCTGCTACACCGGCCGCCAGGTGATCTGCATGGTAGCGACCGAGAAAGTATGCAGGCGTCCAGCTTCTTTCGGGAGACGGGCAGATAACACGGGAGGGCCGGTACTCACGGAGGAGTCGCACCAGGTCTCTCCGCAGCTCAATTGTGGGCTGCAACAGACCATCGGGGTAGTCGAGGAAAAAGACATCCTTCAAGCCGAGCGCAGCTCCAGCCGCGCGTTGCTCGCTTTTCCTGGTCTCCGAGATCTTGCGTCTTGCTTCCGGCCCGACATCGGTAGCATCATCGGGACCGCCGCCCGATGCATCGGTACAGATGACGTAGTAGGCATCCCACCCATCGCGCACCCAGGTAGCAATGGTTCCGGCTGCGCCGAACTCCGCATCGTCAGGATGGGCCACAATCACCATCGCAACTTTATTCTGCTCGTGTTCCTGTTCGCTCACAACTGCTCTTCTTTCCTTTGATTAGCTTAGAGGTACGATCCATTCGGCCATCCAGGTCCTCTCCCTATGATTGCGCAACCTGACGATGGCTTGCTTGCGATAGATACGAAAAGCAAATGAAGCCACTATATCGGGATCATCAGGATAAAATTTCAAGTCAGTACTATCGTACAAGCTTGCACCCTTATGGTACCCTGTGTACCAGGGTGACATCAAGTTAACGTGCGTCACAGGATGCCCCCCTAAATCTTCGGTGTAGATCAGGTTGGGTGCGCCCCAGCCCGAATGCGTATGCCCACTCAGGAATAAACCGGCCTTCTTATATCGCGCCAGCAAAGCTCGCACTTCTTCAGAGTTTTGAATGTAAAAGAAAGGGTCCAGGGTATGATAATCAAGCTTGCGCTCAGGATCACGATCTAAAACCGTCTTATAGAGCGAGCAATGAGAAAAAATAATGGCGCTATGTCCAGGGTGTTTGGCAAGTGCAGTTTGTAGGAAAGCCAGTGACTCTTGCTTAAAGTATGGTTCAGGGTATCCTACAGGATCAAGCATGATACAGAGCACTTCACCCTCTACCCAGTAATAGCGGGCAGGCTTACCCCAGAATGTCGTAAAGTCTTTGATGAGCAGGTCTTCACCCTCTTCACTCTCAGACCACAACTCATGATTACCAAGGCCTGGATAAAACGGAATCTCTCCCAGCAGAGCCGTGAGCTGTTTCTTTGCCAGTTGATAGTTCTCCGGCGCACTTATCTCGACAATATCACCCGGAGACACGCAGAAAGCGGGTGTACCCTCCTCTGCCCACAGCGAACGTAGATCCCGGTACATAGGAACTAAGCGTTGCGCGTGCAATGCCTGCCATTGCCCATTAGCACAATAATGCAGGTCACCTATTGCCCAGAAATAAAGTAGTTCATCACCGACTTTGTTTACAGACTCTGATGACTGAACCAAGTGGGTCGAACCTCCTTTAATACTCGCTTGCCTCTATTATAAACCATGAGTACGATAAACCAGGCTCTTTTCGTTCCCAATACTTCACTATTTGCAGTATCGGCACTGACACCGTATAATACCAATGTTAATCAGGAGGCATGCGAGTGAGTACAGAACTACGTATCATCCCGGTCAAGGGTATAGATGAAATCGCCCCAGGCACTGACCTGGGTCTCATCATCTATGAAGCCATAGGAGCGCAACTATTGACGCTTCAGCAGGGCGATGTACTCGTAGTCACCCAAAAGATCGTCTCTAAAGCCGAGGGCAATGTCGTCAATCTCGACGAGATAAGCCCATCTCAGTTTGCCCAATCGCTGGCTCTAGAAAGTCAGAAGGATGCCTCCCATATCGAAGTTATACTTCGCGAGAGCCGCCGTATTGTACGCATGGATCATGGCGTCTTGATCAGCGAAACAAAACACGGCTTCATCTGTGCCAACGCGGGAGTGGACGAGTCGAATGTCAACGGGGAGCGTGAAATCACCTTGCTACCGGTTGATCCCGACCGCTCGGCCCAGGAACTACGCACGCGCCTGCAGCAACTCGCGGGGGAAGGCACAAGCTTTGACATCGCGATCATTATCTCAGACACCTGGGGGCGTCCCTGGCGTAATGGACAGGTCAACATGGCCATAGGTGTGGCAGGGATGGAGACTCTCGCAGACTATCGCGGACAGCACGATCCTTATGGATATGAGCTGCATGCCAGCGTGATTGCCGTGGCTGACGAGTTGGCATCGGCAGCGGAATTGGTGATGGGAAAAATTGATCACATACCTGTGGCACTTATCCGTGGTTATCAATATATACCTGGCAGGGGAAATGCGCGCACGCTCTTGCGCGACTCCGCTACCGACATGTTTCGTTGATATTCTACTTCAGACGAGGTGATAGAATCGAAGTGGCGACACATTCCGAACATCGACCGCTGACACTGCCAGCCCGTACAGGTACGCTGGCAACACTATTGCAAAACAGGCGCAGTGTGCGAAAATATCAAGCACGCACCGTTTCGCGCGAATTGATCGAGCAAGTACTGGAGGCAGCACGCTGGGCGCCATCTCCACATGGCAGGCAACCCTGGCGTTTCGTCGTATTGACCAGGCAGGAAGTAAAGATGCAACTCGCCGACCAAATGGGCGATACCTGGCAGCAAAACCTGCAAATGGATGGAGATGATGCCGAAATTGTGAACATACGCCTGGAGAAATCTCGGCAGCGCATCTTGAGCGCTCCTGTGATCATTGTTCCGTGCCTGTACCTGGAAGACCTGGACCGCTATCCCGACGAACGCAGGCAGGAGGACGAGACGATCATGGCTATCCAGAGTATCGGCGCAGCTATTCAGAATATGCTGCTGATGGCTTACGACCTGGGACTGGATACCGGTTGGATGTGTGCTCCCCTCTTCTGTCCCGAGGTTGTCTGTGAAGCGCTTGACCTGGACACACAGCTTATCCCGCAGGCGCTTATCACTGTGGGGTACGCCGCTGCCGACCCACAACGACGCGAACGTCTTCCATTGAGTAGCTTACTAGTTCGCTACGATTAACAGAGGTTTTTATGATTGTTGTTCTAGCTGGTGGAGTAGGCGCCGCACGTTTTCTACAAGGATTAGTACAGGTCGTCCCGCAAGAACGCCTGGCGGTGATTGTCAACACCGGGGATGACCGCGACTTCTATGGGCTGCACGTCTCACCCGACCTGGATATCGTGATGTATACGCTTGCCGGTGTAGTTGACGAAACGCATGGTTGGGGCATCCACAACGATACCTACAACACAATGCAGCAGTTGACGCGCTACGGCAACGAAGACTGGTTCATGCTGGGAGATCGTGACCTCGCCACCCATATTCACCGCACCAAGCTGTTGCGCCAGGGCAAGACGCTCAGTAAAGTAACAGAAGAGCTGCGCGGGCTGCTTGGCCTCAGCATACGTATCTTGCCCATGACCGATCAAGCCGTTGCGACGCACATCCAGACCCCTATCGGGCTGCTCCATTTCCAGGAGTACATGGTCAAACGGCGCTGCACCGATGAAGTGCTGGACGTTGTGTTTGTTGGCGCGCATGAGTCGCAGCCAGCGCCCGGGGTGCTCGATGCTATCAAAGAGGCCGAGGCTATTCTGATTGCCCCTAGTAATCCTATTGTCAGCATTGGCAGCATTCTTGCCGTCCCTGGCATCCATGACGCACTTCACGAGGCCAGCGGTACGGTAGTCGCAGTCAGCCCTATTGTCGGTGGAGCGCCAATCAAGGGGCCTGCCGACAAGCTGATGCACGGCCTGGGTATGGAGGTGTCCGCCGTTGGAGTAGCACGCTGCTACCGCGACTTCCTGGACGTGATGGTGATCGATGAACAGGATGCGCACCTCTTGAGCAAGATCGAGGATCTGGGCATACCGGCAGTCGCAACTAATACGATCATGCGCGACGGAGCGGCAAAGGCGGCATTGGCCCATAAGGTTTTGGAGGCGGCAGGATTGGAATAATGAATGGCTATATGAAATACACGGCGCTCGTCCCCGTAAAATCCCTTGTAACAGCAAAAAGCCGTCTCGTACCAGACTTGCCTCCCAATCGAAGGGAAGTGCTGGTGCTGGACATGCTCTATCATGTTCTGCGCGTGCTGCAAGACAGCAAACTTTTTGAGCGCGTATCCGTGGTCAGCCCGGATGCGCGAGTCCTGGAACAGGTCAGGGCATGGGGCGCATGGGCATTGATCGAGGAGCGGCCTGGCCACAACCCTGCCCTGTACGCCGCTGCTCTGCGAGAGAGAGCCGGAGGAGCTACTGCGCTCTTGACAATTTCCGCCGACCTTCCCTTGCTATCTACCCAGGAAATTCGCAACTTGCTCGAGCAATCCAGGCAGTACGAGGTCGTGCTCGCTGCATCAAGGGACGGCGCGGGAACGAATGCTATCCTTGTGCGCCCGCCCTTAGCTGTGCCGTATTTATTTGGCCCAGATAGTCTACAGCGCTACCTGGAAGCAGCCAGGCAGAGGCACCTAAGCCATACAATTTATGGTAGTACCGGCCTGGCATTCGATATCGATACGATCGTTGACCTGCGGGAACTCGAAGCCGTGAGTTAAGGATGACAGGCAAAGGCTAAGCCGGCCGCACAAAACTCGTGACTTTATTGACGTAAGCATAAAGGAGTTGACCTATGGCTACAGCATTATCCGAAAAAGCGCGGGCGCTCTTACAAGAGCGCCGTTTTGCAGTCTTGGGAACTATCAATAAGGATGGCTCTCCTCAGCTTACCACGATGTGGTACCTGCTGGATGGTGACGTGATTTTGATGAACACTAAAGCTGGCCGCACAAAGGAGCGAAATATGCGGCGCGATCCACGCATATCGGTCTGTATCGAAGATGGCTACAGCTATGTGACAATCAGCGGCACCGTTGAAATGATCGATGATCCGCAAGTAGCGCAGCGCGACATTTACCGCCTGGCCGTGCGCTATAACGGTGAAGAGGAAGCAAAGCGTCAAATGGAGGAGCAATTCTCGAAAGAGACGCGCGTAACCCTGTATCTGAAACTGGAACACATTATTGAGCATTTTGAATAAATAGACAGAGTGACCCTCAGTGTTTCGCCGGGCAGCAAGGAGCACTTTTCATGACCAGGCACTACGGCAGCCAGAGCATGGTTGCGCCACTGCGCACCGTCCTCGTGAAACGTCCAGACGCAGCCTTCGCGGTGGAAGACCCGCTAGCGTGGCATTACAGCAATCGTCCGGACCTGGCGATAGCGCAGCAGGAGCACGATGCCCTGGTGAACTTGCTGCGCCAGGGCGGAACAGAAGTACTCTACCACGACGAGCCTCAGCCCGGTCATGCCGATGCCATTTACACGTTCGACCCGGCCATTGTGACCGACCACGGAACGATTATCTTGAGTATGGGCAAGCCACAGCGGCGAGGCGAAGAGGCTGCGATGGCCCGCCGCTTCGAGGAGTTGGGAATTCCCTTGCTTTACACGCTGCACGGCGAAGCACTTGCCGAGGGTGGCGACCTTTTATGGCTGGATCACGACACCCTGGCTGTGGGACTGGGCTTCCGCACGAACGCAGAAGGGCTGCGCCAACTGCAAGAGGCTTTGAGCAGCATAGGCGTGCAGGTCGTCCCTGTAGAGCTGCCCTATTATACCGGCCCGCAAGCTTGCCTTCACCTGCTCTCGCTGATCAGCATCGTCGATCATCGCACCGCCGTGGTTTACCCGTCCCTGCTCGCAGTCCCTTTCTGGCAGGAGCTGCAGCGCCGCGATTTCCGGCTGATCGAAGTTCCTAAGACGGAGTTCCCGACTATGGGCACCAATGTGCTGGCGCTGGCCCCGCGCAAATGCGTTATGCTCGAAGGCAACCCCATCACCAAGCGGCTGCTCGAAGAAGCTGGCTGTGAAGTCATGACCTACCGGGGAAACGAGATTTCGCTCAAGGCCGAAGGGGGGCCAACCTGCCTAACGCGACCGGTCTTGCGGCAGAGTTAATGAATTGCTCCCCTCCTCAAGTCCCGGGTCAAGGATAGGGGAGCAAACCTTTCACGGTACACGAGGCGTGGATAAAGGCTCGCGCATCTTCCTCAGGAGTTGGATCGCCAGCAGCACGACCCAACCCCAGCCAGCGATGATCGCGATGCGCTGGAGCAGGCCAGTCGGTGAGTTTGGGAGGACGCCATTCTCGTCAAGGGCAGACACCACCGTCATGGCAACGAAGAGCTACGCAATAGGATTTCTGGTTTCCAATTTCTGGCGCATTACTGTTAATCCCTGCCACAGGTTCCCTTGTCATTCTACTCACCAGCCTTGTCTTTGCCTTGTGCTCGAAAGAAATACGGCAACTCCTCTTCACACCCAAAGGTGAGGGAGGAATTGCCGCATTCCATAGCAAAGCGGTGGGTTACTTCATCATACAATTCACACGAGGGAACAGAAGTCCTCAGCAGCCATGCTACTGGCGGCCCGGTCCACTTGAGGCCTCTAGTCGCTCGCGCATCTGTTCGTACGTGGCTGCATCGATCTCACCACGCGCATAACGCTGGTTGAGTATCTCCAACGCGGAAGGCTGCACTGGCGGCATGCCAGGATTGTAGTATGAAAACATCCGCCTGTTTCTCGAGCCGAACAAGCGCACCAGGCTCACAGCCAGCAGAACCAGGAGCATTATCCAGAAGAACTTGCCAAGCAGAAGCAAAGGCAGGAGTAACCATAAACCGTGTCCAAATCCCCAAAACATGGGAATCCTCTCTTTCTAAGAAGAAGTACTCTCAAAGGCTTCGGCAATTCGTTCTCCCCGCACATCCAGAGCGAGCCACACATGGTTGTGCTCGCTCAAGAAGCGTTGGGAGCGATGCCGTATCACTTGAGATGTACTGTTGAGCTTCGTCTTTATCTTGCTCTATTATTTAGAACACTGTCGTGACATCATTTATGCCGCTGGCAACGTACCATTTCGTTACTTCGCGCATCATATGCTGTCACCACTTGTCATCCTAAAGATATATACGTTGGCATATAATCGGGGTTGCGCGTTTTCACTACTATGGGCCTGTAGCACCCCGTCGTATGATACAGCTCCGCACCTGTTTTTAAGACGAATGCCTGGAGGTGTGTTTACTCATGAAGAAAAACGTGAGCCTGAACACTGGTAGCAAGAGGCCTTTGTTGATAGATTCTGGAAAGAGATGCGCGCAAGGATCAGCATCTACTACCCGTTATGCATACCTACTCATCAAATCTGGGAGGAGACGATGCATATCTTGCTCATCAATGCCCCATTGCAATCGGTTGTCTGTGATCGAGGTGTAGGGCACCAGATCCCTTTAGGACTGCTGATGATAGGAGGCTCACTTATCGATAGAGGCCATACAGTGCACCTGCTTGATGCAGCCTGCGACCACCTGTCCGATGCTGCAATTGTCCATACGGTAGAAGCGTTTGCAGCTGATCTGGTCATGATTGCGCATGTCGGCTCAACCTCAGCTCACCCCTGCTGCCTTCGAGTCCTGCGAGCCATCAAAACTGTACGTCCGAGGGTCGTCACTATCTATGGAGGAGTGCATCCGACCTATCATGATCGCGCCATTTTGATGCAGCATCCCGAAGTGGACGTGATTGTACGTGGAGAAGGGGAAGAGACGGTGACAGACCTGGTGGATCTGCTCGCTCAACAGGGACTGGAGCAAGGCCAGGCATACGACCTGTCTGCGATACAGGGAATTAGCTGGCGTAAGCAAGGAGCGGTCGTCAGAACTCCTGCACGTGAGCCCATTCAGGATCTTGATCGCTATCGTATCGCATGGGAGCTGATTCAAGATTGGGACAAATACCAAGCGTTCGGATTAGGAAGAGCAGCTGTTGTTCAGTTTTCACGAGGATGTCCTCATTTTTGTACCTATTGTGGGCAGTGGATGTTCTGGAAACGCTGGCGACACCGGAACGTGAAAAAGTTCGTTGATGAACTGGCTTGGTTGCATGACAGGCATGCTATCCGCTTCTTCTGGATTGCCGATGAGAACCCCACGACGCTGAAAGAAATCTGGCAGAGCGTCCTGGAAGAGATTGCTCAACGGAATCTCTCAATAGGATTATGCGCCTCGATCCGTGCGCAGGACATTGTCCGCGATGCAGATATCCTGCACCTATATAAGCAAGCAGGATTTCTTTACGTACTGATGGGGGTTGAGGCGGTCACCGATGAGACGCTCACCAAGATCCGCAAGGACTCCTGCGTCGATGATGCCTATGACGCAGTACGCTTGCTGCGCCAGCACAACATTCTCTCGATCGTTGACTACATTTTCGGCCTGGAGGATGAAACTCCTCGCTCGATCTGGCGTGGTCTGCGCGGATTACATCATTACGACGGGGATTTTCTCAATGCGCTCTTCCTGACCCCTCATGCCTGGACGCCGCTGGGACAGCAACTGAAGGATGCGCCGGTCTACGAAACCGACCTGTGGCGCTGGGACTATCGCCACCAGGTGCTGAGCCTTTCTATACTTTCACCAACAAAGCTGTTTTTTGCTGTTAAGATAGTCGAGTGTCTTTACCACCTCCACCCCCGCCGCCTTTGGCATCTATGCACTACTCCCGATCCTAAGTTACGAAAGCTCTTACGCTTCAGCTACTGGCATATCACTATGACCTTCTGGAGCGAGATCTATGAATTTATCACGAGCCATAGACGTAGGCAGTAATAGACAGAAAACCGGTAAAATTGATTGTGCAGATTGCACAAAATATAAGCTGTGACTTTCGGATAATCTATCTGTAGTATCGCGAGTTTGGAAAACGTATCATCATAATGAAGACGTATAGGTTCTGCTTATGATCAGCGGAACCTCGTCGCTTGTACGAAATACATAATTATACGAATCTGGCAATGCAAGCCTCTATCCAGCAATGTAGCAGGGAAAGAAATGAAAAGGAGAGCAGAGCGTATGACCCCTGAAGAGGTACTTCAATTCGCCGAAAAGCAGGGCGCCAAAATGGTTGACTTCAAATTTGTAGACGTGCCCGGCTCATGGCAGCATTTCAGCGTGCCTTTGCGCGAACTTGAAGAAGAGACGTTTGTCGAAGGGAAAGCGTTCGATGGTTCGAGTGTGCGCGGATTTCAGACGATTAATGAAAGCGACATGCTGATTATCCCCGATCCATCCACCGCCATTATGGATCCTTTCACTGCCGTGCCGACGTTGAGCCTGGTCTGTAACATCGCCCATCCTGGGCCCGGAGGACACAAGAAGCCCTATAGCCGTGATCCGCGTTACATTGCCAGGAAAGCAGAGGAATACCTGCGCTCCAGCGGCATCGCAGATACAAGCTACTTTGGGCCCGAATCAGAATTTTATATCTTCGACAACGTGCGCTACAATTCCACGGCAAATATCCAGTACGCGGAAATCGACTCGGATGAAGCGCATTGGAACAGCTCGCGCAATGGCACCTCCAATCTCGGTCACCGCATGCGCGTGAAAGAAGGCTACTTCCCGGTCGCGCCCAACGACACACTTCAGGACATTCGTAGCGAGATGGCACTGCTGCTCGAAGAACTGGGCGTACCGGTCGAGGCCCAGCATCATGAGGTTGGCGCCGCTGGACAGGCAGAGATCGATATCCGTTTCAATACGCTGCTCAGGACCGCAGACAACGTCATGCTTTACAAATACATCACGAAGAACACAGCTCGCAAGCATGGCAAAACAGTTACCTTTATGCCCAAGCCCGTGTTCGGTGATAACGGCTCCGGTATGCACGTACACCAGAGCTTGTGGAAAAATGAGAAGCCGCTGTTCTACGACGGTGAAGGCTATGCAGGGCTCTCCCAGATTGCTCGTTACTACATCGGGGGTCTACTGACACACGCTCCGGCCCTGCTGGCAATCGTCGCCTCCACAACCAATAGCTACAAGCGCCTGGTTCCAGGCTTTGAAGCACCAATCAATCTGGTCTTCTCAAAAGGTAACCGCAGCGCAGCCGTACGCGTACCACTGACCGATTGCCCATCGGCAAAGCGTATCGAGTTCCGCCCGCCCGACCCCACAGCGAACCCCTACCTGGCTTTTGCCGCTCTGCTCATGGCCGGCCTCGACGGTATTCGTCGCGGTATCGATCCCAGCGAACACGGCTATGGCCCCGTTGACCGCGACCTGTACCATCTGTCGAAGGAGGAACAGCACGAGATTCGTTCTGTCCCCGGTTCTCTCGACGAAGTCCTGGATGTGCTCGAGGACGATCACTCCTTCTTGCTCGAAGGCGGGGTCTTCACCACAGATTTACTCGAACATTATGTTGAGCTCAAACGCGCACAGATCGACGAGGTGCGCCTGCGACCCGTACCGATTGAATTCGCATTGTATTACGATGCATAAACACAGCTAAAAAAGAGCGCGAGAGGCACGATGGCCAGCTCGGGTCATCGTGCCTCTCTCTTTGTTCTAGAGAGGAAAAGTAGCCGGGCCGCCATATCAGGGCACCTGTTCAAACCGTTCCTCTCCCAGGGCTTTTTGAAGTAGGCTCAATGCGGAGGAAGTTGAACGGTCGCAATCTGAACCATCTGTTCTGCCAGCCGCAGCAGTGCTTCACGTAATTCCGGCGGATGATGTATGACAAACGGCAGGTTGAGCGACATCAGATAGCGCGCCTGACCCTCTAATTCATCCACATGACTCTGAAACAGGACCCCCGTTGGCGTGGCCGAAAGCTGGCCATAGGACGCGGGGATCTTCTGCTGCACGGTAAACAATGCTGCTTGAAACTCCACTTCAATGTGCCAGCGGGCTGATGGCTCGCCATACTGCTTCATCACATAGGCCCGGCAATCAAACTCCTCTGCTCTCTCAAAGGCTTCCGCAAGCACCTCTACCTGCTGGATGCGATCCAGGCGAAATATACGGTAGTCCTGACGCAGGCAGCAGTACCCGACCAGGTACCAGTGCCCGTCCCACCCAATAATGCCATACGGCTCGACCTTGCGGTGGGTAAGCTGGTCGTGACTGGAACGATAGTCAATGGCGATCCGTTGCCTCTGCCCAATCGCTTCGCTGAGAGTGATCACGCGAGAGACATCGGGTCGTGCTTCTTGTTGGGCAGAAAAGAAGAACAAATGAGAAGACATGGCTTGCAGACGGTCCCGTGCACGCAGCGGCAGGACGCGGGAGACTTTGGCAAGCGCTCCTTCAACAGCTGCCGCTGATTGTCCGATTTCCAGCCACGAGGTTCCCAGCAAGCCAAGCATGATCGCCGTGGCTTCCTCTTCCGTAAATAGCAGTGGGGGTAGTTTAAACCCGGGACGGAGCCGGTACCCCCCATATCGACCAATGTTTCCCTCGACAGGAATGCCGACATCCTGGAGATGCGTGATGTAGCGGCGCACCGTTCGTACATCCATCTCCAGACGTTCGGCTAACTCTGGACCACTGATGGATGGCTTGGACTGAAGCAACTCGAGCACGGTCAGAACGCGACTGGTGGGATGATACATGTCAACACTCTGCTTTCGTAATCTTCAATAATCACCTCTCAAACGAGGACCGATTCTGTCCTCCTTCAATGGTATATTCCAAGTAGTAGATAAGTCAAGCGAGATGTGTCTGAGGATCACAGCTTCAGGCAGAACAGAAAGGGAAGCGCGTGGAAGAGCACACAGGCACCGCTTGCCTCTCATCATAACAAAGAGCATAAAGGAGAAATGCGACATGAGTATCCAACCTTTTCAAATAAACGTTCCCCAGGCAACCCTGGACGACTTGCACGAGCGCTTAGCCCGCACCCGCTGGCCCGACGAGGTGGAGGGAGCAGGCTGGGACTACGGCACCAACCTGCAGTACATGAAAGAGTTAGCAGACTACTGGCAACACACCTACGACTGGCGCAAACACGAGGCAGAACTCAATACGTTTGCGCACTTCAAAGCTGAAATTGATGGCGTTGGCATCCATTTCATCCACGAGCGCGGCAAGGGACCGAACCCAACGCCGATTATCCTCACGCACGGCTGGCCCGGTTCTTTCTGCGAAATGCTGAAGGTCATCCCGAGGCTTTCCGACCCTGAGAGTCACGGCGGAAAGGCAGAAGATGCGTTTGATGTCATCGTCCCATCGTTACCGGGCTACGGATTTTCAGACCGACCAACCCAACGCGGCATGACCAGCTCACGCATAGCCGATATGTGGGCGCGTTTGATGACGAAAGAATTGGGCTACCAACGCTTTGCCGCACAGGGCGGCGACTGGGGCAGTGGTGTGACGGAACAGCTTGCCGTTGCTCACCCGGATGTGGTGCTCGGCTTTCACCTGAACAACATACCGTATCACCATTTGTTCGCAAAGGCCGACAATCTCTCGCAGGAGGAGAAGACCTATCTGGAAGCAGCCGGGCGCTGGCAGTTTGCAGAAGGTGCGTACGCGATGATTCAAGGGAGCAAACCGCAAACGCTGGCGTACGGATTACATGATTCCCCGGTCGGGCTGGCGGCGTGGATAGTGGAGAAGTTCCGCTCATGGAGCGACTGTGATGGAGACGTGGAGAAGCGTTTTACCAAAGACGAGTTACTCACCACGATCACGCTCTATTGGGTGACAGAAACCATCAATGCCGCCAATCGTCTTTATTACGAGACAGCGCACGATTTTACGCCTCCGCAATACACAGGAAGAAGTGATGTCCCGGCGGCGATAGCGAGGTTTCCGGGAGACATCCTTCCCGCACCGCGCGAGTGGGCGGAGCGTTGGTTTCACGTGCAGCGCTGGACAGAGATGCCACGAGGTGGGCACTTCGCCGCGCTGGAGGAACCCGAACTACTGGCTAAGGACATGCGGGCGTTCTTCCATGATCTCAAAGTGAAAAACTAGCCTGGTTAGAGGAGACTGATCAATCATGACAAACCTGGACATTGCGCACCAGCGACTTCACAACCAACTCATCACCCGGCGAACGTTTGAAAAGCCCGGTGATGTAGTGGAGTGGCTGGGCGCTGTCCAGGCCCAGGATTATGCGGCTGCAAAATGGGCGGTCGGTCTGCGCTTACAAGGCACTACCGACGACGATATTGAGCAAGCATTCACCCGTGGAGCTATTCTTCGCACCCATCTGATGCGGCCCACCTGGCATTTTGTCTCACCCGCCGATATTCGCTGGATACTTGCGCTCACCGCTCCGCGCGTCAATGCAGTGAATGCCTATTACTATCGTAAGCTTGCATTAGATGACGCCGTATTTATGCATAGTAACGCTATGCTGGCAAAAGCATTACAAGGCGGTAAGCAGCTTACTCGCCCGGAACTCACATCCGTGCTTCAGCAAGTCGGCATTGCTACGGATGATTTACAACGATTCACCTATATAATGATGCGCGCTGAATTGGACGGGATCGTCTGTAGTGGCGCGAGACGGGGCAAGCAATTCACCTATGCCCTGCTTGATGAGCGGGCGCCACAAGCCAGGACATTAGATCGTGACGAAGCGCTGGCTGAATTCGCCAGGCGCTACTTTACGAGCCACGGCCCTGCGACCTTGCAAGATTTTGTGTGGTGGTCAGGATTGACGGTAGCCGATGCAAGAGCCAGCCTCGAAATGGTTACATCCCAACTTATGCATGAGGTTGTAGACGGCCAGACATACTGGTTTTCGATGTCTACGCCATCCGCAAAAGATCTCTCTCAGGCTGCATACTTGTTACCGAATTATGACGAATACATTGTTGGCTATACAGACCGTAGCGCCGTGTTTGACGCGTCGCACACGAAAAAGTTAGACCCCCGGGGCAATGTCCTCTTTAACCACACGATTGTTATGGATGGTCGGGTTGTCGGCACCTGGAAGCGCACGATTAAAAAGGACGCAGTCATGATCACCCCGAGCCTCCTTACTCCGCTGAACGATGCCGAAACTCGCGCTTTCGCCGCAGCGGCAAACCACTATGGTGCGTTTCTTGATATGTCTGTGAACCTCACCTTCTAGATGGAATAGCATCGAATGGGCAGCGCAGGTTGGGGCACGGACGATACTCGTCAGCAGCACACCACATCCTGAGACAAAGGCACTATTTCGTATTGGCAGCCTCGCTGAATTGCCAGCGGTCATCCGGCAGCTAGACTGATGCACCAAGGAAGGGCGTTCAAGACTGCCTTTCTGGCGGTGACGAAACGATTCCTGGCGCATCGTGCATACTGTCTCGTGGAGTGCGGTTGGCCAGCGGCAGCGTGAGGGTGACCGTCGTTCCCTGCTCAGGCATGCTGGCCATTGTCAGCGTGCCCCCATGAAGAGCGGCGATGCCGCGAGCAATAGAGAGGCCCAGGCCAGCCCCTCCAGCCTGGCGCGAGCGGGCCTTGTCCACGCGGTAGAAGCGTTCGCCCAGGTGCGGGAGGTGCTCGGCTGCAATGCCGATCCCCGTGTCGCACACCTCCAGGAGTGCCTGTTCATCTTTCACCGCTGTGCGCACAATGACACGACCACCGCGCCGGTTGTATTTGATGGCGTTGTCGAGCAGCACCAGCACTGCTTGTTCCAGCAGCATCGGGTCTCCAATCACATGAGGTGCGCTGGTGTTCTCTACCTGTACAGCGATGCCCATCTGGTCGGCGAGGGCCTTGACTCTCCGTGCCCCCTTCTGGGCCAGTTCAGCCAGGCTCACCACCTCGTGCTCTCGATGCTGGGTGTCGGCGTCCAGGCGAGCAAGCGTCAACATACTGTTTGCCAGCGTCGCCATATGGTTCGCTTCGACAACGATATCCTCCAATAGCTCGGCATCTTCTGCCGACAGGTGCTCACGGCTGCGCAAGATCACTTCAGCATCGGCACGCAGCAGGGTCAGCGGCGTGCGGAGTTCGTGCGAGGCTGCGGCGATAAATCGCTGCTGGTTTGTCCAGGCCAGCCGGGCCGGTGCCAGCGCGCGATTCGCCAGGAACAGCCCACCTAGCCCTGCTCCAAGCAGCGCTATCCCTCCAATGATGAGCAGGAGCATAAGCAGCACGGACAGCGCAGTTTCCTGTGTTTTCACAGGCATGCCAACTTGCATGACGCGCACCACCCCATCCGGGGATGACACGGTCAATGCATAACGATAGATGGGTCCAATCGTGCTACCACTATCAACGATATCGGTTACCGTTCCTTCCTGCAAAGCTCTCTTTGCTAAAGTATTGATCAGAAATGCAGCAGGTAGCTCGTTGGTATTCTCTGCTGGCAGCAGGGTAGCGTTCTTATCGAAGCACGCCACCAATTCAGGCAAGGGTGCTTGCCCGAAAGGCTGATCTGGAGCAGGGGGGCCAAATGTAGTAGACGAGCAAGCAAGGTAGGGGGATGTTAACAATTTCTCTCTATGCTGTTGGATGTGCGCGGAGAGGTCAGCCTTAACTGGAGACAACAAGAGAATTTGAACCCCGAAATAGAGAGCCACGCCGAAAAGCACGAGCGCAGCGCACAGCACTCCGCTGTACCAGAGCGTCAGGCGGACGCGCAGCCCCTGAAACAGTGCTGCACCCGGTTCTCTTGATTGGCGATGGTCCCTGCGGTGCAAGGGCCACCAGGCAGATCTGCTCCCGTTCATACTGTTGCTTCCCCGTTGCTGCGCTACGCTTCGATCTTGTAGCCCACGCCGCGCACAGTTTTGATCAGCGCGTGCGAGAAGCCATGATCGATCTTCTCACGCAGGTAGTGAATATAGATATCGACGACATTGGAGAGGGCCTCGAGATCATAGCGCCAGACCGCATCGATAATTTGTGTGCGTGTGAGCACCTGGCCCGGATGGCGCATCAGGTACTCCAGGAGGGCAAACTCTTTGGCCGTCAACTCGATGACGCGACCGGCACGGCGCGCCTCGTGTCGCACCAGGTCGAGCGTCAGGTCACCGGCAGAGAGCTGAGGGATCTCGTCAAAACGGCGATCGCGGCGGCGCAGCAGCGCGTTGATGCGAGCCAGCAACTCCTCCATCGCAAAGGGCTTGACCAGGTAGTCATCTGCCCCTACATTGAGACCGACGACACGGTCCTCGACGGCACCACGTGCCGTGAGCATCAGTACCGGCGTCATGATACGCTCAGCGCGCATCTGGCGGCAGACCTCCAGTCCATCGAGTCCAGGCAGCATCACATCGAGGATCACGACATCATACGTGTCGCTCAAGGCCAGATCGAGACCGGTCTGCCCGTCGTATGCGAGATCAACCGTGTGGCGCTCCTCCAGTAGGACGCGACGCAGCAGGAATGCCAGGCGCTGCTCGTCCTCCACCACCAGGATGTGCATCGGTCCACTCCTTTCTCCCATCTTGCGTACTCACCATCATCGGCACTCTCCTTTTCTTCCACTATAGTTCCAAGAAATAGAGCTAAGTAGTGATGCATCCACCGGTTGCGCGTGTTGGTGATGCGTTCCATTTGCTTCGTCACCCGTTCTCGCTCCTCTTTGGGAAGCTGCTTTTTGAGTTCCTTCATGCGTTTATTGTACCACTGGTTCCACGCTTTGACCGGACGACCGTTAACCAGTCGAGGCACAAAGCCCGCTCGGCTATTGGAGTGGTACAAGGAGTCTGGACAAGCGACCTGCGCCGCTAGACGAGCGCGACCAGTTGCATAAAACATTGATCTCCTTCACCCTCATACGATATAATTGTAAAGAGTATCCAGTTCGTGAGGAGCCATTGAGGGAAAAGACTGTGATGAGTAGCTTCATCGAGCGACTGTATACCTCGGATGAGCCCGCTGTTCGCTACAAGACGCGGGTGGATCTCTTCGATGAAAACCCGGCCACTCCAGAAGCAAGGGAGCTCCAAGACGCCATTAAAACGAGCGCGCGGGTTCGCTCGCTTCTCGCCAAGCGCGATGAGCATGGCAGGCTTCCCTCACATCCGTATAGCAAATGGCATGGCGCGCACTGGGTGCTGGTCGCGCTCGCTGACCTAGACTATCCGCCAGGAGATGAGACGCTGCTTCCTCTCAGAGAACAGGTCTACGAGTGGCTTTTCTCCGATTCACGGCTGCGTTCTATCAAGCAATATACCGTGGCAGGACGAGTACGCATGTGCGCTTCCATGGAAGCCAATGCCCTCTTCGCTCTGCTAAAGCTGGATCTGGCGGATGAGCGCATTGACCGCCTCGCCCAGCGCCTACTGGCCTGGCAGTGGCCCGACGGTGGCTGGAACTGTGATAAAAAACGCCAGACACAGGTCTCTTCTTTTACCGAGACCCTTCTTCCTCTGCGTGCGCTGAGCCTCTACAGTCGATCAACTGGACATCAGGAAGCCAGCGTCGCCAGCGAACGGGCAGCCGAGTACTTCCTTCAGCATCGGCTGTTCAAACGCAAAAGCGATGGCTCGGTGATCAGCGGTGATTTCCTCAAACTGTTCTATCCCTACTACTGGCACTACAACATCCTGTTCGGTCTCAAAGTGCTGGCAGAGGCAGGCCAGATCGACGATCCACGATGCCGTGAAGCGCTTGCGATACTCGACGCCAAATGTCTGCCAGATGGAGGCTATCCGGCTGAGAAAAAATACTATCGCGTAGCCGAGCAGCTGAGCAATGGCTGCTCAGCAGTAGATTGGGGAGGAACGAGTACGAAACAGATGAACCCCTTTGTGACCGTCGAAGCGCTCTCGGTGCTCAAACGGGCAACCTTAGGAAAATGAGCATGTACATTGCAGCATGAAATGCCTCACCCGCACGTGGGATGATTCTCGTGAATTGTCTGAAGTACCTGTTGAAAAACTCTATTGTAGAGCTTATTGACGAGGAAAAGCGTCAAATTCTCCTCTCTTTTCATGGAGATTCACAGCACTTTCAGCAGCAAAACATGAAAAATCAGCTTTCGGTGACCTACCGTCACCGGACCCGCTTCCGATGTTCTTGCCGCCTTCGTCATCACAGTCGTCGCCATCTTCGTAAAACACTGGGACGAACCAGCTGCTGTGAGGGCTCATCAAGCCCCGCCCACGGAGACGGAGCTTGATGGCCCACGATCAGACGATCGGACGAGGCGTCAAGCCGTTACGGGTAGCTCACCACGGTGACCGGGATATCGTGGTTGGCGGTGGTCGACGACCCACCTATGCCGTTGACCACGTTCAGGATGCCACCGGACCCAGCCGTGGAGAGGAAGATCGTGAGCAGATCGTGGAGGCTTCCCGCAGGCAGGGTCGCGGGGACCTCAAACGCGTTCGCGGCAAAGATGCTCACGCCCTGATTGAAGAAGCTGTAGCTGCCCATACCGTATCCGCTGAAGCTGGTCACAGTGCTGGCAACCTTGAAGGCCGCCCAGCCGTTGACACCGGGAGCCTCCATCCACGCCGCTTGGCTGGGCGGGTCGTAGGGCATCTCGTTCTGGAAGAAGATGTCCGTGCCGCCATTCCCGTTCCAGATCACCTCGTACTTCTGGTAGTGCTCGACGAAAAGGCC
>WNEZ01000271.1_pt1 | contig 41896 bp, 28 predicted proteins | sample 5400521 | NCBI WGS metagenome assembly WNEZ01 (sample SAMN13153339, study PRJNA577476) | soil metagenome | isolation source: 120 cm saprolite under Douglas fir tree site 2 hole 1 replicate 1 | place: USA:California | collected 2015-04-18
GTTCCCCTCTGAGAGTTCATGCTGATGGCGGAGCACCCAACCTGGCCTATGTCTCAGGAACACCCTCTGGCGTCAGTGTGATTGACGTGCTACAGGGAAAGGTAACGAAAATAATCTCCGTAGCTGGTGACCCTCATACCATCTTGCTCAGCCTCGATGGGCGTTTTCTGTACACCGCCCAACCAGGGCTAGGACAGGTGAGCGTAATCCTCGCTGAAACAGGGCGGTCTGTTTGTACAGCCCGACTCCTTGGAGAACCTGCATTCCTGGCACTTGACCAGTATAGCGATATTCTGTATGCAGCAGGGAGTGGAGCCGCTCGCGTTACTGCTCTTGACCCTACCACCTGTACAGTAGAGCATGTCTTCAAGATGGAAAGCCCTGTTTATGGACTGGCAGTAGCTGTCGTTGCTACAGGCTCCTCTGTGAACCACCAGCTATGGGTAGCGGGGATGGATGCATTGACGATCTTCGATGGCCTGACAGAACAGCAACTTGGCGAAATTCCTATTCCAAATGGTCCCCAGTATCTCTCTCTTCCACCAGGAGAGATAGCCTATGTCACAACATGGCAAGGGACTGTTGATGCGGTAGACTTCAGGACAGGAGCAGTCAATCAACTACTCACCGGCGGAGTATTTGGCCCAATGGATTACAACGAACTCACAGATGAGGTCTACGTGCCAGATGAGAAGAACAATCTGCTTGCTGTCTTGACTCCCGTTTTCGTTGGTACAACACTGCCCAAAGAGCCGAATCGTGTCATTCATACCGATGCCCCACCCGAATCAGTTGCGATCACCAACGATGGACTGCTCGGCTTTATTGCCCTCCACGGGGGCAAGGTCGTGATGCTTGATCTTCTGCGCCGACAGATTGCCTATACGGTCAATGTTGGTGGTACGCCCCACTTTGTCATCACGGGCCTCTATCCACCATCTACTCATATCACTCTGGCAACGACACCCGCAAAACAAGCATCAACCCTTGGGTTGATCACGAGCAACATACCGGTCATCTTGGCATGTGTGCTCGTGATTGTGGTTCTCGTTCTAGTACTTATCTTACTGTTGCAGCGCCGCTCGTTACAGAAGGTTGGCCGCCAAAGAAGGCGACCCTCCAGGCATTAAAGAACTGGATCTCCTGCCCTATTGGCTCACCCTTTAGCTCATGCTCCAATGCTGCTTGTGCGTCGACTTTACAGGCAAAACGGCGATTGCCCAGATGCCAGCACTGATGAAAAAATTCATCTACTTATACTCGTCCTAATTCCTTTAAAAGTAAATCAGGAAAGTCACAGGTCATTCCGTCCACGCCAGCGTGGATTGCATTTTTCATCATTTCGGTGTTTTTTACCCCACAGGCCCGAACAAATAACCCCAGAGAATGCCATCGATTAACGAAATGCTTTGTAATTTTTTCTGCCCGTGGACAAAAGTTCTCTATTTTTGTCTCGACAACTCGTGCTAAATTCTCCTCTGAGAAGTCTCCTGTTACATACCCCACACGCGCAAGAGGATTTTTCTCTTTGATCTTGCAGAGCGTTAGAAAGTCTTGGGAAGTAAAGGTAACGCGATCTAAGAGTTTTAATTGATCAACCAGGTTTAACACCTCATACTCGATGCCAATCTGTTTTATTTCAAGATCAAAATAGGTTCGTGTTCCATACCTTTCCAGTGCTTCTATTAGAAGGGGTATGTGCTCACCTGCATACTTAGCATCAAACCACGAACCGGCATCAAGCTGTTGTAACTTTTGCCACGGCGTTTCTTGCAAAACGCCTGTCCCATTGGTTGTTTTGTCTAGAAGGTCATCATGGAAAAGTACTAACTTTCCGTCCTTTGTCCTTTGTACATCAGTTTCTATCCCATCAACTCCAATTGCTAAAGCAATATCAAAGCCGGCAAATGTATTTTCTGGTGCTCGGTTGGCTGCTCCACGATGCCCAATCACTTTCATATATCAATTTCCCTCAAAACGACTTTCTTGAAGGACGCCTTCGTAGCAGTCTCGACCAATGATGGGCAAAGAACCCTTTCGTCGCCGTCCAGGCTGGATGAAGGTCCTTCCAATCAATATAGTCATACTTCATAGGAATGAAGAAAGTGAGACAGAAACCGAAAATTGCCTTAGCTGGAGAGGGCACTCCTGGCCTACCACGTTGGCGCACGGCTGCCGCTGTTGTCTTTATATCACCGCTCAGATAGCGCATCCAGCCACCTACACGATAGCTCTTCACTCTCTCGAGCTGCTCCCCACTCGCCCATTGATAGAGCAAATAAGGAAAATCAACCCCCGCATATACAGCATGGGCAATCGCCAAATTGAGGCGCGGATTAATCTCCATCAGGTAGGGTTTTCCGGCATTGTCGCGCCGAAACTCTACTTGACAGTAGCCTTCCAACCCTATTTCACGCACTAAATGTTCTGCTTGCTCGCCGGTGTCGGGTGGAAAGGCAATGGCCTGGCGCAACGTATAAATCCCACCCAACGGTGGGTTTGTGCGCTTCCCCCAAAAAGCGAAACGTGCATAGACCTCGCCATTCGCAAAGAGGAAACTCAGCGACTCGCGCCTGCCCAAGAGAAACTCCTGAAAGAGTGTCGTTCCCCCAAAGCGTGTCAACTCTTCAACTGCACATCGCGCCTCTTGGGGGGTTGTTACTAACTGTGACACAATCCTTGTTCCTCGTTGTCCATCCCACGTCCATGACTCCACAGGTTTGACAACGGCCGGTAGTCCAATTTCACGCAGTGCTGCCCCCACTTCGCTCACTGCCCCCACGGTGACAGAACGAGGAATCCCCAGTCCCAATCGCTTGGCAATCGCCAGCGTTTGCTCTTTGCTGATGGCTATGCCCAGGGCAGGTTCTTTGGCCAGGGCAATTCGCACGCGCTGCTCAAGTTGCTCACGGCGTCGGCGTATTAACGCTATAGTACCATCTGAGGAGGTGATCAGTACCCGTACACTGATATGGTCAAGCAACTGCTCCAGATAGGTAAGATATGCTTCTGTGCCCTCATTTGCTGGACAAACAAACCTCTGGTGACACCAGCGTGACGAGAAGGTTGGCACATCACTCCTATCAAAGGTTTCCAGCGTAGCCACACGCAGCCCTCGGCTACCAAGCGAACGTACGGTAGCCAACGATTGCCGCAACCTCCCATCAAGGACCAATGCATCATATGTTACATTCCGAGTTGTGAGCGGTAAGTCGGAAGTTTTGATTTCGTCACCCACCTCCGGCACCTCGGAACTGGCAGTGCGAAATGTGTTTACAGAGTCGTTCACAAGCAGATACCTCCAGATATCTAATCTAGCCACACCCTATCATAAGTGCCAATGCAAAGAGAAGCAAAGCAAACATTTTAGGTAGCTCTTCTAGGCAAGAAGATATCATTTGCATGTGCCAATCTGATGTTCGTAGAGGTAGAGAATCAGGGATACTCCGCGAAGAAGGTGTATAGAAATGGAAACCATACCGATTGTTGTGTGTCTGACCCACGCGATGCGCAACGAGATCGAGGAAGCCCCTAGCGGAAGAAGAACAGCACCCGCGTCTCCATGCAACTGTGGCTGTGGTTGTATGGCCCGCAGTTGCCAGTGTTGTCTCAGGTGTGGCGTGCCTACGTGGGTCGCTTCAAACTCGAACATACCTTTCGCTTGTCAAACAGTTCCTCAACTGGAACCTTCCATGGGTGCGCCATCCTGAGCAAGCTGATCGATGGACCCCTCTTGTGGTGCTCGGCTACACACAACTGCGGCTGGCTCGACCCCTGGTAGCTGATCTACGGTTGCGCCTTCGAAAAGCCGTTGGCCGAAGGCATGTTGACCCCTTAATCGAGTATGTCGAACGTTTCCGTCACTGCTAGGACGCATGAGAAAGGATAAGAATGTATACCAGAGTACTACGTTCGCAACGGCATCTCAACGTCAGTAACAACCAGATTCTCATATGAAATCTCTATCCTTAATAAAAGGATCAGGTGAAGCTACCTACTTAGCGAGATTAACATATCCTGAGTTGCTCTACATTGGTCCGGAAAATTTGTGGATGTCGAATCTCATAGTTTGAACACTAATTCCTCGTTAAGGATGGGTCTGATTTGCAAAATCTGTTGAGTCGGTATCGAATGCTCACTAAGCGCTGGGTGGTCGTACTAGGAGTTGTCGTTTGCAGTTGTGTGACCTTTAAAGGGCTATAAAAATGCCTCAGCTTTCAACTACTACAAGCCAGCAGATGGCAGCTATACATCTCAAGTCTGCCAATAAACGCATTTTTCGCGCGCTCCTGAGCCTTGCATCTGCGGTTCTATTAGTCCGCGCGATAGGTTTTCTCAGTCAGCTAGTCGTCTCCAGACGCTTCGGCGCAGGGGCAACGATGGATGCTTACTTTGTTGCCTATACGGTGCCTACGACGATCGCACTGTTGATAGCTAGCGCCGCCGAATCCTCTATTGTTCCGGTCTATGCGCGCGTACGTTCGCGAGTGGAAAAAGAGCAGGCATCCGTACTCTTCAGTACGTTACTGAATCTCATAATTATAGGTGCAGCAGCGCTCACACTGCTAATGTTCATCTTCCGTCAGCAATTGGTTCTGGTTTCAGCTCCAGCATTAGACTCCTTCCGGGCAGGACTCGCTATTAGTTTAATCCCGTTCATCTGCCCGGTGCTCCTGCTGATGGCGGTGATCAGCTACCTGGAATGTATCTTGAATGTGGAAGGTCAATTTGGTTGGCCTGCCTACGCTGGCTTGCTTGTGCCACTCACCACCGCCCTATTTGTGCTGGTAGTAGGCAACACACTGGGCGTAGTCGTACTCGCTATAGGTCTGGTAGCTGGACTCTGCCTCCAGCTTTGCGTAATTTTCATACGAACACGCCGTGCAAAACTCGTCTATCGACCCGTTCTGGATTTGCGCAACCCGGCAATTGGTGCGATTGTGACAGCAGGTTGGCCAATACTGCTTGGTGCATCTATCAGTCAGACAAATCCAGTGATCGATCAGATATTTGCCTCATTTCTCTCAGCAGGCAGCATCTCCGCAATCGAATATTCGTCCAAGATCATCGGCGTCTTTACCGGTGTGATTTTTGCTTCGGTCGCACGTGCCGTACTCCCCTATCTTTCACGTCAAGCCACCTTAAAGGATTTGAAAGCCTTCAAGGCGACATTGCGACTGTATTTATGGGCTCTCGGTATCGGCATAACAGTACTAACCGTATTCACACTCATACTGGCACATCCATTAGTGCAAATCCTCTTTCAGCGTGGTGCATTTTCCGCTGCCGATACCGACCGTACAGCAAGCACACTCATAGGCTTCTTGATCGGCCTGACACCTACGTCGTTTAGCTATATCATAGCGAAGGCGTTTAGCGCACTTGGCAAGAACAGAGTACTCATGCTTATTAGCATTTTTGGAGTACTCACCAACGCCATCTTCGACTATATCTTCGCTCGTTTCTGGCAGAGCCAGGGTATCGCCCTGGCTACCTCTATGGTGTACTTTTGCAACGTGTTGATCATGCTCTTCGTACTCCGCCGCATGACCGGTAGGCTCGACCTCCTCACGCCTCCGTCTGAGCTGGTAGATTTTTTGCGCAAAGCAGGTGCGCATCTAGGCCTCTCTCGGCGAGGAGTTCACGGGGGGGGGACGCTTGCGACCAACGGCCTGGCGATGGTTGCAGGGAAGGAAACAACCTTCCCTTCGTTCAGCCTCCCCTACGGTGTGCAACGGCATCTGGTACGCTTCGGCACTATCATTGTGGTCTTCGCCGTCGGGGTTGCTGGCGTCTTTGTGAACTCCCTCTACGCATTGCGCCTTTCCCTTGCATCGGTCATTTTGTTCGCGCTCATGCGCTACAACTTTGTGTTGTTGCTTTCCTGGATACTGATCAATGGCCCCAACGCGATGCCTCTCTTTAGGGGGAGCAATGTCCTCATAGGCTTGACAGCTCCGACACTGCTTTTGATGACTTCCATGCCGATGAAGGGGACCATTCAACGCCTGCCCGCGCTGGGCATACTATTTGCCTACCTGCTCTGGGCAGCTACCACCATCGGCATTTCCCCGATAGGCCTTGGACCCGCCCTGACAGCCTGGGTCCTCCGCCTGGATTGTCTACTCGTTAGTATACTCGCGATAAATGTGCTGAACACGCGGCGTCGCATGCTGATATCCGTCGATGCCCTGCTGCTGGTGGCCGCCGGCATAGCGCTGTATGGTATCTACGGCTTTGTCACCAAGCAAAATGGGATAGTAGATCCTACAACATCGCTTTTCCGCATTACCTCGATCTTCGCCGCAGCACCTGCGCTGGCTTTATTCCTTTCCCTAATTATTCCGCTTGCGCTCTACCGTGCATTTACATCGCAAGGCTTCAAGCGTATCATTTGCTCACTCTCGGTCCCTATCTTTATAGTGGCTGCGGCACTCACTTTCACCCGCGCTGCATTTATCTACATCCCTGTGAGCATCCTCATTATGGCTTTCTTTGTGCCTTCACGCCAGGTGAAACACGCGCTACTGGGCGGCATCTCGGTGATGGGAGTGATCACGGTTCTACTGGCAACAATAGGCAATGTTCCGCTTCTCAGCCGCTTTACCAACCAGGACATTACAACGCTCAATGGACGTACGTACCTCTGGCAGGCAATACTCAACAATTTTGATGCAACACGTCTGTTAGGCAACGGAATTCGCGCTTCCGATGCACTATTGATTAGTTTGCATATAGGCATCAACGGGCAGGGGGAGATCGGTACTTCGCCACACGATCTCTTTTTGGGTACTCTCTATGATCACGGCATTGTTGGATTAATCCTGCTCAGCATGGTATTTATTGCGCTGGCTATTAATTTAATAGCCGGGATGCGAAGAGCTTCTGGCGAACATCGCATGCTATTTGTGGTAGCCATTGCCGCCCTTACCAACGTGCTAGTGCAGTCTTTTGACTCTAACGATTTCTGGACCCAGGCAATCAGTATATATATCTGGATCATTATGGTACTACCTTTTGCTCTCTGCTGGTCCACACCGGAAAAACCAGCTGAGCCTAATGAAGATCATTCTAATTTGCCAACAGAACCACAGCTGAGAGTAATACAACCAGGACAACGGGAACAAGTTACTCTTGTCTAGTTTAAGGGAGGAAAAAGTGGAAAGTACTCTCTGTATCTACACTAGGAGGATGCGATGATCAAGTATACAACGATAGCGACAATACTTAAAATGTTTTCCATTTCTTCTCTGACAAGACGGATTTATCGTCTCTTAGGAAATACGCTCGGGCAAAGAAGGAGGATACAGCGCGGTCTTAAAAGGGATTATGTGAATCGCGTTAAGAGATTACTGGAATTGTGTGAAAAATACTGTGCTATCCAGGCAGGTGACAGACTTCTTGAAATAGGAACTGGCTGGGTACATTGGGAATCGACGATCATACGGCTGTTTTATGATGTCGAAGTTACTCTTTTCGACGTTTGGGATAATCGCAACCTGGAAGCCTACAAATACTACTTGAAACAACTTGGGGAGATCATTAATAAAGAGTTCGATATAGACCCATTGCTGCATGAGCGGGTACAAAGGTTGCTCCAAACCCTTATAAAGGCAGATTCGTTTGATGACATATACAAATTGCTGGGATTCCGGTATGTGATTAACCCGAGCGGAACTCTTAAGCAATTTCAAGATGAGTCTTTCGCTGTCATTTTTAGCTTCAACGTTCTTGAGCACGTAGAGAGAGGTATTCTCCCTGAATTTATCCAAGACTTTCACCGATTGTTGAAACCGGGCGGATACTCTATTCAGCAAATTGATCCAGGTGACCATCTTGCTTACTATGTCAATAATGTTTCTCGAAAGAACTATTTAAGGTACTCAGATAGGGTATGGGAGCGATATTTCGAGAACAAGGTTCAGTACTTTAATAGAGTTCAACGCCCAGAGTGGTTAGATTTCTTTCGTAAGGCAGGGTTTGAACTACTTGAAGAGGAGTTAAAATTAACCGATATCAGTACAATCAAAGTTGATAAGAGTTATGAGAATCTGGACGAACAAGATTTGCAATGTGTAGCTATGACAGTTGTTCACCGCAAGTCACACCAGCCAATGCCCTGATACCATTACGATGCCTTGCACGTCCACCAGCTCACCTCGCTGGCAATACCGACAGCATTGGGATGGTTGTTGCTGGGCAAGGCGATATTCTGCTATATTAGTGTATAATTCCCGGACTTCTCAGAGGTTTAGCTAGATACTATAGAGGGGTACTTTGCAGTGTTTCTGTATCCACCGTGTAGGCAGCAATTTCGGTACTGGCTTGCAGGGCTTGTATTTCTTCTCGTCTTGAGTAGTTGTACCTCGGCATCTCAAGACAAGGACACTCGTATATTAAATCCGACACCGACAACGGCGGTTCACTTACGCCCTTTTGTTGATACCTGGAACAATATTCACCTCTTTCTGACGTTTGACTATCAGATATCTGACCCAGCAGCAGTAGCAAAGCGCTACGATTTTGTATGGGGAGCAAGCGTAAATCATGTTGCGGCTTTTCGTTCAGGCAATCCGAATATATTCATCACCTACTATATACCCTTTCACGTTGACTGGGGCACATTCTCTAACAATCATGCACGTCATGGTTTAGCTTACTGGAAAACTGTCCATCCAAACTGGGTACTCTATCGATGTGATCGAGTCACTCCCGCCTATGAATTCAACCATCCGAATGTGCCGCTCGACTTTGCTAATCCGGCCGTAGTAGCCTGGCAGGTAAAGACTTACGCGAAACCAGCAAGTGAAGCAGGTTATGATGGTATCGCTGCAGATAATTTGGGCCTAGAGAATCTGTTCCACGCATGCGGAGTCTACATAAACGGTAAGTGGGTACAGCGTTATACTGGACAGACTGAAGATCCACAATGGCGTGCAGATATCATAACATGGTTGACACGAATGCAGCTGACCCTACATCATTTACATCATCCATTGGCGCTGATACCTAATTTTACCTTTGATGGGCTTTCTCCAAGTGATCCCCAAATACAACAGATAGTGAACCATGTTGATGGCCTAGCGGATGAAGATGGTTTTACGCTCTCAGGCAGAGGCTATCTGACTGGTAACGATTGGAGACGAAAAATTCAGTTTATGGAGGCTGTGCAGAAATCAGATAAGCCATATTATATCATTAACCAATTCAATCACTCGGGCCCTATAAATCGCGATGAGATTCAGTGGGCACTAGCCTCTTACTTGATGGGTAAAGACCACTTCGCAGCACTGTTCATCTCCATCTACCAAGCGTATGGAGGTGATACCTGGTATGCAGAGTATAATGTTCAGATTGGCAATCCACTAGGCTCAATGTATCAAGCACAAAATGTCTATTTTCGCGAGTACAGTAACGGATTGATCATAGTGAATCCTAGCGAGACAAATACTTACACTGTAACTCTCGCTTCTGGGAGTTCTTTTAACGATCTATATAGCAATAGTATTGATCACTTCGTAACGTTAGCTCCTCACTCCGGTCTTGTACTCTTGAGCGCTTCCTAGTCCATGAACACTTATCTCATCTGGCATTTTCGGATGTTGCTGACAATTCGTGAGTGGGAAAAAAGAGCATCAATCTGTAATCTGTGACTTTGAATACAACAGAACAGATGGATGCTTCGCAGGTATTTTGCCCGAATCCGGCCTGCCAGGCAAGAGGGAAAATCGGAAAGGGCAATGTCATCAGCCATGGGAAGAAACGCGCACGCTATCGCTGTAAGACGTCGGAAAGGCGTTCAGTGCGCAGGCCGGCACGATGTTTGAGGGCTTACGCAAGCCCAAGGAACTCATTGTGATCGTGGTGACCTTGTTGGCCTTATGGCTGTCCAATCCAGGCGATTGTCCAAGCGTTTGGCCTGGATGAACGCACGGTGGCAAGTTGGCGAGAGCGAGCGGGGAAACACTGCCAGCAGTTCATCAGGCGTTGGTGCGACAAGGGCAACTGGACCTGCAGCATGTTCAAGCCGATGAAATTCGGGTGAAAGGGTGCAAGAAGATAGCCTGGATGGGCTTAGCGATGATGGTGTCGACGCGGTTGTGGTAAGGCGGACGCGGTGACGTGCTGCTCACTCCGGCGATGGCGAGTGGATTGACCGATCACGTCTGGAGCGTCCAGGAACTCTTGAGCTATCGCCTAGCTCCCTTGCCTTGGATTGAACCAAAACGACGAGGGCGACCCAAGAAGCTGGCAGAACCAGAAACAAGCAGCAAAACACTGCCAGGTACACAACCGCGCCTTCGGCCTTTGCTTCGTCTTCGGAAAGGGGTTTTATGCTCAACCACCAGTTAGTGATATTGTTGGCGAATTCGATTTTCGCGCTTGGCATCTTACGAACTCAAGCTCAAAATGAGCCTCATTTTTGAATTCGCCAACAATATCTTAGTGAAGTCCTACCGGTAGAGCCACTACGATTGGAGTGTGAGGATTTCGTCAATACTATTCGCAAAGGAATACTGCCGCGTGCTCATGGAGGTGTCGGGTTGGAGGTTGTACGGATATTAGTGGCTGCTCAAAAGGTGTTGGAGGAGCAAGAAAGGAGAAGCTCAGTAGTAATTGACCTAACTTTGAGAGATGATAGTTTTGAGGTTGTTGTCTAAAAGTCAATTACGCATTGCGTCAAGGGTATGCGCTAGCCCTTCGCGAAATCCAATAGTTGGCTTGTAGCCCAGAAGATGCTGAGCGAGGCTTATATCAGCGCGACTGTTGCGTACATCACCAGGGCGTGGTTCACGGTATTCGGCGTCAACTGTGATACCGAGAAGTTCTTCCACTATATGTAGCATTGTATTGAGGGAGATCTGTTCGCCGCAGCCAATGTTTATAGCATAGCCGATGGCGGCGGGTGAGGAAGCTGCTAGCAGGTTGGCCTGTACAACGTTAGCGATGTACGTAAAATCGCGTGTCTGTTCACCATCACCGAAGATGATAGGTCGTTCTCCTTTAAGGACTGCCGTTAGAAAGCGAGGAATCACTGCTGCATACTCCGAGTTCGGGTCTTGCCGTGGTCCAAAAACATTAAAGTAACGTAGTGACACGGTTTCAAGTCCATAGATTTGCGTGAACACTCCGCACAACAGTTCGCCCGTAAGCTTTTGAACGGCATATGGTGACATTGGTTTAGTGGGCATGGTTTCATGCTTGGGTAACGTGGGGGTGTTACCATAGACAGACGAGGAACTCGCGTAGATCACACGACGCACACCGGCATCGCGGGCTGCAAGTAGGACATTTTGTGTACCGTTGATATTTGTCTCAAGTGATGTGATTGGGTCAGCGATAGACCGCGGCACTGAAGCTAAAGCTCCCTGGTGAAATATCACCTCCACGCCTTTAGTGGCATCCTTGATACTTTTGAGATCGCGTAAATCGCCTTGTATGAACTGAATGCCTCCTTTGAGGATTGCCAAGTTTGTTCGTTTGCCTGTGGCGAGGTTATCGAATATGCATACCGACTCACCGCGATCAAGGAGAGCTTGCGCGATATGCGAGCCAATAAAACCTGCACCGCCGGTGATGAGATATCGTACTGTGCCCATTATTTACCACCTATCATCTGAATATATACTGATTATATCTCATGTTCTTGTGTTTTCATGTTCATAGGAGGTAATGAAATCTTCACCGGGAAGACCATACCGGCACCTTATTTTCGTACACATCGATATAAAGTCTGCACAATGATGCTTTACTCTTTAATCAAGCATCTTGTAATCCTGAGCAGAGGCTCAATCCCATGAAAAATAATTTGCACCGAATATTCAGTCCCTACTCTCCTCTTCTATTGGTCATTCTTATTTTGCTGATTGTGGGTATTTTAATACCACTTGTACTGAAGTTTACCTGGCGACAGCAGAGCAACCTCAATCAGATTCAGATTGAAAATCAACTCCCTGGCACAACAGCCTGGCAGCTTAAAGATCCAGCACCATTCGACACGAAAACATTTCGTTCTCCAGCCATAGAAGGATACGGTTGGACGACCAGTGCAGAAGCTGGTGAGGTGGTAAATTTTTCCGTAAGTACGACTGCATCCTCCTTTATCGCGGATGTCTATCGTTTGGGATGGTATCAAGGAAAGGGCGGTAGATTAATGCAAGCTCTACCTGCTCTACCAGGACATGCTTACCCCCTACCACGGTTAGACCCACAAACTGGACTTGTCGAAGCTAGATGGCCTGTTGCATTTACGCTCAAGATAGGGGCTACCTGGGTATCTGGCATCTATATGGTAAAACTGACCGCCTCAAATGGCTACCAATCCTATATTCCTTTTGTGATTCGATCGTCTAGACCTGGTAATTTTGCATTTATTCATGCCATCAATACAGACGAAGCTTATAATTATTGGGGAGGTGCATCACTTTATGTGGACTTAACGCACACCTTGAAAGCGAAGCGTGCATTTAAAGTATCATTTGACAGGCCATTTGAGCACGATATCGGAGCAGGACAGTTTTTCTGGTGGGAATACTCAATGGTGCATTGGCTTGAGAGGCGTGGCTACGACATTAGCTATTTTTCTGATGTAGATATGCAGAATAATTTAATTGCGCATCAACACTACTATGCTTTGCTCATCGTAGGGCACAGTGAATATTGGAGTATGCAGATGCGTAATAACCTTCAGGCGCTGATAGACAGAGGTATGAACGTTGCCGTTTTCGGTGGCAATAGTATCTATTGGCAAATTCGTTATGAACCCGGGCAGATAGGAAGCCAATTGGCTTCCGAGCGGATCATAGTGTGCTACAAAGATAAAAATGCTGACCCTTTGTATGGCAAGGATAATAGCACGGTGACTGTGCTATTTCAAGATCCTCTAGTGAACAGGCCAGAACAACCATTGCTCGGATCAATGTATGGAGGCTCATTGGATCTCAGCCAACGAGGTTTCCCATGGGTTGTTGCAGATGCCTCGAGATGGGTCTTCGCTGGCACAGGTCTTAAGGACGGCAACAGTTTGCTGGGGCTTGTTGGAAGCGAATACGATAAAGTGGATAGGAGTTATCCTGCTTCTCCAAACCTTGATATCCTGAGTGCTTCGCCAGTAATAAATCACTTAAAGCAACACGATGTAGCGAACGCGACTCTCTATACGGCACCGAGCGGCGCACGTGTGTTCGACGCCGGAACATTTCAATGGTCATGGGGTCTTGATCCATCGAGTTCTATAAATAAAACGAAGGTAGTGAGTTCATCAGTTAAGAAAATTACCGACAACATCCTTGAGAACTTTGAGAGAGGTCCTTGATTTATTTGGGTGACTTGGAGGGATGCACACTTACAACAAATACTTACATGGTGGTTCTTGCTTCAGAGCATTCTAATACTGACCTCTATGGTAATCCTATGGGTCACACCGTAATACTATCTCCTCACTCTGGTCTTGTACTTCTGAGTACTTCCTAGTGTTCGGTCGCTGTGTGAACAGGATGAGCAACTTGGGACTCTGCACTGCTTGGGAAGAGCATCTCATATGCCCGCAAGAGATGTTGTTTGGAATACTCCCAACTTAACTCTTCTTCGATACGCTTGCGCCCAATCGCTCCCATGGTGTGGCGGAGTGGCCCATTCTCAAGCAAAGCTTCAATCTTGTCGGCGAAGTCTTCTACGACGTTTGGCCTGGCATAGAGTGCCGCGTTCTGTGCTGAGAAGTGATTCTCGGCAAGGTTAAAGGCGACAACTGGTTTCCCCATAGCCATGTATTCCATTATTTTGATCATCGTGCTGAACTCATTCATCCCGTTTTGTGGATCTGGCGAGAGTCCCACATCTGCTACACTCAGGTAGCGCAGGATGTCTTTACTTTCTGTCCAGCCATTGAAAATGACGTACTCATCCAATTGTAACTCGTGCGTGAGTGCCTTTAACATAGGCAGGGCATCGCCATCGCCCATCAGCACGAGAGAAACGTCTTGTCGGCCACGTTTATGAACGAGATCATGGAGTGCATACAGAGCATATTCAATACCATCTTGCATACCCATCACTCCCACATAGGCCAGCAGAAACTGATATCCTCTTTTCAGTTCAGGCTCAGGGGGCACCAACTTTAAACGCTTCAGGTCCGGCCCGTTGCGTACTATCACTACCTTGCTCAAGGGAGATCGCCCGCGTCCTGTGGCCACCCGTCGGAATGATATGTTTGTTACTATCACCAGGTGCGCTATGCAGTATGACCAGTACTCAAGCAAGAGTAGTAGCTTATAGAGAAGTTTTCCACGTTCCTGAAATCTTGCCTTGAACATTTCTGGTGCAAGGTCATGCTGATCAAACACGAATTTTTTGCCGAAGAGTCGATAGAACAATCCGATCAGAAAAAACAGATCGGGGGGATTCGCAGTATGCACCACATCAAAACCATGACGGAACAGCACCTTTACACTCAACAAGAATGTCATCAGGAGAGCTATGCCATATTCTGCCATGTAAGTAGTGGAAGATTGTCCAGTAATCGGTAACTGGTAGCGGTACACATGGATGTTCTCAAGGCAAACATACGGCTCTCGATGCAGTGCGGACCCCTTTGGACAAATAATACACACTTGAAACCCCGCGTCCCGCAAAGCCGTAGCTTCAGACCAGACACGACGATCTGCGGGCACGGGTAAATTTTCCACCAGCATCAGTACTTTACGGACTCTCGACATGTCCTCCTACCCTTCTCAAAGGATTACGGGCGTGTTGCCCCTTTTTCCTTAGAACTTGCTCATAGACAGCCAGGACTTGCTGCGCAACCACTGATCGTTCCACATGGGCTACATCCGTCCTACCAGTTGTTGGTCCAGTCCAGCACAGCGCTTGTTCGAGTCCTGCCGCCAATGCCTCTGGATTATACGGGCAAACGCTACACCCTTGAGTGCGGCCAATGAGTTGGGTGACATCGCCCACATCTGTAGCGACGACTGGCACACTGCAGGCCATCGCCTCTTTAACGATATTGGGCGATCCTTCGAAAATGGAGGAGAGAATGACGACATTGCTAGCATTGATGTATTGTACAAATGTTGTTTGAGGCAAGCCGCTGGCAACCACTAATTCAGCAGTTACTCCTCTGGCACGCAGACACTCTATTGCCGCTTGCGCTAATGGGAAATTTTTCACTTGTCTGCGCGGATTATTGCCAAAGAGGACATAGTTACGATCTTGATCCCAGCCGAGAGCAGCGCGGGCCTCGGCACGAGGAATGGGGCGAAACAACTCAAAATCTATTCCATCACTATATACGAAGACATCTTTAACTCCTGTCGCCTTTTTCATCTCCTCGGTTTTAACTGTTACTGCATCAACTCGCTGACAAAGCCAGCGGCTGAGGTGTGTTTCCAGAATCCCTTTTTTAGTAATGTGACCATCAAACGTCACATCTCCAAGCAGGTCACTGCCTAAAAAGGAGGCAACCACAGGAGTTGTCCATTGCAGACGAGCCAGTAAACACCATTGGCCGTAGTGCCCATGCACAATATCGAATTTCCCTGTGAGTGTCTTAAAAAAGACCTGCGTTGCTGTCGAAATGTAGCGGAAGAGAACTGGTCCGGGGTTTGGATGAATAATCTCTACTTCAACGCCTGCCGTTATGAGCGAGTCAACTTGTGACTTGATAAATGTGCCAGAATGGGGATTCTGTTCTGTTGGATAGATTCCGGTTACCATCAAAACATGCAAGGGTTTCTTCATTGATTGCTGATTTGGGCATATTGAGGACATAATAATTTCTACTCTTTCTTAAAGATCTCGATAAACACTACTATCTATTGCTAGTTACTTGTATTTGTCTCCCTTGGTTAATACTAATGGGGGACTCATCCATATAGACTTGGAACCAGAGTTCCAAGCAAAGTAATGCCCAAATTGCCCTACTATGGTTCAAAAGTTTTGTACTCGCATGTGCCTTCAGCAAGTTACGAATGAACTGAGTATCGAAGATACCGCGTTGTCGTGCTTTTCCCGAATCAAGCAGATCACGAGCATAGGCGGCTAGTTCCCCTCGGAACCACTGCTTGGTCGGAACCGCAAAGCCTTGTTTGGGTCGCGACAAAATCTCGGCAGGTACCATATCTTCTACGACCTTCTTTAGTAGGTACTTCAACACACCGTTACGCATGCGGATCGTTGGGGGCAATGACGACACGTATTCAGCCAGATACTGATCGAGCAACGGAGCACGTGTTTCTAATGAGTTGAACATACTGGCCTTATCGACCTTAACCAGGATGTCATCTGTCAGATAGGTATGTACATCAACGTACTGTAGCAGTGCTATAGTATCGAGTTGCTGCCCTACACGGAACTCACTTAGCAGTCTTTCGTATGGATCATGCTCACGTATTTGTGCAAAATAGTCGCGACTAAACATCGATGAACGCCAGCCAGTAGGAAAGCGCATCACGCTTTGCAGCCTACGTGTAGCTGGGTCGAGATGTATCGTACCGAAGCGTCTTTTGCCCCGCATTCCATTGGGCAAAAGCTTACTTCCATAACCCAACAAGTAGCGCACAAACATTGGTATGCGATTGATTGATAGTTCTCGCTCATAGAGTGAATAGCCACCAAATATTTCGTCACCTCCATCGCCTGTAAGAGCGACGGTGACATGTTCGCGTGCTAACTTAGACACGTAATAGGTCGGCAACATGGAAGCATCGCCGAAGGGTTCGTCATAAGCCCATACCAGTTGTGGCAGAACCGACACGAGGTCCGGCCGAACAAAAAACTCGCAATGATCGGTTCCGAAGTATTTTGCGATCTTCCGCGCATAGGGTAGTTCGTTGTACGCGTCATCTTCAAAACCGATAGAAAACGTTTTGACGGGTTGCGACATCATCGAACTCATCATCCCTACCACAACGCTCGAATCGACACCCCCACTTAGAAATGCACCTAATGGCACTTCGCTCATCAAACGTACCTGTACTGCGTCTTGTAGCAGTACCCGTGTCCGCTCGATAGCCGTCGCTTCATCATCCTGGCATGTAGCTGTAAAGGGAAGTTCCCAGTAGCGTTTCGTGCTGATCTGTCCATCTTCGTAGATCAAGATATGCGCGGCGGGCAGCTTCCAAACACTTTTAAAGAGTGTAAGTGGTGTGGGAACATAGCCATATACCAGGTACTCGTCGAGGGCAATCGGATTAATTTCGCGGGGAATGCCAGCTACGAGGAGAGATTTGATCTCTGAGCCAAAGATCAACTTCTGTCCATCCCAGTAATAATTTAGCGGCTTCTTGCCAAAGCGGTCACGTGCAGCAAGTAGACGTTGGCGTCTTCTATCCCAAAGAGCGAAGGTAAACATGCCGCGCAGGTGTTTGACACAGTCATCACCGTACTCCTCGTAAGCGTGAACAATGACCTCGGTATCACTCTCGGTGGTAAAACTATGTCCACAGTCCTGCAGTTCTTTCTGCAACTTCCTATAGTTATAGATCTCACCATTAAAAATGACGAGAATGCTCCTATCTTCATTAAAGATCGGCTGTTGACCACCAGCGAGGTCAATGATCGCAAGACGACGCATACCCAAGGCGACTCCTTGGTCCACCCAAACACCCTGTTCGTCAGGCCCACGATGTCGAATAACCCTGCACATGCTATCTATAAGCTGTTCTGCATTGTCCAGGCCATGCTGTAGGTCGATATATCCAGTTATACCACACATGATATTCATCCTTTCGGCGATGTAAGAATATTTTCTTGCAATTGCCCAATAGCAGCTTTCAAACGGTTCTATACCCTCTATTCTCTGTCTTTTCTCGGACGTTGGTCGTAGGTCTCCCTACAGTCATGCTCCGATAGAGTTCTATATACATATCGGTAACATGTTCAAGAGAATAGTATTGCTCAATGGTGGAACGGGCGGTGTGGCCATACTTTTGAGCAAGCGAAGGGTCGCCTAGCAGCCTTAGGAGCGCCTGTGCCATGGACTGATAATCTTCAGACTCCACAAGCAAACCATTGACCTCATGCTGAATAATATCTTCGCTGCCGCTCACACGTGTTGCCACACAAGGTAGACCACAGGCCATAGCCTCTAAAAGAGCGTTAGGCATGCCCTCGATCCGTGAAGGAAGTACTGCCAGTTCGCCTTGTTGGAGTTGCGCAGATACATTGCTTTGCAATCCTGCAAATTCGACGCTCTCTGCGATACCAAGTGCAACTGCCAAACGTTCAAGTTGGGATTGAAGAGGACCGTTTCCCATTATGATCAGCTGCGCTTGTGGAGCCTGCTCGTGTACTATACGCCAGGCTTGCAAGAGTACATCGATCCCTTTTTCATAGCTCAAGCGGGAGATGCAGACAACAACCTGGGCTTGCTGAGAGGGTGTGATTTGCGCATTAGTTGGCATAAAACGTGTGATATCCACTCCATTGGGAATGAGCTGCACATTGGGCAGGGAAAAATCATGTGTAAGGAGATAATCCTTCATACGCGAACTGAGCACGACTACCACAGCATGTACAGAGCGGAGCAGAGCACGAGTACATCGCACAACAGGTTTTCCTAGACGCTCCAAACTCTCTAAATCACCGCTCACACGAGTTCGGCCATAGACTTGCAGCCAGGGCAAAGTGGGGTCAAGTGGACCAGCAATGAGCGATGCGTTGTTGTGAAAAGTTGCTACTTTACCCACACTTGCACCTCGTACTGCGATAATGAGTGGTTTGCCTGTCAAACGACAGGCTAGAGCAGATGATAATGCCAGCAGGCCGAGATGATAGACGTGTGCAATATCATAGTGAGTGCGGTGTCGCCATAGCGTCCAACTCATGACTATCAGTGCCAGCAGGTATAACAATCTCTGAAGGAGACGTGGTAACTTCTCTCGTCTCCCTAGCAGAGTACCGGCTACGCGAATTACCGGCACACCTTCAATCACTTCACGCTGCAACCATGCCCGATCGTTGCGGAAGGTTATGATGGTAGCTTCGTAGCCTCTCTCCCGCAAGCTTCGACACTGTGCAAGTGCCTGTGTCTCAGCTCCTCCAACGAGTGGATGGAAGGTAGCAATAACAATGTAGATACGGAGAGTACTTGCCACTTTTTCTTCCTTGTACGTAAAAACCGGCAAAAAAGAAAAAAGGGATGTTTTAGAGTCGGTATATTTTTGCATTATCATAACCTCTTGTCATATTGCGGGTGTCTACGATGCAGCGTGCCTCATCTATAATCCAAGGCACGTCGTAGTAGCTATGATCGGCTACAATGACTACACAGTCTGCAGCTCGTAGCAAGCCGCTACTGAGAGGCTGTGAATGTAAAGTCTGACAGCGTAGTGTCAGTGACGGTACGTACTCGTCGTTGTAGAGTACCACCGACTTGCGCACCATCAGTTCTTGCATAATATCTAGAGCGGGAGATTCGCGTACATCGCCTACATCGCGCTTATAGGCAATGCCTAACACAAGCATGGTTGCACCATTGAAACTACGGCGTTGCTCATTCAGCGCCTCGCTGATCTTATCCACAACATAGTGTGGCATGCTGCTGTTGATCTGCGCCGCCAACTCGATAAAACGAGCGGTATAATTAAGCGTTCTGAGCTTCCAGGAAAGGTAGTGTGGATCGATAGGGATACAATGCCCACCCAAACCAGGTCCAGGTAGGAAACGCATAAAGCCGAAAGGTTTGGTCGCTGCCGCATCAATCACTTCCCATACATTGATGTTGAGCTTCTCGCATATAATGGCGATTTCATTCACCAAACCGATATTGACTGCACGGAACGTGTTTTCTAGCAACTTGGCCATCTCGGCAACGCGGGCGGAGGAAACTGGCACGACTTTCTCAATAGCTGCTCCATAAAAGGCTTGCGCTAACTCGGTGCAAGTATTGGTGATGCCGCCGACGATTTTGGGTGTATTGCGCGTGTCGAAGTCGGGATTGCCTGGATCGATGCGTTCCGGTGAGAAAGCCAGGAAGAAATCACTACCAACTTTCAAACCGGTGGCTTCTAACTCTGGCAGCACGATTTCATCGGTGGTGCCAGGATACGTCGTACTTTCAAGTACAACGAGCTGTCCAGGATGCAGGCAGGTTCGCACCTGTTGTGTCGCTGAAATGATGTAGGAAATATCAGGATCCCGGGTCTTACGTAGCGGTGTAGGGACACAAATACTGATCGCATCAACATCAGCTAATGCACTATAATCGCTAGTAAAATGAAGACGTTTCGCCTCGATCAATGCCTGTAAGGTGCTACTGGAAATATCAGGGATATAACTTTCGCCGCGATTAGCCTTTTCAACTTTTTGCTGGTCGATGTCAATGCCGATAACCTGAAAGCCCACTTCTGCAAATCTGGTGGCGAGTGGTAACCCCACATAGCCAAGACCGATAACAGCAACACGTAAGGAGCGTGTAGAGATCTTCTCCTGCAACAGGTGGTTCATAGACTTCTCCCTTTGGTTAGGAATTGCACGTCAAGCTCGTTTCATTGTGCTCCTAACTCTTCATCTTTAGATTTTCGCCGAGTGTATCGAGGGAATGTGATAGTGGTATCTAGCTCATTTGCATTGGGAGACTCTTGAGTGATTGGCTTCACTTGCTCATCTATAAAGGGGGGAGTCTCTGGAATGGTTATGTCTGCTACCCTAGCTAGAGGGGATGTCATTAGCATTGCTATATCCTCATCTAGTGGGCGAACTATCCCAGAGGTGCTACTGACTACCTTCTCTTGAGAAGTTCTCTGAAGCGTAGTATCTACTCTATCATTGGCAGGATGAGTGTTCGGAGGTAAAGTTGCCACCGCGATTGTTCTCGATTGCGCTATGCGTCTCTGGTACTCGCGAATGTAGCCATACTCAGGCCAGTGACTCTTGTTAAGTACAATTCCCAATATCGTTGAGCGCGTTCTGTTAAGCACGTTTTTGGCTCTCAAAAGTACCTTGCGAGGCGTATTCGACGCATCAACGACCAACACTGTTGTGTGAGTGTACGAGGCCAACAACTGGGCATCCGCCACAGGAAGCAGTGGAGGCGTATCGAAAATAACATAGTCAAAGGGTGCTTTTTTTACATAATCAAAGAGTTGGCTCACCAGTGGTGATTGCAACAGTTCGGGCGATTTTGCAGACGCTACTCCCGCTGTCAGCACACGCAACGTTGGAATATCCGTTGCTTGACTCAACAGTTCTAGGCGATGCTGAGCATATGTTTGCACAAGTGTATCTGAAAATCCCACGGTATTATTAAGTTGAAAGTGCAGATGCTGCACAGGACTGCGCAGATCAGCATCAACAAGGAGCACCTGTTTACCCGCAAATGCTAGAAAGGAAGCGAGATTTGCAGCAACCGTACTTTTTCCTTCACCCGCCAGAGCACTCGTTACCATGACCATCTTAAAAGGTCGAATATCCTGAGCAGCATTCAAGCCAGCACACAACAAGCGACATGCTTCTGCCATGTCAGGGCTCTCCTTTGGGCTCTTCAGGCGCTGTCCGTGTGAGAGTCGAGGAATTATCGCCAACGTCTCCATACCAAGTACGCTTTGTACTTCTTCTGGATCATCTAAACGATCATCGATCCATTCAAATAGAAAGATCAATGCCAGCGCAAGCCCCAGGCCGACCAATGCTCCTATGCCCCCATCTTGAAGTGGTCTAGGTCGCACTGGAACAGTGGGCAGAACTGCATGCACAGGTAGCACTGACGCTGTGAGTTCAGGGTTTACGTATTGCACAAACTGATCGCTGATCTCATTTGCGAGGTTCATCGCCAAAGTTGGATTGGTATTCTCCACATCGAGCTCTATAAGTTGTGAATTTGGTTTGGGAGTCACAGTAATCATCGCATTCAGTTGATTCATCGTCATTCCCGGGTGCAGTGCCAGCACCGGCTGGAGGACTGCGGGGCTTGTGAGCAACTGCGCATACGTTGGTACTGCCTCCACACTTGCCCTGACACTATCGAAGGATGATGTAGATGTCTGAAAGTTGACTATTAATGTCGCGGTAGCCAGATAGACAGGATGGGTCTTTTTACTGATAACGTAGGTTGTGCCACCGCATAGAACAATCCCAAGTATTACCAACCACCACCAGCGCTTGGCGAGTAGCATAAAGTAACTTACCGTATTTTGCATGAAGGGCCATCCTCTGATAGATTTAAGCGATAGAATAAAGAGCAATGCTGAAACAATTTGAACTGCATCTCCAGATGGGCTTCACGACGCCGCTTGCGGAGATGGATAAGGGGAGAGAAACGTATCTTCCCCTTCCAAAGGATAGAGCTTAGTGCATAGAAATTCGGTTGTAATCAACGTTGTGATAGCGTTGTGAAAGTTCTCCTCAGGTATACATTCCTATCCTTGTATATCATCTGAAATCCTATACACCTCCATTGCAGAACATCACCGGTTCTCCACCTTGAGTAACATGTCATTAGCACCTCCAGGCGGTATAGTCACTTTGTGGGAAAGGAGTTTATTGATCCTGTGTGCTCTTCTGAAAAAATCGCTTATACTTGTTACAGTCGCTCATGGCAAGAGGCTAGCTCACCTGATTTTCTGGAGGTACTTGTGTGAGAGTGCGCGTTGTTGCATCTATGGTCATTCTTTTTGTAGTGATTGGATTTATCCTGGCTGTCTCCTTGATTGGGCCAGACCTGCTGTTCAATGGAAGAGGAGTCCAGACGCAGGTATATCCCCCCGCCCTGTCTTCCCATAAGTACAATCAAATCATACGTGAAAATGCTCGCCTGGGCACGACCACCTGGCAGATCCCTCCTGGCAAAGCGGCTACCACGTCGATTCAGGCATATGCGAGCGCAACGTCGGTCCCGATAGAACACTCGATAACTTTTTACGTGAGTACACAAAAAGAGGGAACGCCATATTATGTCGCCATTTACCGCCTCGGCTGGTATAACGGCCTGGGCGGACGGTTAATGGCTCCGCTGGTAAAGGAGATTGGGCAAGCACAGGGATACTACGCTTCGACTGTTCGTCTCGGTATCACGAAGCATGTCCTGGTAGGCTGCTCCACCTGTCGCTTCGATCCAAAGACTGGCCTGGTTGAGGCCAATTGGCAACCTTCCTACAAGCTCTATATTCCAACCGACTGGACCACCGGCGTCTACCTGGCGAAGTTCATAGATGTCAGGGGCATGCAAACATACGTGCCGTTTGATGTGCTGAGCAACTTCCACTCCCTCACCGTCGTGGTTACGCCGGATACGACGTATGAAGCCTACAACACTTGGGGAGGATACAGTCTCTATGATAACGATTTAACGGGCTCAAGCCCTGGCGAAACCGATACGTCTGTTCCGTTAGTTCAAGGCAATTTGTTGGTAAGGGCCGTGAAGGTCTCGTTTGACCGGCCCTATGTACAGGATGCGGGCTCGGCCCAGGTGCTTGCTTTTGAGGCCGATGCCATCCACTGGCTGGAGGAGAAGGGCTATGACATCTCCTACATCAGCAATGTCGATCTACACAGTAACCCCGCGCAGCTCTTGAATCATAGCTCCTATCTCTCGATCGGTCACGATGAATACTGGACGAAGGAGATGCGCGATGGTGTAGAGAACGCACGTGATCATGGCGTGGGTCTTGTGTTCTTGGGAGCAGATACAGCCTACTGGCAGATGCGCTTCGAGCCGGATAGCAATGGAGTGCCAAACCGCACGATCGTCTGCTATAAAGTGGATTCAAGCTATCCACGTTTGATACGTGACCCTCTCTACGGTAAGGATAATTCCCGTGTGACCGCTCGCTGGCGCGATCCTATCGTTGGTCGTCCCGAGAACGCCCTGATCGGCATCATGTATTCAGGCCTCACTCATCACGTTTCCGGTTTCCCCTGGACGCTGACTCCTGTGGCACAATCACCACTATTGTCCCATACGGGACTACGAGCAAGACGGCATTATGGGTGCGCTCTCGTGGGATATGAGTGGGACCGCGTCTTCAACAACGGTTTTACGCCTCCAGGATTAACAGTGCTGAGCGCATCAGAAACTGAAGATAACTTCGGTCTCCCCGATGTGAGCAACACAACCTACTATATTGCAAAATCAGGAGCGATGGTTTTCGCCGCCGGCTCCATCTACTGGGCCGAAGCGCTCGACGACTATCGACTCAACTTTAACAGGTCCTGTGGTGATTATGACCATGCCGTGCCTGAAATACAACGCTTGTTAGAGAACGTATTCCATGAGCTGGGGGTCCGTCACCCCAACGGGCAACTCTTTCCCCTCGCGGCCTCTGTAACGACATCCACGGCAACGGCTCTTCCCGTATTCACTACCCTCTTTCGCCTATTACGGCCACTCGCGTATGATACAAGGAGGCGATTTCTATAATGCTGTCAAGTGATGCGGGCAAAGTAGGAAAGAGCAGCTTATGCGCAGACTAGTAGGGATATTCGTCGCTGCATGCTTCTACTACAGTGGGCTGGTGAAACTTGCACGCTGGCGGAGGCAGCGTTCGGGGCCACACCTGGTCATCCTTTGTTACCATCGTGCAAGCGGTGGAGACCTGCGCCGCCACCTGCTCTATCTCCGTCGTCACTACCGCATACTGCATCTGGAAGAGGCTCTGGAAGAACTCTACGGGTCATCTGAGAAAAGGAAGCAAGGACGCGACCGGCGTACACCGCTGGTGCTGACGTTTGACGACGGATACTACGATAGCTATACGCATAGCTTTGCGCTCGCGCGTGAGCTGCAGGTCCCTATGACTATCTTTCTCATACCTGGCTATATCGAGAGTGGTGATCGCTTCTGGTGGCTGGAGGGTGATCGACTTGTGCATCGTGCAAAGATAAATGAAGCCGTGATTGAAGGCGATACGTATAATCTTGAAGAACCAAATGAGCGAAAGTTGCTTGCGCAAAGGATCGATGCGCGTCTACGTCATGCCAGGTCAGTCGCAGAACGTGAGGCATTCCTTACCAAGGTTCGCGAGATATTGGCTGCGCCTTCATCTCTTCCGTTAGAGGAAGAGGCTGTCCGACCTTTGACGTGGGCGGAGGTACACAAGATGGAGGAGAGCGGGTGGATCTCATTTGGTGCCCATACGATGCATCATCCAATTCTTGCTTACCTATCGTGTCCAGAAGAGGTGAGACGAGAGGTGGGGGAGTGCCGTAGCGTGCTGGAGCAGCAGTTGGGCCACCCCGTACGAGCATTTGCTTATCCCGTAGGTAAGACTGAACACATTGGTGAGGAGGCTCTACAGGCTGTACGGGAATCGGGTTATGCCTGGGCAGTAACGACCATTCGTGCCATCAACACCTTGCAGGGTGACCCCCATCGACTTGGACGTGTTATGGGTGATGTCGATCGCCATTGGTTGATAGCAGCAGCAGAGGTTTCTGGCGTGTGGCATTTCTTCTCTCCTCTGTGGAAGCGGAAGAACTCCACGACCGGTGAGAGTGGGAGATAGTGAACCATCGGACAACCCAAAATGCATCGGTAGAAAGAGAGCCTTCATGGTTCTGCAACAGTTTTTTTATAAGCGGCAGTCTCGACGCAAGGTATTGCGCCAGTTCAGTATGTTTGCAGGAATAAGCCTGGTGCTTGATGCATGTGGCTTGAATGCTCCTTCTCCAACGTCAACTTCAACTGCGTTCGATTCCATCCAGCATGTGATTATTGCCTGTCAGGAGAATCATACCTTCGATATGTACTTTGGCTATTACTCCAGGGCAGGCAAATTTGGCATCCCTTCCAACTATTCGCAGCCTGATGGTAGAGGGGGCACTGTCAAACCACATCATTTTTCGAGTCCTACCCCAACAAATATCGATCATACCTGGCGATCCATTCACAGTGAATGGAAACATGGAGCTATGGATGGTTTTTTTACCACCAATGGCTCTGGTGCGCTTGGCTACTATGATGGCTCCGACCTGGCTTATTATTATGCATTAGCCGACTCGTTCACGCTCTGTGGCAACTACTTTTGCTCGGTACTTGGTCCTACCGTCCCGAACCGCCTGGCACTGATGGCTGGAACCGCTGGTGGCAACTTGACTGACCATCTTGATGCCGGCAGCCTGGATTATCCGACCATTGTCGACCTGCTGGCTGCTTCCCATGTGAGCTGGAAATGTTACAATCTCGGCCGGGGTACCGGCAGTACACCAGCATTGACACATTACAATGCATTGAACTTCTTCAAAAAGTGGCACAGTGATCCCCGGCTACAGTTCAAGGAGAAGGACTACAAAGAGGACCTGCTTGCCGGAACCTTTCCGCAAGTGTCATTTTTGATTACGGAAGGGGGGATTAGTGAACATCCCCCGGAAAATATTCTAAAAGGCCAGCAAAAAATGGCACAGGTGATTGGAGATCTCATGGCCTCGAGAGCCTGGAAAAATTCGGTTCTCTTCTTGACCTGGGATGAGGGCGGAGGCTTTTTCGACCATGTGGCACCGCCCCAGATGGATGCCTACGGGTTGGGGTTCCGTGTGCCGATGCTGATTATCTCACCTTATGCCAGGCGGGGGTATGTCTCGGGGCAATTATACGAACATAGTTCGATTCTGAAGTTCATTGAGCGTCGTTTTGGCTTGCCTTCGCTCGCCAGCGTCAACCACCAGTTTGATACCTCGGCTCCTGGCACCAGTAACGTTGCGGCCCATGGGCAAGCCTTTGGCCCACCCGCTCCACCACATGATGGCTTGCCGCAAATTGGCGATTTTTCTGAGGCCTTCGACTTTTCGCAGGACCCGAACTATCATCCATCTTTGCCTTCCTTGTAAGAGTTGGGTCAAAGGCAAATAGTATAGGGCTTCTGCAAGCTGCATAGTCTTCCCCTACCCTCCCAAATAAATCAGCATCGCCATCGTGTCGAGGCGCATCACATTCTCCTGGGAGCCCTGCACCTTGCATGTAGTTCGAGGCGGGATTGGCATCACCCCAAAAGATATCGCAGAGGTCCTCGCTGCTGCCACGCACGATTAGGCCGGGTCTTTCTTGCGCACCATCACTGATCCTCACCTGGACACCTTTGATGGTCATGGTGAAGCCTGCATTGATGTCGACTGCTTCAATGAAAATAACGCAGTTCCAGAAGCCCAGTTCAACCAGCAACATGACCTTCTTAACCCGTTCGCGCCTTGTGCTTGCCCTAGCGGCTGTCACGCTTTTCGGTCTTCGTCAGAGTCCGCACAAGAAATCTTAACCGAATTTGGTACCTTCATACTATTTGGGTACGGCATAAGCCTATATATCCGAAGTTTTATGGTAATTTTGTGAGTATAGCAAGACTTGTCAGCGATACTCATTTCAGTACACGGTTTGTCATCGTGACTGTGTCTCGAAAATAGAGCAAACTCGTCGCTTGGGAACAAACTATGTTCTCAAGGGGCATGATCCTTGTCTGGAAAAAGACAAAATAACTCTCGAAGCATCTTTGCTCGATACAGCCACAATAAGTGGTGGAAGTCTAATGAACGGAGCGTGATTCTCATGGTTTTCACCCTTGACCACCGTTTAGTGTAATTGTATCCTTTGCTCCGAGGGAGGAAAGAAATAGAGGTATTTATGCGAACGCGATTCCACAGGATACTTAGTGTCCTTCTCACTTTGCTAGTTTTTTCTCTTTCACTTCTTAGTACCATCTTCATAGTGCATGCAGATTCTGTACAGCAGTTGAAAGAGACTTCCCGTTCCTCAGAGCATCAGAATCTAATGCTTTACTATACAATCTATGGAGATTCGCTTGCTCCCGGGTGGAGGAATTGCTCATGGGGTAGTAAGATAAATCTTGCCAATACCTCACCTAGCTACTCTGGAGATGGGGCCATTTCATTTACTGCTACTCGTAGTAGGGGTGCATTGTGTCTGTATTCGAAATCGGCTGTACATACCACCCCACACTCCTACCTTCGCTTTGCTGCACAAGCCAGTCAAGCGGGACAAAAGTACAGTGTAAGGCTCTTCGATAGCTATAAGTATCGGCGAGTCGATAGGCGACTTGGTACTTTTATTATTAATCCGACAGTCGGTACCTGGAAAGTGTATACAATTCCTTTGTCGGATCTAAGCACTAATGCAACACAGATTAGGGGTGTTGTTATTCAGAGTCGAACTGCTTCGCCACAACCGGCTTTGTACGTTGACACGATAAGTATGATGGATACCGTTTCTTCTACTTCGACGGCAACAGCCACCTCAACGCCGACTTGGACACCTACACCAACGCCGACTTGGACACCTACACCAACGCCGACTTGGACACCTACACCAACACCCACCTTGACACCTATACCGCTTTCGATAGGAGGAGCATGTCAAGGATTGTCTATCGCTGCATATTTTCCTCCAGGATCGATGTGGGATCAAATGGCTACATCGTATCCGGCTACTAGATCGGTCGTCGTCGAAAATACTTCCACCAACGGTCCTGGGACTTCTGTAAGATCAGACCTTATGGCTGAAATTAACCAGATGAGACAAGCAGGCATACGAGTTTTTGGCTATGTTTACACCAGTTTCGGCGACCGTGACCCTGCAGCGGTTAAAGCTGATATTGATCAGTGGAAGACCCTGTACAACGTTACTAACATTATGTTTGATGAAGGGTGGTGGAAAGATACAAGTAAGAACGCATACTATATGGACTTATACAATTACGTCCATAGAACTCCTGGTGCGCTTGTTGAAATCAACTCGGCCACACCGGTAGATGAAAGCTTCATGCAGTTTACAGATATTTTATCGGTGTTTGAGGGGCCGTATTCAGGGTCTTTAAATTATCATTCGCCGAGTTGGATGATGAAGTACCCTCCGAACAGATTTAAGATGTATATCCACAGTGTTCCCAATACAGGGGTTATTCCTACACTCCTGCAAAAAGTGATGCAGAACAATGTGGGGTATTTCGATATCACCGATTCAACCCAACCCTGGGGGGAACTAGGCAGTAATACATTCTGGAATGCGTTAGTCGCAGCAGAACAATCAACATGTAAGTGAGAGAGCACTTCATAACTCAATCTCCCAGGTATAAGCCAAGGCCCGCTTGGGAGAATGCACCTCTTGTCTGGGGTGTAGACCTTGCTGGCGATCTGGCACAATTACCAGATTGGCCAGCTCAGGCCGCGTCAGGGGACAAAGCCTTTAGCAGCGCAGTGGGATGGCCGAGGTCTCTAGCGCTTAGCTCCTGGCCTTGGGCTTCCACCGTAAGAGTCGATGTCTGCTTCTGAACTGACTGCTGACTCTCACCCTCCGCTCTACTGTCCGCCACCTCCCAAATAAATCAGCATCGCCATCGCATCCAGCCGCATCACATTTTCCTGGGAACCCTGCACCTTGATTGCACCTTGCATGTAGTTCGAGGCGGGGTTGGCATCACCCAAGAAGATTTCGCAAAGGTCTTCGCTGCTGCCCCGCACGACCAGGTCGGGTGTTTCTTGCGAACCATCACTGATCGTGACCTGGGCATTTTTGATGGTTATGGTGAAGCCCGCATTGATGTCGATAGCCTCAACATAGATGACGCAATTCCAGTTGCGCAGAGAGCGGAGCACGCGTTCGCTTTTGCTCGCCTGCGCGACGTAGTCGTCGAGAGCTTCGCGTAGTTCTTCGCGTGTTGCCATAAACAACTCCTGGTACCTGCAAGGGGCACCACTACATTTTTGTGCAGCCGACTCTGATATCTGTAAAGGGAGTGAAGCCGTGTTTAGTAGAGACGTAGACTGTACCTCAGATAGCGTCCTTTGACGACATACCTTTTCGAAGAATCGGACATACGGGAAAAAGTGACAGGGCTGGTACGTCAATGGTTTGAGCATCATCCTGATATCAGCACCAGGTGCTTAAGCTGGCGGCTACGCTGCTGAATGTGGTGGGTATGGGTGCGTTTCGTCTATAGGCATTTTTTCATGCCTAGTAATACGCTCACTAGTTGCCCGGTCAATGGCGATGAAATGCCGTGAGAAGGTATGAACACTCTCGGTTAGCCTCTGCATATCACGTCTGAGCCCGAGAAGGTTTTCTTCTACCTTCGTCTCCAATGCATGCTGGCTGAATCGTAGATCGTTGATAACTCTACTTGCATCATTAAGGACTGATATAGTTTCTGAAAGTTGAACATCAATTCTTGCAACATCAAGTCGCAGTTCCCTTTGTCCACTTTCAAGCCGATCCAGACGCTCGCCTAGACGTTGCTCGCTCGCATACACTGCGGCATTGATCTCTTCACGTATGAGAACACGTGTACGGTGTTCACTCGCACCGATCTCTTCACGCATCAGAGTGCGTAGAGCAGCCAATTCATCATTGGTCATTTCTCGATCCTCCTACAATACCCACGGTCGTAGAGAGTATACCATGCGTTTGAGGAGGTTTCAATATCAAAGTAAACCAGCGTCTATGCGCTCGATTTGTGCACCCAGGCTGCGCAGCTTCAAGTCGAGATGCTCATAGCCGCGCTCGATGTGTACAATACCATAGACCTCCGAGACACCTTTTGCACACAACGCTGCCAGAATATAAGAGCAACCGGCCCGAATGTCTGGGATATCCAATCGCGTGCCCGTGAGAGGAGTTGAGCCGCGTACAACGCAACTATGAACGAACTGCTTTTCGCGAAAGCGACAGGGCACCTCACCGAGACACTTACTGTACAATTCAATGTGAGCACCCATACGTTCAAGTGTGGCAGTATAGCCAAAACGATCCTCAAAGAGCGTCTCATGCACGACCGACATGCCATCTGCTTGTGTGAGCAGCACGGTGAAGGGCTGCTGCCAATCGGTCATAAACCCAGGGTGTACATCGGTCTCCAACGCGATGGGCGGTGGAGCAACGCCATCACTGACAAAACGAATCCCTTCATCATCCACTTCAAAATGCAAGTGCATCTTTGAGAGCGTATTCAGAAAGGTAAGCAGCGTATCTTGTTGGGCACCTTGCAAATAAACATCACCTTTTGTTAGATACGCCGCTGTGGCCAGTGATACCGCTTCATTACGGTCGCTAAGAAGTGTATGTTGGGCACCATGCAAGCGTTCCACCCCTTCTACGACAATGCGCCGGTCGACCTTGATTTCGATAATCGCGCCCATCTTCTGTAAAAGCTTGATCAGGTCAATAATTTCAGGTTCCAAGGCGGCGTTCTGAATGATGGTGACCCCTTTTGCCAGCGATGCTAAGATAAGGAAGTTTTCCGTAGCCATGACGCTGGGGAAGGGCAGATCGATGGTTGTGCCGAGCAGTCCTTGAGGGGCAGTGCAATGGTAGAGTCCATCGCATTCGACGATTTCAGCCCCCATCTGCTTGAGCCCGTCGAGATGGAAATTGATGGGGCGTTTCCCAATCCGGTCACCGCCTGGCTTGGGAAAATCGGCCTCGCCACAGCGATGCAGCAGAGGCCCAACTGTGAGTACCGCTATACGATTCAGGCCTCCTACCTCGGTTGAGACGACAGTTTTGTTGATAGAGGGTGTGCGAATAAACAGGGTATGATCTTGTAATTGTATCCGCGAACCCAGGCCACTACAGAGTGCAATGGCCAGATCAAGGTCGCCAATCAGTGGAACATTGCGCAGAACGCATTGCTCATCGGTGAGTAGCGAAGCCATGATCATCTTGGTCACGGCATTTTTTGCACCGCTGAGGCGAACTTTGCCATGGAGTGGCATGCCACCCTCGATCAGGTAATGAGGAGCGATTGTATCCATTACTTTCTATCTAATTTCTCGTCCTATGAATTTCCAGGTGCCTCCCACAACCACCGCAATGCGTTAAGACGAGACGGTGGTGGAGTGACATTTCGCTGTGAGCGAGGTCCGGCCTTTCCCTCTTCGATGGCATCAAGCAGGTCAAGAAACTGATTGACACTCTGTGCGACACCTTCAACCATCAGATAGCCTGATGGTTTGACTGCATCACCTACCAGGTAGAGACCCTGGACAGAGGTATCGGGGGCAACGTCTGCCCCCTGCATGATTCGATTGACAGGCCATTCACCGCGATAGACGCTCATAGTAAGAACACGACAGTGTTTCTCAAACGTTTCACCAAACAACATACGCAGGTCGGCCATGGCCAGCGCCTTCTCCTCTTCGATATTGTTGCTTTGGATGACCTGGTGGCTGATCAGCAGATGTTTACCCGCAGGTGCCAGGCGCGGGTCACAGTTGGTTGGCTGCACTATCCCGGCGATACGTTTGGTATCCAGGCAGTACATGATACCTTTATGAGGTATCAATGAGACATCGCTGAGAATATGCACTTTGAGTCCGATCGCTTCCTTTTGGACCGTAGGGGCGCGAGCTTGCCTCCGCCCTATAGTACTAGCAGCTCCCCAACGGGCGGAGGCAAGCTCGGCCCCTACGCCCCGTGCTTCTTCGTATTCTTTCAGTACCGCTGCCTGTGTCACGCGCTGGTTTTGGAGCAGCGCATAAGTGGCACGCGGGCCAATGTCGCTGACAACTAATGGCGCCGAGAGTAGTGACTCTTCGCCATTTGCCTTATTGCACACACGCACGCCGGTCACATATCCATCCTCATGCAGGATTTGCATGACATCGCAACGCAAGCGCAAGTCGGCTCCCTGACTCAGGACGTGGCGCTCTAATGCGCCTGACAACGCACCACATCCGCCTTCTACAATTCCAGGTGCGCCATAGCTGAACATATTCTTTGTCGTCTCAATCACTTCTGGAGTGCTCACCTGATCGAGTTCGAGGCTAAGGGCGAAACGTGAGATGCGTTCAAAGAATGCACGTAATTCTGCATTGCGCTGCACGTCGATATGACGTTCTAACCAGACGCTGAACGGGAGGTCGCGTTCGTGTGCTGGAAGACGGCGGAGAAACATCAGGTAACCGACGCGGGTGAACCAGAAGAACTGGCGTGGCCCAAAGACCTTGAAGACGCCCAACAGGCCACGCGAGCGAATCTGTTTGCCACGCACATAGAATGATCCAAATACATCGGCATCAAAAAAGCGATGTGGCACTTGCAAACGGCGTAACATGCGCGCAAGGACACCACTGCTGCCGAAAGGAATCATATGCACTGCCCCAGTGCTCACCTGCGCGCCTTGAAAAGTTTTGGCGGTGAAACGTCCACCACAGTGAGGCAATCGCTCCAGCACGGCTACCCGATTTCCACGCTGGAGCAACTGCGCAGCGCTAAGCAGTCCGCCAAGTCCTGCACCGATGACAATTGCATCGAATGTGTGAGTCTGGCTGAGTGTCTGCTCCTGCATGAAATAGTCCTGTTGGTTATTGATTGAAATCTACGATTTCTCCTCGCCAATCAATCCGCGCAACAGGCTATTGCATTCGGCCAGTGTATTGAGTACGCCCTGGTAGCGCTGGATGACTTTGTCCACATCGGGAGCTCTACGCGAAAACTCCATAGCATAGCCGATATCGCGTGGGCTACCAAGCACATCTTGTAGTGCACGTTGCAACCCATTCCAATCCATTTCATCACGACTGCGTGCCACACTGCTGATAGTGTTATCCATGCGCTCCGCAAGGCGACGCATTGCAGTGCTGAGTCGATCGGCTGTTTGTACGACCTCGGCGTCGTGGTTACGCATAGCTTCCTGCGTAGCAAGCAGTTGCTGCTGGAGTGATGCGACCTGCTCGTTCAAAGCCGTTGAAGCGGCGAGCAAAGCGTCCACGCCTGGCAGGGCGGGTTCTGATAACCTGCTGAAGCTGCCGACAGTGACGTCTGTTCCGGGTCCATGTGTCGCAGATGGTGGAGGAGTAGGGGCCTCAACAGGTTTGGGGGCACTTTGAGCTGCTACTTCACTAACTGGTGCAGGTGCAGCGCTACCCGATGGGAACGATTCTGCGACCGGCTCTGGTGTAGGACTAGGACTGAGAGGTGGTAGATTTGCTACATCCATCGTTTGTGTCCCCAGCGGATCATCGGCTATTACTGTTTTGTCGTCGTCGACTCGCGCTACATCGCCAATAGTAGAGCCCAATGGCATAATCACCGTCTCGGATTCTTCTACACCAGCCTGAATGGGCGTAAATGCTTTGAAGGTTAGTGCATGATCACCAATGAGGACTTTATCGCCGTCCTGAAGGGTCCAGTTGGTCATCTTTGCCAGTGACTGATTGTTCACAAGTGTGCCATTGGCGCTGCCTTCATCGCGCAATACATAATGACCATCCTCGTAGTGCACAGTGGCATGCATACGTGAGACAAGCCTATCCTCGGGGAAATTGATGTCACTTTCAGGTACACGGCCGATGACAATGTCCGGCTTTTCCAGGAGGTAGTCCTGCAAGATGTCACCATTGGGCGCACGTATGACAAAACGCGCTGGCTGGTCAATCTTTTGGGGGATCGGTTGTGCTATATAATCACTCGCATCAGCGCGCACCGTGGGTAGGTCCGAAGGCGACCCCGTGCCTGCAATCGCTTTGTCACTGACATCATTCCAACCACCGTATACTGGAGGGGAAACGTTTGATCCAGACCAGTCCTGTCCAGGAACGGTGGCATCATTCGTCAGGAACACTTGCTGTTGGGGAGAGGAAGCCGATGGAAACAGGCGATTACCACAGTTTAAGCAAAAGTTATCTCCTGGCCGTACGTCGGAACTGCAAGTAGGGCACTTGTCCATACCACAAACTCCTCTCTTGGGTAGTTTTGTTTTTCCATATCGGAAGGTCAGGGCGCCCGTAAAGGATCGCCCATTTGATATGATCGAGAAACCTGGGCGATCGCATGAGTCGCCCCCGCTGGATAGGCCTGCCCTATGCTAAGATTTGTCATCCCCGATTAGACTGCGCAGCAGGCTGTTGCATTCGGCCAGAGTGTTGAGAACGATCTGGTGAATCTGGAAGACCTTGTTCAACTCACGGGCTTTGCGAGCCAGCTTGGTCACATATTCGATATCGCGTGGGTTGTTCATCACGTCTTCCATCAATTGAAGCAAGTCAGCCCAGCCTGCCTGTTCGCGTTGACGTGCAACATCCGCAATGGTGCTATCCATGCGTTCTGACACGCGGCGTACGCCAGAACGGAGTTGATTGGCGGTCTGAGCGACCTCAGCTTCATGGGTACGTATGGCTTCTTGCGAGTTGTTCAGTTGCTCCTGCAACAACGATACCTGCCCATCCAGAGTTGTCAGAGCTGCCATCAATTGGGTAATATCGGGGAGCGTAGGTGGCACCAGGCTGGTCAGGCGATTGAATGTTATCCCAGTATCAGAAGCTGCCGACGCTTCACTTGATACGAATGAAGAAACGGGTGGTGTCTGCGGAGTACGAGGCATGGCAGCAGCCTCATCTGGCGTAGCTGCGGCGCTCTCGGCTGTAGACGACACGGCCACCGGTTGTGGAGTTGGGGTAACAGGAATGCCGGGAGACTGTACGCCGACCGATGCTGCCCCATCGCCATTCATCGAGCGCGCGCTAAAATCTTTATTACTGGCTGCTGTCATTTGTTCATCCTCACGTGTACGATAGGTTACTTCTTTAGCTACCGTGGCTGGCACGGCATCGGATGGGACAGAAATCGTCGGAAGGTCCTCCACGCCACTAGAGGTGCGGAAGATCAATTCATGTTCTCCAATCCCAACATGATCTCCATCCTTGAGAACGCGCGGGGCCAATTCTTCGAGTTGTTGTCCATTGACAAAAGTACCATTGGCACTGCGCTCATCGGATAGGACATAGTTGCCATTTTCGTAACGGACAACGGCATGGCGACGCGAAGTCAGTTTATCCTTTGAGAGCAAGATATCACTGGTGGGTGCGCGACCGATGATGGTTTCGGGCTTCTCCAAGCGATATTCTTGCAAGACTTCGCCTTTGTCGTCACGTACGATAAAACGCGCAGGATTCTCGACTGTGTTGTCCAAGGTGGCTGCCACGGTAGAACTTCCGTCCTCGCGTACTGTGCCAGCCTCGGCTACCGTTCGGTCAGTGAATGATGGTGCAATAGGCATCCCAATCGGGGCGCTCCAATTGTCTGAGCCCGGGATCGTGGCATCGCCGCTCAGCGACGTCGCCTGCTGAAATGAGGGAGTTGCTAGAAGCAGGCGATTGCCACAGTTCAAACAGAAATTATCTCCTGGTCGTGTTTCTGCACCACAATACGGGCACTTGTCCATAACGTAGGTTCCTCCCTTTTGAGTGGCTTGTACGATATTTTGCGCATAAACGCGAAACTGCTGCCATTATACCAGAACTGGAGTATTTGGTGAAGTCACTTATGAACCTGGTACCCAGTTGACATCAGGCTGCAAGGTAGCAAAAAAACGCTGTAGGTAATCTGTACTACCGTGTGCTGAGAAGACGATACTTGTATTATCTTGCACACCGGAGCAAACCTGTAAGATTGCTTGCGTCGGGCCAGACTTCGCAGCAGGTGTGCTTGCTTTTGAACTGTCAGAACTGATGGATGGAGTACACTGGAACTGGCGATTTTGTGAGCGCAATGGTGCCTCTGCCAGACTGAGAGAGCTATGATCAGGCAGTAGATAGCCTATGGTAAAACTGCCACCGAAAATTGGATCATGCAGTGTCCCTGACGCACTTACCAGACAGGTATTCTGTGGCAACGCCTGTGGCAGGTAGACGGTAAAGCCCAACTGCGGCTCCACCTGTGACCAGTTGGTCACTATGGTAGGCCGTGCTGTAGGTGCTTTCGTTGCTGTCGCAGTTCCGCTAGTTGGCGCAGATGCGCCTTCATCGCGAAAAATCATGACTGGCTTACCACACCAATGAAGTTGAGCCAGTGCCACCTGTGGCGCTATCGGGTTTGCAGTCGTGTTTGCTGGGGCGCCTCCAAAATTCAAACCCGAACACGATGCGAGAAAAAAGCTCGCTAACACGGATGATATGGCCACGAACAGCCATTCCCTCCATCCTGGTCGATGCACTACAAAAGACCATAGTCGAGATACAATCATACAAAATGGCTCCTTGCAACACCAACCCCTGCACGAAAAAGGCTACGAGAAACTATGTCTACTCTAGTATATATCACTTGAGGGAGAATGACTATGAGCTAGCTCTCTTTTGGTACCAAAAGCTCTCTATCCTTCCGGGTGAAACATGGGAGAGGCGTAGGGACCCGATTTATCGCGTCCGGGGATGGGGCCTCTCGGAAATCACCCGCAAGGATGGAAACCCGTACCAAAGGAGACTTTACAGCGTTCTCATTTAGTGCTACTATTATCCCCTGCCATCCTGGCTACTGAAGGTCCCATTAAGAGAAATAGTTCCTAAAAGTAGAGCGTGTTAAAGCGTTGTACTCATGGAGCTACCAGCGGGCTTCTCAGGAAGCAGCAGTTTATCAGGTGATCACACCTTCGGATGTTGTTCCAGTCTGAAGCTCTGTGGCTCCGATTTAAGGGTAGCCGAAAGGTGAAGGTGATCGGAGCGCAACACCCCTGATGAACACCCGCGAGGAGCAGATCACTCCGGCAGGAGGTTCTACAAACATCATGCATGTATATGTAGTGAATCAAGACAAGCAACCATTGATGCCATGTACGCCTGCCAAAGCACGCAAACTGCTCCGAGCAGGCAAGGCGAGCGTGGTCGAGCGCTGCCCCTTTACCATCCAGCTGTGCTGGCAGTGCGAGGGGCAGGTCCAGGAAGTGACACTTGGCATCGACAAAGGTAGCCACGTCACCGGGATTGCTTCTGTGGGCAATGGGCAGGTGCTACTTGCGGCAGACATCCATCACCGCCGCGATGTCAAAGGGAAGATGGATGATCGCCGTGATCGTCGCAAGAGTCGTCGAGCTCGCAAATGGTATAGGCCGAAGCGCTTTCAGAATCGGGCCACAAGCCGACGCAGTGGACGGCTTCCCCCGTCGGTGAAAACCAATGTGGAGGAGGTGATCCGTGTGGTCACGGACATTCCCTTGCCTATCTCTCGCATCGTGATTGAAGATGTGCAGGTGGATATCGCACGCCTGAATAAGCCCACCCTCAAGGGAAGCCAGTATCAGGACCCCACACGGCTAGATGAGAACCTGCGTCTCGCCTGCCTCATGCGCGACAGATACCAGTGCCAGCAGTGTGGGAAACAGCGCTGTCGCCTGCAAGCCCATCACCTGATCTACCGCGATCATGGAGGGAAAGACACGCTCGGCAACGTACTCACCCTGTGTGAAGCCTGCCATCAGAAAGTCCATCAGGGCAAACTCCACCTTCAGGTACAGGGGGTAAGTGGGCATCTCGACCAGATGGCACAACGGACCATGCAAGGGAAAGCGTACCTCTATGCAACGCTAGGAAACTCCACCACCCTTGCCACCCTCTTCGGCTATGAAACCGCTGCTTTTCGGAAATGGAGGGGATTGGCGAAAACGCACATCGCCGATGCCCTTTGTATCGCGACCTACCATACCGGAGAGCGCGTGGCAGAGCCAGGGTCCAACGTCTACACGATTGGGTTTCGTCCCAGGCAAACCCGCAAACAGTACCACAGCTTGCCTCAGAAAGGGAAAGGACGCGTGCGCTACCAGCTTTATGAAGAACTGGAAGGCTTCCGTAAAGGGGATGTGGTGCGCGTCAAAGGGAAGTTCATCAAGCAGGTGAACGCCATCTACGGTGAGGGTCGATTAGCCTTTAAGCGGGTCAAAGGAGAACCTGCCAATGCCAAACCACAGGATTGTCAGTTGCTCGAACGAGAGCAGACCATCGTGTGGGCAACAATGTCATACAACGCTAGATTTTGAGTAACTTGTTTCAATACCTGATTCCCCTAAGAGGTGAGTGTGTGTGAATGCTAAACAGATTTGGCAAACAACCATAGAACGCCTGCAAACAAAAGTTCAGCCAGCCGTTTTCACAACCTGGTTTCAGGGCACCTCTGCACTTTCCTTCGAGGATGGCATATTTGTGGTGCGCGTACCTACGACGTTTGCTAAAGCGCATTTGGAAGGGCGTTTCATCGATTTGATTCGCTCAATTCTTGCGGAAATCGCCGGTAGCCCAGTCGAGGTACACTTTGTAGTGGCGAAGGACGACCAATCGACGAACGGGAATGATGTACCTTCTTCTGCCGGTAAACGTTCGTATCGGATTCCTAAGGGCCGTGGGCAAGGACAAGCTCAACCCCATGCCGAGGGGCCGCTGGGCGTCCCGCTTGCGGGGACTCAGCCTGCGAAAGAAGGGCCGACCTGGCCAGCCAATCTCGAACCCCCGATGTCGCTCCACTTAACAGGAGTTGACGCTCATCCTGTAGCGCATCGCAGCACGAACACGAGTGAACGAATGGCAGGTGAATACCAGGAGCTACGTGAACAACATAGTTCGAATACGCAACCAGGCCTCCTGCCTTTTGGTGGCGCAGGGTTATTGAATAACCGCTATACATTCAGTACGTTTATTGTAGGCAAATCGAACCAGTTGGCGCACGCTGCCTCACTGGCGGTATCCGAGAATCCGGGGCGCATCTACAATCCTCTTTTTCTCTATGGTGGCGTCGGCCTGGGCAAGACGCATCTGCTGCATGCTATTGGCCATGTCGGGGAGTCTGTTGGGTTGAATGTGCTGTATGTGACGTCGGAAAAGTTCACCAATGAGATCGTCAATGCGATCCGTTTTCAGAAAACGGAGGAGTTTCGCACGAAATACCGCCAGATTGATATCTTGCTGGTCGATGATATCCAGTTCATTGCCGGCAAAGAGTCGACCGAGGAGGAGTTTTTTCACACATTCAATGCGCTCCACGATGCAAGTAAGCAGATCGTCGTCACCAGTGACCGGCCACCCAAGGCGATTCATAGTTTGCAGGATCGTTTGCGGTCGCGCTTTGAGTGGGGATTATTAGCCGATGTGCAGCCACCAGATTATGAACATCGCCAGGCGATCCTGCGCTCCAAGGCCGAGTCGTTGCGTTTTGCCATTCCTGCGTCGGTGATGGAGTACATTGCACGCCCCAATTGTAACAGTGTGCGCGAACTAGAAGGTGCTCTCAATCGTGTGATTGCGTATGCCACCCTGCACGATGCTCCGCTCTCCGTGAATCTGGCGGCGCAGGCACTTGAACATATCTATAGCGATAGCAAACCTGTCTCGACCTTGACAGTGATGGAGGTGCTAGAGGGTGTCTGTCGCTACTACAATGTCGATGCTGAGCGGCTCAGGGGAAAACAGCGTGACCGCGAGATTGTTTGGCCGCGCCAGGTAGCGATGTATCTGATGCGTGAGGAGACCGATGCCTCACTATTCCAGATTGGTATGGAGCTTGGTGGTCGGGATCATACGACGATTATGCATGGCTGGGAGAAGGTCCACAGCGAAGTTGCGAACAACGACCGCGTGCGCCGTGAAATCGCGGCGGTGCTCGAGTCGCTGCATAGGTAAGCGTATTGCGGGTATTAGATGCACCAATAATGAAAGAAGGGAACATATTTTTTTATGGAACGTACGTTAGTGCTTATTAAGCCTGATGCGATTCAAAGGGACCTGGTAGGTGAGGTCATCGGGCGGATTGAACGCAAAGGGCTGAAGCTGGTTGGCATGAAAATGATCACACTGCCTGATGAGTTGCTGGATGAACATTATAGCCACCTGCGTGGACGTGACTTTTTTACAGAGATCAAGACGTTTATGCACAGCACGCCAGTGATTGCCTGTGTCTGGGAGGGAGTTGATTGTGTCAATACGGTGCGCCTCCTGTGTGGCATCACCAAGGCCCGCGAAGCCGACCCAGGTACGATACGCGGCGATCTGGCAATGAGCGTGCAGGCCAACCTCGTGCATGCATCAGATTCGTTGGAGACCGCCGAAGTAGAGGTGAAACGGTTCTTCAGAGACGAGGAACTGTTTGAGTATGAGGATGTGCTCAATCCGTTTGTGTATTCGTCTAGAGAACGGTGATGTGGAATGTAGAGATTTTTGTGGCATCCTGTCTGGAGGACAGGATGCCACAAAAATCTCTGGAAGATCTCCTACTTGTCAGCAGCTTCTTCGAAGCGACCGCCCAGGTGTTTAGCGAGGAATTTCTCTGCCGCCGCGAAAAACTTGAGACGATTTTCCGGTTTGGCAAATCCGTGTCCTTCATCGGGGAAGAGCATGTATTCGTAGTCAATGCCCTTGCTCTTCATGGCAGCAACGATCTGTTCGGACTCGGCCTGTTTCACACGCGGGTCATTGGCTCCTTGCCCGATAAGAATAGGAATCTTGATCTGGTCGACCTTAAACAACGGTGAACGTGATTTCAAAAACTCTTCCTCGGTATCGGGGTTGCCGACACGCTTGTGGAAGGTTGCCAGGAAGGTCGACCAATAAGGCGGGAACGACTTAAGAAGCGTGATGAGGTTGCTAGGGCCCACAATATCGACTGCACAGCAGAAAAGATCGGGAGTGAGCGTTGCTCCCACCAGGGCAGCATAGCCGCCATAGGAACCACCAAAGATGGCCACCTTTTTCGGATCTGCAATGCCCTGATCGATTGCCCATTGCACGGCATCGACCAGATCGTTGTGCATGTTACGTCCCCATTCCTTGTTGCCGGCATTGAGGAAGTCTTTGCCATAGCCTGTGGAGCCGCGGAAATTCACCTGCAAGCAAGCATACCCACGGTTGGCAAACCACTGGGCATCTGGCCGGTATCCCCACTCATCGCGCGCCCAGGGGCCACCATGGACGTTGAGTACCAGCGGCAGGTCGGTCTTGCGCTCCCCCGCTGGCAAGGTCAGGTAGCCATGAACGGTTAGACCATCCCTGCTCGTAAAGGAGATGGGTTCGATCGTTGCAAGCGTATACTTGTTCAATGCAGGTTGATTGTCGAAGAGGAAGGTCGCTTTTTGGCTTTTCCTATCGTAGGCGTAGAATGGCACAGGCCCATTGTCGACCGTGAAGGCCACGATCCAGGTTGTATCGGCGTTGTCACGGCTGATGACGAAAAAGTCGCCCCGGTGGATGCCCTGAATGTTATCAAAATCCA
>WNEZ01000272.1_pt1 | contig 41850 bp, 41 predicted proteins | sample 5400521 | NCBI WGS metagenome assembly WNEZ01 (sample SAMN13153339, study PRJNA577476) | soil metagenome | isolation source: 120 cm saprolite under Douglas fir tree site 2 hole 1 replicate 1 | place: USA:California | collected 2015-04-18
GCGGACCGGGTCGCCCAGGCAGCCGATGCGCTGCGCGACCTCGGCATCGGGGGCACCGCCGTCGGAACGGGCCTGAACGCCGAGCCTGCGTACCCGGCGCTGATGGTGACGAACCTGCGGAACATCACCGGCATCGATCTGCGGGAGGGGAAGGACCGCGTCCAGCTGATGCAGTCCATGGGGGACGCGGCGGCGTTTTCGGGCGCGTTTCGCACCTACGCGATGGACCTGGGCAAGATCGCAAGCGATCTCCGGCTGCTCGCGTCGGGGCCGCGGACCGGCCTCGCGGAAATCGTGCTACCCCCGGTCCAGCCAGGCTCGAGCATCATGCCCGGGAAGGTGAACCCGTCGATCGCCGAGATGGTGAACATGGTGTGCTACCAGGTGCTCGGAAACGACGTCACCATCGCGGCGGCGGCAGAGGCGGGACAGCTCGAGCTCAATGTCATGATGCCCGTCATCGCACACAATCTTCTGTTCACGATGCAGCTTCTCACGAACGCCTCCCGCGTGTTCGCGGAGCGATCCGTGGAGGGGATCGAAGCCGACCGCGCCCAGTGCGAGTACTGGCTCGAGCGCAGCCCCGCCCTCGTCACCGCCCTCGCTCCCAGGATCGGGTACGCCGAGGCGGCAAAGCTCGCTAAGGAGGCGGTGGCGAAGAACGTCACAGTGCGCCAGCTCGTGATGGAGAAGGGCGTGCTCAAGGGCAAGGACCTCGAAGCCGTGCTCGATCTGCTGGCGATGACGGAGCTGGGTGTGCCGGGGGAGCGGAAATAGCCGAGGACGGCCGTCTGCAGTGCACACTCTATTCCTGGAGGAGCACGTATGCATTGGATCGTCGCTGGGCTGATCGCGGGCGTCGGTGCGTTCTTCGCAGACTACGTGATGTGGGGGAAGGTCTTCACTGGTCCGGAAATGCACGCGTTCGGCACCATGCCGCCCACGCCCGAGGCGCAAAAGAACATGATGCTGCCGGCCATGTTGAAGTCGGGCGCGCTAGCGCTCGTCTTCGGCGTGCTGCTCGGGTGCTCCTATCAGCGGCTCAAGGGCGGGCTGTGGGTGCAGGGCGGCGGGCCCCTGGCGGGGATGGAGTTCGCGACGCTCCTCTGGTTGTGCACCATCGCGTTGTCCACGCTCGGCAGCGGTGTGTGGTACGACAAAGTTCGCCCGTTGCTCAAGGCGATGTTCTGGTCGTGGCTGGTTCGGATGAACGTGGCCGGTCTCATCGTCGGATTACTCGTCAAGTAAGCGCCGTCACACGGGGGGTCGTGATTCGAGTCACCGAATCCGACCCCCGTGTTGGTTATCCGTTGCGCATGCGCACGACCTGCTTGTTGGCCGCCGCGCTGTGGCTCGCCGGTATCGCATCCGCGCAGGCGCAGCGGCGCATTCGCATCGGTCCGACCTACTCGTCGCTCAGTCTCGAGGATCAATCCGGCTCGAGCTACAGCTTCCCGTCGTACGGCGGATCGGTCGCCCTCATCACCGGCGACGAGAGTGAGACGGGGCTCACGATCGCTCGCTACAACAATCTCTCCACCGATCACGGAATCCGGCGGCTCACCCTGTACGGGCTCGACTCTTACTACTATCCGGTGGGCGCACGAGGCGTCGTCGCACCCTTCGCGCTCACGGCCCTCGGCCTGGCGCGGGTCACAGAAATCGACTCGCTCTGCTTGCTCTCTATCATCTCCTGCAACGCCAACGCCGCGGCGACCAGCCAGCTCGCGCTCGCCTTCGGACTCGGCGTGCGCGTGAATGTCGGCGGCGCGGCGGTCGCAACCCTGGCGGGGCGCTTCCTCGAGGTGCCGGGGAGTCAGATCCAAGCGCTCGAGGCCGTCGCGAACGGGTCCGTTGCGTTCGGCGGCCTGCGCAAAGGGGAATTTCTCGACGGTACGGTGGGTCCGGCGGCGAGCTTTCTGATTCCCATCTCCGGCTCCCTGCACGGGCGCGCTCCGTTCGTCGGGGCGCGATTCCGCCGCGACACCAAGAAGGCGGGCACCGTCGCCGTCCAGATCGACTTGGCCCCGCTCCGCATCACCGCCGGCTGCCCTCCCACCGGTTGCAACGAGAATGCGGTGCTCTTCGCCCCTGCCTACGAGGCGTCGGTTCGTCCCGTGTGGGGGCGGGTGTACGGGCAGGCCGGCCTGCTTCTCGCCGGTGTGTATTCACCGGGGCCTGACCGTGGCATCGCCCAGGGAGCCCATGGCGGCTTGGGTGCCGACTTCTACAGCGGCCGGTCCATGTGGAACCTCAACGCCCGCCTCCTGTGGCTGCAGCGCAACTCCGGGGAAAACGTGTTCGCGGTGCAGGTGGGGGTGAGTCTGTCGCCGCGGGTCGGGGGTCACCGGTCTTAGAACGCCCGGTCGCTTATCGCCTGCCTTCCAGGAGTCGCGCGTGCCGGTAGTTGACGCAGGTCCCGCCCGGGGTTCTGCTGCGCCCGTTCACAGGTAACGCGACGCTGTCGGCGTGCGCCGTGTCGGCGGCCGTCAGGGCTCCCGCATATTGCAGCCGGCAATAGTCGGCATTGAGCCGGCGCCCAGTGACCACCGAAGCCGCCACTAGGAGCACGAGGCCGAGGGCGGCGAACGGGGAAGGTCGGGGTCTGCTAGGGGGGACAATCGCCGACGGTGCCCCTGGCTCGACCACGGCAGCTCCGCAGCTCGGGCACTTGCCGGTCGCGAGCACGCGCAGGCCCGTGGGGCGGCCGCGGACAGCGGCCAGCGACTTGCGGCAAAATGGACACACAAGGCCGACTTGACGGGCCACGGGGCCCCACCAGACGAGCGAGTGCGCGACGGCCCAGCCGACGAAAACGAGCCCGAACAGTCCGAAGGCGACACCCCGGGCCCAGGCTGGCCAGCGCACGAAGGAGAACAGCCAGACGGCGCTGAGCAGGGCTACCCAAACGACGACCAGCAGCGTGAGCGTGATGCGCCACAGGCGCCGAGCGCGCAGCAGCAGGTCCGCGTAGCGTGCCTCGAAGTCCTTGCGATCGAATGCCGGCACGTCGGCTCGCCCCGTCCCTTCGTCGCTCAATTATAGCACGGCACCGCGCTGGCGTAGGGCTATGCGGCACGGGTCCAAGCCCATTTGGAGCGGGTCTTGGGCCGCCCCATTGAATCCCGGAACTCGTTGTCGCATATTGACTCCCATGCGCGTCACCACCTGGGCCGAGTACGGGCTGATCGTCTCCGTGAACCTCGCGAAGCGTGCGGGGCAGGGGCCGGTCGCGGCGCGCGAGCTCGCCGAGCAGGAGCGCCTGCCCCACGATTACGTCGAGCAGATCCTCCTGCGCCTGCGGCGTGCCGGCCTGGTGGATTCGGTCCGTGGCGCCAAGGGCGGATACCATCTCGCGCGTGAGCCTCACGTCATCACCGTTAAGGACGTGATCGAAGCCTCGGAACACGTCACCTTCGAAGTCAACTGCGACCTCCATCCCGTCGATCCTCAGCGATGTAGTCCGGAGGCTGCGTGCAGCATCCGGCCCGTCTGGCGAATGCTGGAGCAACGGATCAACGATCTGTTGGCCGGCATTTCCCTCGCGGACTTGACGCACGATGAGCCCGAGCTGTACCACATCGCCGGGGCTTTGGCCGGGAACTAGTCCCGCCATCCCAATTGTTTTTTTTGGACTGAAACCCGACTGGCGCTGTCGGGTTTAACCTGATTGGAGGTAAGCGTGGCGTATGCGCATCCCGAGGTACTCGTTTCCACCGAATGGGTGGCGGGGCACCTCACCGATCCGAGCATTCGCTTGATCGAAGTGGACGTGGACACGACGGCCTACGACTCCGGGCACCTCCCCGGCGCCGTCGGCTGGAACTGGCAGTCACAGCTGAACGATCCGGTGCGGCGTGACATCCCGGACAAGAAGGCGTTTGCGAAGCTCCTGTCGGACGCCGGAGTCACGCCCAAGACGACGGTCGTCCTGTACGGTGACAACAACAACTGGTTCGCCGCGTTCGCCTTCTGGCTGCTCCAGCTGTATGGGCACACCACTGCGAAACTGATGAACGGTGGTCGCGCGAAGTGGGTGGCCGAGGGGCGGCCGTTCGTCACCGAGCGCACCGCGGTGCGCGCGACGAACTACCCGGTGCCCAAGAAGCAAAACGCCGCGATCCGGGCCAAGCGACCCGAGATCGAGAAGGCGCTCAAGGGCAAGAAGACCAAGCTCGTGGACGTGCGATCCACCCCCGAGTTCGTCGGCGAGATCATCGCCCCGCCCGGGATGACGGAAACGGCGCAGCGTGCGGGGCATATCCCCGGCGCCAGGAACGTGCCGTGGAGTAAAGCGGTCGCGACCGATGGCACGTTCAAGCCGTTCGAGGAGCTGCTGCAGCTCTACAAGGGCGCCAAAGTGATCGACGGCAAGGATGAAGTGATCGCCTACTGCCGGATCGGCGAACGGTCGAGCCACACCTGGTTCGCGCTCAAGTATCTGCTGGGCGTGAAAGAGGTGCGCAACTACGACGGCTCGTGGACGGAGTGGGGCAATCTGGTCGGGGCGCCGATCGCGAAGGGAGCGGAGTGAAGACGGCAGCGGCGGAGGGCGGCACAAGGCGGCAGAGGGCGGCAGAGGGCGCGCTTGCTGAGCCGGCGCTGTGGGCGCTGGTGGGGAACACGCCGCTCATCCCGGTCACAACCTCCACCCACCTCCACCGTCCTCCACCGACCTTGCTGCTCAAGGCCGAGTGGCTTAACCCGGGCGGCTCCGTGAAGGACCGCGCGGCGCTCTCCATCCTGCGGGACGGGATCGCGCGCGGCGAGCTGCCGGCGAAGCGGGTGCTCGATTCGTCGAGCGGCAACACGGCCATCGCCTATGCGATGCTCGGTGCCGCAGCAGGGATCCGGGTCACGGTGTGCGTCCCGGCGAACGCGAGCGCGGAGCGCAAGGCACTGCTCGAGACCTACGGCGCGGAGGTGATTTTGACGGACCCGCTCGACGGCTCGGACGGCGCGATTCGCGCGGCCCGCGAGCTCGCGGTGGCGGAACCGGACCAGTACTGGTACGCGGATCAGTACAACCACCCGGCGAACGCACGGGCCCACTACCTCACCACGGCGGAGGAGATCTGGCGCCAGACGGGTGGGCGGATCACGCACCTGGTCTCGGGGCTCGGGACCACGGGCACGCTCATGGGAACCGGTCGGCGTTTGAGGGAATTGAACGCGCGCGCCGAGTTGGTCGCGGTGCAACCCGACGGCCCGTTCCACGGGCTGGAGGGGCTGAAACACTTGGCGACGGCGATCGTGCCAGGGATCTACGATCCGGCGCTCCCGACCCGGACGGAGTTCGTAACCACGGAGGATGCGGAGGACGCGGTGCGACGGCTGGCGAAGCAGGCGGGATTGTTCGTAGGGTGGTCGTCCGGGGCCGCGATCGTGGCCGCGGAGCGGGTGCTGTCCGCTCGTCCGAGCGTCCACGCGTCCGACCCCGTCGTCGTTGTGATCGCCCCCGACTCGGGCACGCGCTATCTCAGCGAGCGACGTCCATGACCCTGGTGCTCGACGCCCGTCAAGTCGCGGCGATCTCCCGGCACGGTGAGGCGGACTACCCCGCCGAAGCGTGCGGCTTGATCGGCGGCGCGGTGGAGGGTGATCGCAAGGTCACCGTCCAACTCGTCCCGCTCGTGAACCAGCGCACCGACTCGGCGCGCAACCGCTACCTCATCGATCCGGAATCGTTCCGACGCGCCCAGGAGAAACTGGACCGGGACGGGCTCGACGTGATCGGGGTATATCACTCGCACCCCGACCACCCGCCGGCACCGTCTGCGTTCGACCGTGAGCACGCGTGGCCCTGGCTGTCGTACGTGATCGTCGGGGTGGGTCAGGGGCGGGCAGGCGAGTTGAAAAGCTGGGTCCTGGCGCACGACCGTGGGACGTTCGAGGAGGAGCCTATCACCAGCGAGGAACGGAAGGTCGTATGGCAGTGACGGTTCTGATCCCGACGCCGCTCCGCCCGTTCGTGGGCGGGCGTGACGCGGTCGAACTGGAGGCAGGGAGTGTGGGGGAGCTGCTCGATCGGCTCACCGGCCAACACGCGGCGCTGAAGCCGCACCTCTTTGCCACGGACGGTCGACTGCGCAGCTTTGTGAACGTCTACGTGAACGACCGGGACATCCGGCAGCTCGCCCAGCGCGAGACGCCGGTGAAGCCGGGCGACACGGTGTCGATCATCCCGAGTATCGCCGGAGGCACGGCGACGCAGGTAGGGGCGCACCATGCTGCGCCCCTACTGCCCAAGCTATCGCACGAAGAAATCCTGCGCTATTCGCGCCACCTCATCCTTCCCGATGTGGGCGTCGAGGGACAGCAGAAGCTCAAGGCGGCGCGCGTGCTGCTCGTCGGGGCGGGCGGACTCGGGTCGCCCGCCGCGCTCTACCTCGCCGCCGCGGGGGTCGGGACGCTCGGGCTCGTGGACTTCGACGTGGTCGACAAGACCAACCTGCAGCGCCAGATCCTGCACGGCACATCCACCGTCGGCCTGTCGAAGCTCGAGTCCGCAACCGCGCGGATCCACGACCTGAACCCGAACGTGCGCGTGGAGACGTTCGAGACCCGGCTCACGTCGGAGAACGCGCTCGACATCATCCGCGAGTTCGACATCGTGGCGGACGGGACGGACAACTTCCCGACCCGGTACCTGGTGAACGACGCGTGCGTCCTGCTCGATAAGCCCAACGTCTACGGCTCGATCTTCCGATTCGAGGGCCAGGCGTCCGTCTTCCACGCCAAGCGGGGGCCCTGCTACCGTTGCCTGTATTCGGAGCCGCCACCGCCGGGACTCGTTCCATCCTGCGCCGAAGGCGGAGTGCTCGGCGTCCTCCCCGGCATCATCGGCTCGATCCAGGCGATGGAGACGATCAAGCTCATCCTCGGAGCCGGTCAGCCCTTGATCGGACGTCTCGTGCTGTTCGACGCGCTCAAGCTGCAGTTCCGGGAGCTCAAGCTGGAGAAGGATCCCGAATGCCCGGTCTGCGGCGCGCACCCGACCGTGACCGAGCTGATCGACTACCAGGCGTTTTGTGGCATCGGCGCGGAGCCGTCGTACGACGGAGCGGAGATCACCGCGCACGAGCTGCGGGACGAGTGGCAGCGCAACCCCGCGCTGGTGGTAGTCGATGTGCGGGAGCCGCACGAGTACGAGATCGTCCACATCGACGGCGCGGTGCCCATGCCGCTGGGGGAGCTGCCGGATCGGCTGGGAGAGCTGGACGGTCACCGCGAGATCGTGACGCACTGCCACCACGGCGCGCGCTCGCTCAAGGCGCTCGAGATCCTCAAGGCCGCGGGCTTTTCGAAAGTGCGGAGCCTGCGGGGTGGAATCGACGCGTGGGCCGTGAACGTGGACCCGAGTCTGCCGAGATACTAGAAGTCGAGGAATGCCGAAGGGGGGACTCGAACCCCCACGGGCTTGCGCCCACTGGCTCCTGAAGCCAGCGCGTCTACCAGTTCCACCACTTCGGCGACGGAAGGGAACGGCGAATGTAAGCCGCGGTATAACCTCAAGTCAACTCTTGGCTTGACCGCTTCCACACTGATTTCTATCTTGCGCTGGCCCGGTGGACAAAGTCTCCATCGCCCGCAACCCGCGGGCGCGACATGACTACCATCTCCTGGAGACGTGGGAGGCCGGCCTCGTGCTCACGGGAACGGAAGTCAAGTCGCTGCGCGCGGGGAGGGCGAGTCTGGGTGAGGCCTACGCGCACGTGCGCAACGGCGAGGTCTGGCTCGAGGGGCTCTCCATCTCCGCCTATCTACCTGGCAGCTACAACAACCCGCCGCCCGCGCGCTCCCGCAAGCTGCTGCTCCACGCGCACGAGATCCGCAAGCTCATCGGCGGCACGAGTCGCAAGGGACTCACCATCGTGCCGCTCGAGCTGTACTTCAAGGACGGGCTCGCCAAGGTGGCGATCGCGCTCGCCAAGGCGAAGCAGCAGCACGACAAGCGGGAGGAGCTGAAGCGGCGCGTGGCGGAGCGGGAGCTCGCGCGGGGCGTCAAGGGGAAACGGACGTGAGCGTCCTGCTGTGGCTCGTGCTCGTGATCGCACCGCGCGCCCCGGCGCCGCAGGCGGTGCTGATCGCGACGCCGCGGGGAGAGACGAGCGTGCCGGTGACCACGGAGCGAGGCACCGCCGCCGTCGCGGCCCCCCGGCTCGGGCCGCCGCTCGGTCTCACGGTGGCGCTCGAGGGATCGCGGGTGACCGTCGGCCTCTCCGGCGTCGTGTTCGTGTTTCAGCTGGGCGCGCCGTTCGTGCGCGCCGGCGGCGTCGTGTACGGCCTGGTCGGGGAACCCTACGTAGCGCGCGACACCGTGTTCCTGCCGCTGCACTGGCTGGCTGACTGCGTGCCGCGGGCGGTGGGCGGCCGCTACCGCTGGGAGCCGGCCCCGGGCGGCGACACGGGTCGTCTGGTGGAACTACCGATCGCGAGCGCGGTGACCGCGGCGCCGCCCCCCACGCCCTCCACCGCCTCCGTCCTCCCCCCAAGCCCCGCCTCAGCGCCGAACCCGATCACCGGGCTGAGGCTGCGCCATGGCGTTGTGATCGATCCCGGCCACGGTGGCGTCGACCCGGGGAACCCCGGGCGCTATTTCCCGGGTCACCTGGTGGAAAAGGACATCACGCTGGCCATCGGGCGGCTGTTACGGGCGGAGTTGACGCGTCGAGCCATCGTCGCCACGCTCACGCGGTCGACCGACACGCTCATCGACCTGACCGATCGCGGGGCGCTTTGCAAGGCGGCGTGCGACCTGTTCGTGAGCATCCACGTGAACGCGATGCCCGACGGACGGCGCGCCGACCGCGTCAGCGGGGTGGAGACCTACTTTCTCTCGGATGCGAAGACCGAAGACCAGCAGCGCGTGGCGCAGATGGAAAACGAGGCAATCAGCTTCGAGACCGGAACGTCGAGCGCCGCAACGGGGCCCCTGGGGTTCATCCTGCGGGACCTGCAGGTGAACGAGTACCTGCGGGAGTCGGCGCAGCTCGCCCAGCTGGTCCAGGACTCCGCGGCGCGGATCCATCCGGGCGGCGATCGCGGCGTGCAGCAGGCGGGTTTCACGGTGCTCACCACGGCCCGGCGACCCGCCATTCTCGTCGAGACCGGGTTCGCCACCAATCGCACCGACGGCGCGTTTCTCGCTTCGAGCCTTGGACAGCACAAGATCGCGAGCGCGATCGCCGACGGCATCGTCGCCTACTTGCTCGAGCTGGAGCGCAAGCGCGCCGCTGCCGCGCCGGCGAGGGGTCGGTGACGCTCCCTCCGATCCCGCTGTTCGGCGTCTCCTTCCAAAACCCCGTGCTCCTTGCTTCCGGCACCGCCGGTTTCGGGCGCGAGGTGTCCGGTGTGATCGACCTCGAAGTCCTGGGGGGAATCGTCACCAAAGCCGTCACGCCGGAGGCGCGCCGCGGGCACCCCGCGCCGCGCGTCGCCGAGTTCGCGGGCGGAATGTTGAACGCCGTTGGACTCGCGAACCCGGGTCTCGAGGCCGTGCGGGAGCACGAGCTTCCCTGGCTCGCGGGAGCGACGCGTCGCGCCCGTGTCCTGGTGAACGTCGCCGGCGGGACCATGGAGGACTACGAGCGCGTGATCGCGGGACTCACGGACCTCGCGGTGATCACCGCGTTCGAGATCAACGCGTCTTGCCCCAACACCAAGGCCGGCGGGCTCGAGTTCGGCGCGACACCCGAGGGCCTGCGCGAGCTGGTGCGGCGGTGCCGGGCGGTTGCCACTCGCCCCATCGCGGTGAAGCTCTCCCCTGTGCTCCCCGACATCGCGGGCATGGCCCGGGTGGCAGAACAGGAAGGGGCGGACGCCGTCACCCTGGTGAATACGATCCCCGGCATGCTGGAGCGGCGACTGGGGAACGGGGCGGGGGGCGTCAGCGGTCCCGCGCTGCTCGCCATAGGCGTGCTGGCCGCGCGCAAGGTCCGCACGGCAGTCGCCATCCCGGTGATCGGGGTAGGGGGGATTCGTACGGCGCGCGACGCGCGCGAGTATCTCACCGCCGGCGCGTCGCTCGTGGCGATCGGCACCGCCGCCCTCGCCGATCCGCGCGTCCCGGAGCGTGTGGCGCAGGAGCTGGGCCGTGGCTGAGCTCATCGTCGCGTTCGACCTCCCGAGCGGGCGCGAGGCGCTTGAGCTCGCGGCCCGGCTTCCCGGGCTGCGCTGGGCCAAGATCGGCCCCATGCTGCACGTGCGCGAAGGGCCCGCCCTGGTGCGCGAGTTCACGGCCCGCGGCGTGCGCGTCTTCCTGGATCTCAAGTGGCATGACATTCCGAGCGTCGTGGCGGGTGCGGTGGAGGCGGCGCGAGCGCAGGGCATCGCCCTGGCCACGGTCCATACGCTGGGCGGACCGGCAGTGCTCGCCGCCGCCGCGCAGGCAGCGGGCGAGATGGCGCTCGTTGGCGTCACCGTCCTCACCTCCCACGAGGCCGGTGACTTCGAACGCGTCGTGGGGCGGGGCGTGCCCGACCTGGGGTTCGAGGCCGAACGCCTCGGGCGGTTAGCGATGGCGGCGGGGCTCCGTGGCGTGGTGGCGTCGGGCCACGAGCTGGCACTGCTGCGCGAAATGCTCGGGCCAGACGCCTGGATCGTGGTGCCCGGTGTGCGCGCGCCAGCCGATGCGGCGGACGATCAGGCCCGCACCATCACCGTGGCGGACGCGGTGGGCCGCGGCGCGACGCACCTGGTGGTGGGGCGTCCCATCACGCGGGCCGCCGACCCGCGTGGGGTGTACCAGCGCTTGATGGAGAGCCTATGAGGGGGTGGCGGATAGCGGTGGCGCTCGTGGTCAGCCCGGTCGCGACGGGCGGCGGGCAGGCCCAGGGCTCGCTCGCGGAGGCGGCCGAGCGCGTGCGCCAGGCCTGGCTCGCCCACAACGTGCAAGCGGTTGTGGGGCAAAGCGCTAGTGTAGTGCTGCAGATCCCTGGAGCCGACCCCTCCGCGCCGGTCGACCGGGCGCAGGCCATCGAGCTGCTGCGCCGCCACCTGCGCGCCGGTGCCGAGCGGGGCCTGCGCGTCAGCGCCGTCCGGGAAGTCGAGCCGGGCCGCGGCTACGCGGAGTTGGACCGGCGCTATGTCGTCGCGGGCACGAGCGACGAACGGCGCGAAACGATCTTCCTGGGGTTTCGAAAGCCCGGCCAGGAGTGGCTGCTGGCCGAATTGCGGAGTGCGCCGTAATCCCGCCCCTTGCGTGAACTTACGAGCCCGTCTATAGTTCAAGACTTAATTGGAATTTTTCTCCGGAGCGTGCCGTTTGAAGGTTCGGACCAGCGTCAAACCGATCTGCGAGCATTGTAAGGTGATCAAGCGGCGGGGTGTCATCCGCGTCATCTGCAAGCGCAGTCCCAAGCACAAGCAGCGGCAGGGATAGGACGCCATGGCACGCATAGCGGGCGTCGACCTGCCACGCGACAAGAAAATTCTCTACGCCCTCCCGTACATCTACGGCATCGGCCCGAGAAACGCGAAGCGGATTCTCGCGGAGACCGGCGTCAATCCGGATGCGCGCGTTCGTGACCTGCGCGACGCGGAGGTCGCGCGGCTGCGCCAGGTGATCGAGCGAGACTACAAGGTCGAGGGCGCGCTCCGGACCGAGGTCGCGATGAACATCAAGCGGTTGATGGACATCGGGACGTACCGCGGCTCGCGGCATCGCAAGGGATTGCCGGTGCGCGGCCAGCGCACGCACACCAATGCGCGCACCAAGAAGGGGCCGCGGCGCGCGATTGCGGGCAAGAAGAAGCCCCTCCTGAAAAAGTAAATGGCACAAGCGAAAGCAGCGGGCGCGAAGCGCGCCAAGAAAGTGGTCGAGGCCGAAGGCATGGCCCACATCACGGCGACGTTCAACAACACGCTCATCACGATCACGGACATGCAGGGGAACGCCCTCACCTGGGGATCCTCGGGCAAGGCCGGGTTCCAGGGCTCCAAGAAGTCGACCCCGTTCGCCGCCACCGTGGCGGCCGAGCAGGCGGCCCGCGAAGCGATGAACCTGGGCGTCCGGCGCGTGCACGTGCGCGTGCAGGGCCCCGGCTCGGGGCGCGAGTCCGCGATCCAGGCGCTCGCCACGGCGGGCCTGCAGATCCGCTCGATCCGCGACGTGACGCCGATCCCACACAATGGGTGCCGGCCGCCCAAGAAGCGGCGGGTCTGAGGCATGGCGCGCTACACCGGGCCCGCGTGCAAGCTGTGCCGTCGCGAGGGGACGAAGCTGTTCCTCAAGGGGACGCGCTGTCTCACCGAGAAGTGTGCGGTGGAGCGGCGCGCGTACGCCCCGGGCCAGCACGGGCAGTCGTCCGGGCGGCGACGCAAGGCGTCCGACTATCAGCGTCAGCTGCGCGAAAAGCAGAAGGTCAAACGCATCTACGGGCTCTCGGAGCGGCAGTTCCGAAACATCTTCGATCGCGTGCTAAAGGAGCCCGGGGTGACCGGTGAGGCGCTGCTTGTGGCGTTGGAGAGCCGCCTCGACAATCTCGTCTATCGGATGGGCTTTGCCGTGTCGCGCCGACAGGCGCGGCAGCTGGTGCGGCATCGCCATGTCCAGGTGAACGGCCGTACACTGGACGTCCCGTCGTACCGGGTTGGGCCGGGCGACGAGGTGAAGATCGCCGACGCGAGCCGCGAGCTCGTGCTGGTGAAGCATGCACTCGAGCAGTTCGGCCGGCAGCAGCCCGTGTCCTGGATCCAGGTCGATACCGACAAGGTGCTCGGTCGGATGACGCAGCGGCCCACCCGCGACGCCATCCCGATCGCCGCACAAGAACAGTTAATCGTCGAGCTCTATTCCAAGTGATGACGACTCTTGATTTGAGCGGGCTGGTCCGCCCCCACCTGGTCGAGATGACCAAGCGGGAGGACAACCCGAATGCCGCCGAATTCCGACTCCAGCCGCTCGAGCGGGGCTACGGCTACACGCTCGGCAACTCGTTGCGTCGGATGTTGCTCTCGTCGCTGCGGGGCGCGGCCGTTTGGGCCTTCCGCCTGGACGGCGTCGTGCACGAGCACCAGACCATCCCCGGGGTGGTCGAGGATGTGCACCAGATCATTCAGCGGCTGAAGCAGCTGACACTGGTGCTGGCGCCGGACGTGGACGAGGCGGTCCTGCATATCAAACATGACAAGGCCGGTCCCGTGTACGCGCGCGATATCGAGGCGCATAGCGCGGTGAGCATCGTGAATCCCGATCAGCTGCTGTTCACGGTCCAGGACGACCGCGACATCGGGGGCGAGCTGTACGTGAACAAGGGGCGCGGCTACGTCGAGGCCGAGCAGCACCCGATCGATCGCACCATGCCGGTGGACGTCGTGCGGGTGGATTCGATCTACAATCCCGTGCGGCGCGCCAACTTCACCGTCGCGGAGACGCGCGTGGGGCAGCGCACCGACTACGACCGGCTCACACTCACGGTCGAGACCAACGGGACCATTTCTCCCGAAGACGCCGTGGCGTACGCCGCGGCCCTGGCGCAGGAGCACTTCCGGTTCTTTGTGGACTTCGGCAAAGTGCCGATGGTCGCGGCGCAGCCCGCGGGGAACGGCGGCGGCGCGGCGGCGAGCCGGCTGCGCGAGGTGCTCGCCCGCTCGATCGACGACGTGGGACTCTCGGTTCGCTCGGTCAATTCGCTCAAGAACTCCAACATCCGGACCCTGGGCGACTTGGTGCAGTATCGCGAGGAAGACCTGCTGAAGGTGAAGAACGTCGGCGAGAAAGCGTTGGGCGAGATCGCCGAGCTGTTGCGCCGCGAGGGGCTCAACTTCGGGATGAAGTTCGAGGAGACCGAAGACGAGCTGAAGGTGGTCGACGCGGGCGCAGCGCCGCAGGCGCAGGTGAGCGAGGGAGACGCGGAGTAATGCGCCATCGCGCCAAGGGACGCCAGCTCTCTCGCACGGCGAGCCACAAGAAGGCGCTGCTGGCGAACCTCGCGACCAGCCTGTTCCGCCACGACCGGATCGTCACCACCGAGGCGAAGGCGAAAGAGCTCCGGCCCTACGCCGAGCGCCTCATCACCCTGGCGCGGCGCGGCGACCTGCACGCGCGTCGCCTGGTGGAGCGCCGCCTCAAGGATCGCGACGTGACGCACAAGCTCTTCAAGGACGTGGGGCCGCGGTTCGCGTCACGGCCCGGGGGCTACACCCGCATCATCAAGCTGGGCCATCGCGCGGGCGACGGCGCCGAGGTGGCTCGGATCGAACTGCTGGGTGCGTGACCGGCCGACGGGCGGGGGGAAGCGGTGGCTGGCGCAGCAAGGGGGACCCAGGGTCCCCCTTTTCGTTAGGCCGCTTTGGTGACGCGGTTCGACTTGAGACAGCGGGTGCACACCCGCAGCCGGCGCGTGGTACCGTTCACCACCGCGCGCACGCGCTGGAGATTGGGATACCAGCGCCGGTTCGTCTTATTGTTCGCGTGGCTGACGTTGTGCCCCGTGATGGGGCCCTTGCCACAAATCTCACACACTCGCGCCATGGACCTGCCCGACGAAAGAAATGAGCGCCTCGAAAAAGCGGCCTAAAGCTAAACCGGCCCTTCGGTCGGGGCAACCCCGACGCACCGCGTTGATCACCGGGATCACGGGACAAGACGGCTCGTATCTCGCCGAGCTGCTGCTCGCCAAGGGCTACGAGGTCGTGGGCGTGGTCCGCCGCACCTCGCACGATTCCTACGAGCGCATCGGGCACCTGCTCGACCGCGTGCACATCGTGCCCGCGGACTTGCTCGACCAGCACTCGCTCACGACCGTGGTACGCGACGCGAAGCCGGACGAGATCTACAATCTGGCGGCCCAAAGCTTCGTCCCCACGTCGTGGACCCAGCCGGTGCTGACGGGCGAGTTCACGGCGCTCGGGGTCACGCGCCTGCTCGAGGCCGTGCGCCTCGCGCACCCAGCGGCGCGCGTCTACCAGGCGAGCTCGTCCGAGATGTTCGGCAAGGTGCGGGAGACGCCGCAGCGCGAGACGACGCCGTTTTATCCGCGCTCTCCCTACGGCGTCGCCAAGGTGTACGGCCACCTGATCACTGTAAACTACCGCGAGTCCTACGGGCTGTTCGCCGTCAGCGGCATCCTCTTCAATCATGAATCGCCGCGCCGCGGGCTCGAGTTCGTGACGCGCAAGGTGTCGGACGGCGTCGCCCGCATCGTGAAGGGAAAGGCGCGCGAGCTGCACCTCGGAAACCTCGACGCCCGCCGGGATTGGGGGTTCGCGGGCGATTACGTGGACGCGATGTGGCGCATGCTGCAGCAGCCCAAGCCCGCGGACTACGTGGTCGGTACGGGAGAAACGCATTCGGTGCGCGAACTGTGCGAGCTGGCATTCTCGCATGCGGGGCTCGACTGGAAGCAGCACGTCAAAGTCGACCCGCGCTTTGTGCGGCCGGCGGAAGTCGACGCACTGCAGGCCGATCCGACCAAGGCGGTACGCGAGCTCGGCTGGACGCCGAAGACGAGCTTCGCCGATCTGGTGCGCATGATGGTGGATGCGGACCTGGAGCGGCTGTCGTGAAGGTGCTCGTGACCGGCGCCGACGGCTTCGTGGGCCGCTGGCTCATCCGCCGGCTGCTCAGCGACGGCCGCGAAGTGTACGGCGCGGTGCGACCCGGCCAGAGCCCCGCGCCCGTCCCCCCGGCGGCCGATCTCACGCCCGCCGAGCGGCAGGCGGTGCGATGGCTGCCCCTCGAGCTCCTGGACGCCGAATCGGTGCGGAAGGTCGTGGACCTACCGTATGACGCGGTGGTGCACCTCGCCGCCATCTCGTCGGGCACCGAGGCGACGCGCGACCCGGGCTATGCCTGGGCGGTGAACGCCGCCGGCACCGCCCGCGTCGTGCAGGTGCTCGGGGAAGCCAAGCGGACGGGCCGTGCCGATCCGGTCGTGCTCGTCGTCTCGACCGGCGAGGTGTACGGCGCCTCGCACGAGTCGCGGCCTCGCCGCGAGACCGATCCGGTGGCGCCGTGCTCACCCTACGCGGCGAGCAAAGCGGGCGCGGAGCTCGCCGGGCTCGAGGTGTGGCGTCGCACCGGCCTCCGCGTCATCGTGACTCGCGCCTTCGCGCACACCGGGCCCGGCCAGGACACGCGCTTCGTCGTCCCGGCGTTCGCGGAGCGGCTGCGGTTCGCGAAGCGGGTGCAGGCGCCGGTCGTGAAGGTAGGGAACCTCGAGCCGGTGCGGGAGTTTCTGCACGTGCGGGACGTGGTGGACGCGTACGCGCGGCTGCTGGTGAAGGGCCAGCCAGGCGAGACATACAACGTCGCGTCAGGGCAGGGGATCTCGTTGGAAGAGGTATTCTTCCGGTTGGCCGATCTGATCGGTGCCCGCCCGATTCCGGAGGCCGATCCGGAGCTGGTGCGCGGCGGGGACATTTTCCACCTCGTGGGCGACGCGGCGAAGCTGCGCGCGGCCACCGGCTGGGTGCCCCGGTACACGCTCGACGACACGTTACGGGAAGTGCTCGATGCCCAAGCGGACTGACCTGCGACGGATCCTGCTCATCGGCTCCGGGCCGATCGTGATCGGCCAGGCCGCGGAGTTCGACTACTCCGGCACCCAGGCCGCGAAGGCCCTGCGGGAAGAGGGCTACGTCGTCGTGCTCGTGAACTCGAACCCCGCCACGATCATGACGGACCCGGAGCTCGCCGACCGCACCTACATCGAGCCGGTCACGCCGGACTGGGTGCGCAAGGTGATCGAGCGCGAGCGCCCCGACGCCCTGCTGCCGACGATGGGCGGGCAGACCGCCCTCAATGTGGCGATGGCACTGGTCAAGGACGGCACGCTCGAGCGCTTCGGCGTCGAGCTGATCGGCGCGAACGCGCGAGCCATCCAGATGGCCGAGGACCGGGCGGAGTTCGGCGCCGCGATGCGGCGCATCGGGCTGGCGACGCCGGTCGGCCGCACCGTGGCGTCGGTGACGGATGCGCTCGCGGCCGTGGGCGAGACCGGATTCCCGGCGATCATTCGGCCGTCGTACACGCTGGGCGGCACGGGTGGCGGCGTGGCCTACAACCGCGCCGAGTTCGAGGAGCTGGTCGAGCGGGCGCTCGAGCTGTCGCCGCTGCACACGACGCTGATCGAGCGTAGCGTGCTCGGATGGAAGGAGTTCGAGCTCGAGGTCATGCGTGACCGCCGCGACAACGTGGTGATCGTGTGCTCGATCGAGAACCTCGATCCCATGGGCGTGCACACCGGCGACTCGATCACGGTGGCGCCGGCCATGACCCTCAGCGACCGCGAGTACCAGCGCATGCGCGACGCGGCGATCGCCATCATCCGCGAGATCGGCGTCGAAGCGGGCGGCTGCAACATCCAATTCGCCGTGAACCCTGTCGACGGCGAGATGCTCGTGATCGAAATGAACCCCCGAGTGTCGCGTTCGTCCGCGCTCGCGTCCAAGGCCACCGGGTTCCCGATCGCCCGCATCGGCACCAAGCTGGCCGTCGGCTACACGCTCGACGAGCTGCCGAACGACATCACCAAGACCACGCCCGCCTCGTTCGAGCCGGTGCTCGACTACGTCGTGGTGAAAGTGCCACGGTTCGCGTTCGAGAAGTTTCCCACGGCGGACTTCCGTCTCACGACGCAGATGAAGTCCGTGGGCGAGGCGATGGCCATCGGGCGCACGTTCAAGGAGGCGTTCCAGAAGGGGCTCCGGGCGCTGGAGATCGGCCGGCCGGGCTGGGTAACCGGTGCGTCCCTGGCGGACGACCGGCTGACCAGCGACAGCCCGGAGGATCTGCGGGTGGCACTGCGGACGCCCACACCCGAGCGGGTCTTCCAGGTCAAGCGGGCCCTGCTGGCGGGGGTTTCGGTGGACGACGTGGCGCAGGCGTCGGGCATCGACCCCTGGTTCCTCTTCCAGATGGAAGAGCTGCTCGAGGCGGAGCGCTGGTTCGCCGCGCTCCCCCCCGGGGAGACCAGCGCCGCTGAGCTGCGCCGCATGAAGCGCATGGGCTTCTCGGACTGGCAGCTCGGGACCCTGCGTGGGATCCCCGAGGAGACGGTGCGTGAGGCGCGGTGGCGGCTGGGTGTGCACCCCGCCTACAAGACCGTGGACACGTGCGCCGGCGAGTTTCCGTCCGCGACACCGTACCTCTACAGCTCGTACGACGTCGAGAACGAATCGGCGCCCCTCGGCGCCCAGGGAATCGTGATCCTCGGGAGCGGGCCGAACCGAATCGGGCAGGGAGTGGAGTTCGACTATTGTTGCGTGCGCGCGGGACTGGCGTTCCGCGAGCTCGGCTTCAAGACGATCATGATTAACTCGAACCCCGAGACGGTGTCGACCGACTTCGACATCTCGGACAAGCTGTACTTCGAGCCGCTCACGTTCGAGGATGTGCTCGAGATCGTGCGGTGGGAGCGGCCCAAGGGCGTCGTCGTCCAGCTCGGCGGGCAGACGCCCCTGCGCTTGACCAAGCCGCTCGAGGCGGCCGGGGTTCCCATCCTCGGCACTGCGCCCGACTCGATCGACATCGCGGAGGATCGCGGGCGCTTCGAGGCGCTGGCGGACCGTCTCGGCATCACGCAGCCGGCGAACGGCACGGCGCGCTCCGTCGAGGAGGCCGTGAAGGTGGCCGAGCGGATCGGCTTCCCGGTGCTGGTGCGGCCCTCGTACGTGCTGGGCGGGCGAGCCATGGAGATCGTGTACGATAAGGGCTCGCTGCGCGACTACTTCGAGAAGGCGGCGCGCGTCGCGCCCGAGCATCCCGTGCTGATCGACCGCTTCCTGGAGGACGCGTTCGAAGGCGACGTCGACGCGCTGGCCGACGGAACCCGGTGCGTCATTGGCGGCGTGATGCAGCACATCGAGGACGCCGGGGTCCATTCGGGGGACTCCGCCTGCGTGATGCCGCCCTATCTGATCGGCGATCGGCAGGTCGACGAGATGCGCCGCTACACCAAGGCGTTCGCCGAGGCGCTCGGCGTGGTGGGCCTGATCAACGTCCAGTACGCCATCAAGGACGGCGTGGTCTACGTGCTGGAGGTCAACCCGCGGGGGTCCCGGACGGTCCCGTTCGTGAGCAAGGCCACCGGGGTGTCCCTGGCCAAGCTCGCGGCGGCGGTCATGATCGGCCACACCCTGGACGAATTGGGTGTTCCCGATGACCTTCCGCTCCCCGGGGTGGCGGTGAAGGAGGCGGTATTCCCCTTCACGAAGCTCCCCGGTGTCGATACCATCCTGGGCCCGGAGATGCGGTCCACCGGTGAGGTGATGGGGCTGGCGGACAGCTTCGGGATGGCTTTTGCCAAGGCGCAGATCGCCGCCGACGGCAGCCTGCCGCTGGCGGGGGGGATCTTCGTGACGGTGAACGACTCGGACAAGCCGACCGTGCTGCCGATCGCGCGGCGGTTCCACGAGCTGGGGTTTCGACTCACGGCCACCGAGGGGACCGCGCGGTACCTGCGGTCCCGCGGTGTCCCGGCCGAGCGAGTGGCCAAGGTGCACGAAGGGCGGCCCAACGCGATCGACCTGATCGTGTCGGGCGAAGTCCAGCTGTTGATCAATACGCCCCTCGGGAAGTTCACGCAGGCGGACGATTACGCCATCCGGCGCGCGGCGTTGATGCACCGCGTGCCGTACACGACGACGATGTCGGCCGCGAGTGCCGCCTGCGATGCGATCATCGCTCTGCGCAGCCGAACCGGCAGCGTGAGGAGTCTCCAAGAATGGCACGAAAGAACGACCGTCGAAAACCGGCCGCCGGGGCCCGCAAGGGAAGCCGTCCGGGCCTAGCGAAGGGACCGGTCAAGCCGGCGGGGAAGGCGGGCAAAGCGCCTGCCAAGCCGTCGGCCGCCGCCGCGCCGCCCGCTCCCAAGGTCAAGTTCCGGGGCCGGGTGCTCGAGAACGAGCCACTGGCGCGCCACACGACGTATCGGATCGGCGGTCCGGCGCGCTACCTCGTCATGCCCGCCGACGTCGATGACGTCGTCAAAGCGCTCGAGCTCGCGCAGGACCGCGGGCTCCCGTGGGTGGCGCTCGGCCTTGGCTCGAACGTGCTCGTCAAGGACGCCGGCTTCCCGGGCGTCGTGATCCGCATCGGAAAGGGTCTCGACCGTTTCGAGATGAAGGGCGCCACCGCCATCGTGGGCGCGGGTCTGCCGACGCCGCTCCTCGCCCGTCGCACGGCCGAGGCAGGCTTCGCGGGCGTGGAGCGCTTCATCGGGATTCCGGGCACGGTGGGCGGCGGCGTGTACATGAATGCGGGCGCGCACGGGGCCGAGTTCGCGGAAGTGCTCACGGAGGCCACCGTGATGGATGCCAAGGGGAAGATCCGGCAGGTCCCGCGCAAGCAGATCTCGTTCAAGTACCGGTCCTCGAACCTCGGCAACGTGATCGTGGTCGAGGCCAAGTTGGCGCTCATCGAGGAGCCGCCCGCCAAACTCAAGGAATTGCAGGCGCGGCTGCTGCGGTGGCGCAAGGCCGGGACGCCGTTCGACCAGCCGTGCGCCGGCTCGGTTTTCAAGAATCCGGGGGGCCCGCGGACCGCCGGTGCCCTGATCGACGAATGCGGGTTGAAGGGCTTTACCATCGGCGGCGCTCAGGTCTCGCCGCTGCACGCGAACTACGTCGTGAACACCGGCAACGCGACGGCGAGTGACGTGCTCAAGCTCATCGAGCACGTCCGGAAGACAGTCGCCAAGAAGACCGGGGTCGAGCTGGAGCTCGAGATCAAGGTGATCGGAGTCTAGATGGCGGAGTTCTTCGTCCATGAATCGAGCTATGTCGACGACGGGGCGCAGATCGGCCGGGGCACGAAGATCTGGCACTTCTGCCACGTCATGCCGGGCGCAGTCATCGGCGAGCGCTGCAACCTGGGCCAGAATGTGGTGGTGATGCCCGGTGTGCGGATCGGCAACAATGCCAAGATCCAGAACAATGTGTCGATCTACGAGGGCGTGACGCTCGAAGACGATGTGTTCTGCGGGCCGTCGTGCGTGTTCACCAACGTGATGAACCCCCGCAGTCACGTGCCGCGCAAGCACGAGTATCGAACAACGCGCGTGAAGCGCGGCAGCTCCATCGGTGCCAACGCCACGATCCTGTGCGGCGTCACGCTCGGCGAGTACGCGTTCATCGGCGCCGGCGCGGTCGTGACGTCCGACGTCCCGGCCTACGCGTTAATGGTGGGCGTGCCGGCGCGCCGGGTGGGATGGATGTGCCAGTGCGGCGAACGGCTGTCGGTCGCCGCCGGCAGGGCCGCGTGTCCCGTCTGCGGCACCGCCTACGAAGAGGCGAACGGCGCCCTGTGGCCGATGGCTCAGCCCCACCGCGTCGGATGACGTGTCGCGCCTCGGGATGCTGACGGCGTGAACGTCCCGCTCTTGGACCTCGTGGCGCAGTACCGCGCGATCAAGGACGAAGTCCTGCCCGCCATCCAGGAGGTCATCGAGTCGCAGCAGTTCGTGATGGGTCCCGCGGTACCACGGCTCGAGGCCGCGGTGGCCCAGCTGGCCGGCGTGACGCACGGCATCGCGTGCGCGAGCGGCACGGACGCGCTGCTCCTGCCCCTCAAGGCCCTCGATCTCGAGCCCGGGGACGAGGTCATCGCCCCGTCGTTCACGTTCTTCGCCACGGCCGGGACGATCCACAACGCGGGCGGCACGCCGGTGTTCGTGGACATCGAGCCGGGCACTTTCAATCTCGATCCCGCGGCGGTGGAGGCGGCGATCACGCCACGGACGCGCGCCATCATGCCGGTTCACCTCTATGGCCAGATGGCGGCCCTGGAGCGCCTCCAAGTCGTTGCGCGGGCACGCGATCTCCCGATCATCGAGGACGCGGCGCAGGCCATCGGTGCGCGTCGCTCGATCGAGGGGCAATGGCGGAGGGCGGGCGAGCTCGGCTGGGCCTCCGGGTTCTCCTTCTTTCCGAGCAAGAACCTTGGCGCCTGGGGCGACGGCGGGATGATCGTCACGTCGGACGACGCCCTTGCCAAGCGCCTCCGGAAGCTCCGCCTCCACGGCGGCGCGAAGCAATACCACCACGACGAGGTGGGCACCAACTCGCGCCTCGACTCGCTCCAGGCGGCTGTCCTGCTCGCGAAGCTGCCGCACCTTCCATCGTGGTCGGCGAAGCGACGGGAGCACGCGGCGTATTACACACGCGCGTTTGCCGATGTCCCCGCCGTCCGCCCGCCGGCGGTGGACCCGGCGAACGAGCACATCTTTCATCAGTACACCCTGCGCGTCGAGCGCCGGGACGAGCTGCAGGCGCACCTCAAGCGCCAGGGGATCGGGAGCGCGATTTATTATCCCGTGCCGCTGCACCTGCAGCCCTGCTTCAGCCATCTGGGCTACCGGCCGGGCCGGCTGCCCGAGTCGGAACGAGCATCTCGGGAAGTGCTGTCGCTCCCCGTCTACCCGGAGCTGACGCGCGGGCAGCTCGACTGCGTGATCGAGACCATCCGTGGATTCTACCGGTGACCCGGCTCAAGCTCGGCGTGATCGGCGCCGGGGCTTGGGGCCGGAACCATGTCCGTACCGTCGCGGGCCTGGCGGAGGCGGCGCTGGCGGCGGTGTGCGACAGCGACGCCAAGGTGCGGGAGCGCGTGGCGCGGCACTACCCGACGGCGCACGTCACCCCCGATGTCGCCGACCTGCTGGGCCGGGTCGACGCGGTGGTGATCGCGTCGCCGGCGGGGACGCACACGCGGTTTGCGCTGCAGTGTGTCGAGGCCGGAAAACCGTGTCTCGTGGAGAAGCCCTTCGCCTTGACCCGGCGCGATGCCGAGGCCGTGTCGCGCGCGGCTGCCGACCGGGGGGTCCCCGTTTTGGCGGGCCACCTGCTCCTCTTTCACCCCGCCGTCGAGCGGCTGCGGGCGCTGGTGCAGGGCGGGGAACTCGGACGCATCTACTACCTGTATGGGCTGCGCGTCAACCTGGGGCAGGTGCGCGCCGATGAGAACGCCCTCTGGAGCTTCGGGCCGCACGACGTCTCGGTGGCACTGTACTTGCTCGGGGAGGCCCCCGTGCGGGTGGCGGCGCATGGGAAGAGCTACCTGCAGCCGAAAGTCGAGGACGTCGTGTTCCTGACCATGGAGTTCGGGAGCGGCGTGCTCGCGCACGTGCAGCTATCGTGGCTGGACCCCCATAAGGAGCGGAAACTCACCGTGGTTGGGGCCAAGAAAATGGTCGTGTTCGACGATATGGAGGCGCGCGAAAAGCTCCGCGTCTATGACAAGGGCGTCGAACGGCCGCCGGAGTACGGGTCGTACGGCGAAGCACTGTCGGTTAGAGAAGGTGACATCTTCATCCCCAAGATCCCCAACGTCGAGCCGCTCGCGGCGGAGCTCGGCCACTTCGTCCGCGTGGCGCGGGGGGCGGAGCCTCCCCGAGCGAGCGCGGAGGACGGCGTCCGCGTGGTCACCGTGCTCGAGGCGGCGACGCGCTCGCTCGCGACCGGCGGGGCGCCGGTGTCGCTATGAAAGCCACCACCCAGACCGCCGCCGACGTCCTGGTCGCGAAGGCCCAGGACCGCTCCGCGCTGATCGGGATCGTCGGCCTCGGATACGTGGGTCTGCCGCTCGCGATGGAATTCGCGCGCGCCGGGTTCCGCGTGCTCGGTTTCGATGTGAGCCAGGCCGTCGTCGACAGCCTGACCCAGGGACGCTCCCACGTGCAGGACGTGGCGAGCGCGGACGTAGCGCGTTGCGCGAGGGAAGGCAAGTTCACGGCGACGACGGACCTGGCGCGGCTGCGCGAGCCCGACGTCGTGTCGATCTGCGTCCCCACCCCGCTCTCGAAGACGAAGGACCCCGACGTGAGCTACGTGCTCGCGGCGACGAACGCGGTGAAGCGGGCCCTGCGGCGCGGCCAGCTCATCGTGCTCGAGTCCACGACTTATCCCGGCACCACGCGCGAGCTGATGCTCCCCGCGCTGGAGGAGACGGGGCTCAAGGTGGGGGAGGACTTCTTCCTCGCGTTCTCCCCCGAGCGGGTGGACCCGGGCAACCCGAAATGGAACACGCACAACACGCCCAAGGTGGTGGGCGGGCTCACGGCAGCGTGCCGGCGCGTGGCGATGGCGATCTACGAGCCGGCCATCGAGCGCCTCGTGGCCGTGTCGTCCACCGAGGCCGCGGAGCTCGTGAAGATTCTCGAAAACACGTTTCGCAGCGTGAACATCGGGCTCGTCAACGAAATGGCGATCGTGTGCGACAAGCTGGGCGTCGACGTGTGGGAGGTGATCGAGGCCGCGGCCACGAAGCCCTTCGGGTTCATGAAGTTTACCCCGGGCCCCGGCGTGGGGGGGCACTGCATCCCGCTCGATCCGCACTATCTCGCGTGGAAGATGCGGACCCTCAACTATCGCACGCGATTCATCGAGCTGGCGGGCGAGATCAACGCGGAGATGCCGGAGTACTGGGTTGCCCGCGTGGTCGATCGCCTGAACGAGCAGGGACGCGCCGCGCGGGGCAGCAAGGTGCTGGTGGTGGGCGTCGCATACAAGCAGGACATCGGTGACATCCGCGAGAGTCCAGCGCTCGACGTGATTCGCTTGTTGCAGCGGCGCGGTGCCGTGGTCTCCTATCACGATCCGCACGTCAGCAAGCTCAAGGATGAGGCGATCGATCTCGCGTCGCTCCCCCTCACGCCCGAGACGCTCACCGCCGCGGATTGTGTGATCATCGTGACCGATCACACTGACGTCGACTACACCCTCGTAGAGCGGTGCGGGCGTCTCATCGTGGATACGCGGAACGCCCTCGCGAAGGCCCGGCGCAGGAGCCAGGAGCGGTGAAGGTCGCGGTCGTCGGCACCGGGTACGTGGGGCTCGTCGTGGGGGCGTGCCTCGCGGAAACGGGGAACGATGTTCTCTGCGCGGATGTGGACGCGGCGAAGATCGACGGCTTGCGACAGAACCGCCTGCCGATCTACGAGCCGGGGTTGCAGCCTCTGGTGGAGCGCAACCAGCGCGGCGGCCGGCTGCGATTCACGACTGACGTCGGCGGGGCGGTGGAACGCTCCGACGTCATCTTTATCGCCGTGGGCACCCCGCCCGACGAGGACGGCTCAGCGGACCTGCAGCACGTGCTGGACGTGGCGCGCACGATCGGCCAGCGGATGAACGCGCCCAAGATCGTGATCACGAAGAGCACGGTGCCGGTGGGGACGGCAGAGAAGGTGCGGGCCGAGATCGCCAAGCAAACGAAAACCACGTTCCACGTCTGCTCGAATCCGGAATTCCTGAAGGAAGGGGCCGCCGTCGAGGACTTCATGAAGCCCGACCGGGTCGTGGTAGGCGTCGACTCGCCGGACGCGGCGCAGGCGATCGGAGAGCTGTACGCGCCGTTCGTGCGCACCGGCAACCCGATCATCTTCATGGACATTCCGTCCGCCGAGATGACCAAGTACGCCGCCAACGCGATGCTGGCGGCGCGCATCTCGTTCATGAATCAGATCGCCCGATTGTGTGAGGTCGTCGGCGCCGACGTGACGCAGGTGCGCAAAGGCATCGGCACCGACCGACGGATCGGCTCCGCCTTCCTGTTCCCCGGTCCCGGGTACGGCGGCTCCTGTTTTCCCAAGGACGTCAAGGCCTTGATCCGGACCGCGGAGGACCGGGGCGTGTCGCTGGAAATCCTCAAAGCCGTCGAGCAGGCGAACGAGCGGCAGAAGCGCGCCTTGTACGACAAGCTGCACAGTCATTTCGACGGCAAGCTGCGCGGCCACACGATCGCCGTGTGGGGCCTAGCCTTCAAGGCCGAGACTGACGATGTGCGCGAAAGCCCGGCCCTCGTGCTGGTGGACGCGCTACTCGATGCCGGGGCCACCGTGCGGGTGCACGACCCCGCGGCCCTCGAGACTGCACGCCGCCATTTCGGCGACCGCGTATGCTACGCTCCGCAGGCCTACGACGCGCTCACGGGCGCCGCTGCGCTCGCGATTGTCACCGAGTGGCTCGAATACCGTAACCCCGACTTCACGAGGATCAAGCGGGCGCTCTCCCGGCCGCTCATCGTGGATGGGCGTAATCTGTACGACCCGCAGCGCATGGCGCGGCTGGGCTTCATCTACGAGAGCATCGGCCGCCCAGTGGCATGCGCATCCTCGTAACGGGTGCCGCTGGATTCCTCGGTTCGCATCTCTGCGACCGGCTGCTCGCGGTGGGCCACCGGGTGGTCGGGATGGACAACTTCATCACCGGGAACCGATCGAACCTCGAGCATCTGAAGAGCCATCCCAACTTCCAGCTGATCCTCCACGACGTGGCCAACTTCATCGAAGTGGAGGGGCCACTCGAGGGCGTGCTCCACTTCGCGAGCCCGGCGAGCCCGGTGGACTACCTGGAATTGCCGATCCAGACGCTGAAGGTGGGATCGCTCGGCACCCATAAGGCCCTCGGCCTCGCGAAGGCGAAAAGTGCCCGATTCCTCCTCGCATCGACGTCGGAAGTGTACGGCGATCCCCTTGTGCATCCCCAGCCGGAGAGCTACTGGGGGAATGTGAATCCGGTGGGGCCCCGTGGCGTATATGACGAGGCCAAGCGCTTTGCCGAAGCCATCACGATGGCCTATCATCGCTTCCACCGGCTCGACACCCGGATCGTCCGTATCTTCAATACGTATGGACCCCGCATGCGACCCCGCGACGGCCGCGTGGTCTCGAACTTCATCGTGCAGGCGCTCAAGGGCGAGCCGCTCACCGTGTACGGTGATGGCTCCCAGACGCGGTCCTTCTGCTATGTGGACGACCTCATCGAGGGTATCGTGAGGCTGTTCGAGCGCGGGGGGTCGGAGCCCACGAACATCGGGAACCCCCACGAATTCACCGTGCGCCAACTGGCTGAGCTGGTGCTGCGACTCACCGGGAGCCGGAGCGGTATCGTAGAGCGACCCCTCCCCACCGACGATCCCAAGGTCCGCCAACCCGACATCCGGCGTGCCCGTGAGACACTTGGCTGGGAGCCGAAGGTCTCGCTCGAAGACGGTCTGCGCCGCACCATCGAGTATTTCAGCGGCCTGATGACGGCGTGAGCGCCCGCGTGCTCGTCACGGGCGCGGCTGGGTTCATTGGCTCGCACGTGTGCGAGGCGCTCCTCGCCCGGGGTGACGAGGTCGTGGGCGTCGACAACTTCGATCCCTTCTACCCCCGCGCCGTGAAGGAGCGGAACCTCGACGGGGTGCGTCGGGCCAAGGGCTTCCGGTTCGTCGAGGCGGACATCGTCCGTGATGCGCTCCCGCTCGACGGCGTGGCGGTCGTGCTGCACCTCGCGGCGCGCCCGGGGGTGCGCCCCTCCCTCGAGGACCCCGCCTCCTACGGCGACACGAACGTGACGGGTACGGTGCGGGTGTTCGAGGCGGCGCGGCGCGCCGGCCTCCGGCGAGTCGTGTTCGGCTCGTCATCTTCGGTGTACGGCGACGCGACGCCCGCCCCCTTCGCCGAGGACGCCCCGGCCGTCTGGCCAATCTCGCCCTACGCCGCCAGCAAGCGCGCCGGGGAGCTGATGGCGCACGCGTTCGCCCATCTCTACGGCATGCAGATCGCCTGCCTCCGGTTCTTCACGGTGTACGGGCCGCGCCAGCGGCCCGACCTCGCGATCCATCGCTTCACCCACCTCATCGCCGGTGGACAGCCGATCCGGATGCACGGGGACGGGTCGAGCGAGCGCGACTATACCTATATTACGGATTGTGTGGACGGCATCCTCGCCGCCGTGGAATGGACCGCCCGGCCGCGGCTGGGGGGGGGGCTCGCCGAGCCGATCAACATCGGCGGCGGGGCGCGCGTGCGGCTCGACTACTTGATCGAGCTGATCGGGCGAACGCTGGGGCGTGAGGTGCGGATCGAGCGCCACGGCGACCAGCCGGGAGACGTGCGGCTCACGGCCGCGGACCTGCGTCGTGCCCAGCGCGAGCTCGGGTACCGCCCCGCGGTCGGAATCGAGGAAGGCATTCGGCAATTCATCCGTTGGTACGAGGCGGTGCATGGACGTCAGCGCTGAGCATCTGGTCGAGCAGGCCCGAGAGCGGTTCCAACTGCAGGACTACTACGGGGCCATCCACCTCCTCGAGGAGGTGGTTGCGGCCGGCCGCGCGTTCGCCGATGCGCACCACGTGCTCGGCCTGTCGTACTCACTCGTGGGTCAGCAAGATCAGGCGCTGGCGCAGCTCGACCGTGCCCTGGCGCTCAACCCCCATTACATCGAGGCGCTGGTGCACCGCGCCATCGTGCTGAACGAGTTGGGACGGGAGGCCGAGGCGGACGCCGCGTTCCGGCGCGCCGCCCAGGTCGGGGGCGAGCCGCGCGAGGGCTTCGCGGCCCATGTAGCCGCCAAGCTGGCCAACCAGCACGCTGCCCTGGGCGATGCGTACCTCGGCGCCGGCGGCCTGACGCAGGCGATCGGGGAGTACCAGCAGGCGCTCACCCTGGGACCCGCGTTTCACGACCTGCGGTACAAACTGGGGCGCATGCTGCTCGAGGCGGGCCGCGCCCTCGATGCGCGCGAACACTTCGAGATCATCGTGCGCGCCCGTCCCACCTACCTCGACGCGGCCGCTATGCTCGGGCTCGCCTGCTACCTCGCGGGGGACGGGCTCGCGGCGAAGGCGGTGTGGGAGGAATGCCGAGAGCGCCGGCCGGAGGATCCGCGCGTGGAAGCCTACCTGGCCATGCTGGTGCGCAACGACTCCCCCGTGCCGGTGGCGGTGCCGGCCTCCGGTGGGGACGGCGATCCGCCGTCGGCCCATCCCTCGAGTCGGTCCGGGCGGAAGAAGCGGTCGTGAGACGCTGGATGTTGCTGGGTGTCGCGCTTGGGCTTGCGTGCCAGCCGAGTGCTGCCGACCACGAGGAGCTGGGCGATCGCGCCTACGCGGCAGGGGCGTACCGCGATGCCCTCGCCGAATACGAACTCGGGCTGAAGGCCCACCCCGGTAGCGCGGATCTGAACGCCAAGGCGGGCGCGGCGGCGCTGCACGTCGGGGACTTCGCCAGCGCCGTGGACGCGTACGTGGTGCTTGGAGCGCGCGACGGATCGCGGGCCGGTGAAGCGGCGGATGGCCTCGAGCGGGTGGCGCGCGCGGCGCTCGCTGCGAACGACCGGGGCGATGCGGCGAAGGGGCTTGCTGGACTCCGGGCCGTGGCTCCCACCAGGCCGCTCGGCCGCTACACGCGGTTGGCGGCGCTCGATGCCGCGGATCGCGGCGATACTGCCGGCGCGATGGTGCTGCTGCCGGGAGCGATCGCGGCCGCCGGCGACGCTCGCATGGCCGATTCGCTGCTCTTCGTGTATGGCATGGCTGCAGTGCGCGCGCGTGATTGCGCCACCGCCGTGCCGGCGTTCGAGGGCGTGATCCGGCGGCAACGGGAGCCCGCGGTCGCGGACCGGGCGCGCGAGGGCCTGGGGCTGTGCTCGCTGGTCGAGGGCCAACAGCTGCTCGAGAAGGGCAAGCCCAGCGAGGCGGAGGACTGGTTCCGGCGCGCCACCGCGCCGGGGTCGCCCGCGGACGTCGTGCGCGGCGCGTTTCTCGGCCTTGGAGACGTGAAACTCGCGCAGGGCGACGTAGCGGCGGCGTTGGAAAGTTACCAGCAGGCACTGGCCGGCGGCACACCCGGGGACACCATCACCCAGCGGGCGCACGAGAAGATCAACGCCCTTGGCAAGGCCGACGCGCCATCGCCGGCTCCACCGAACCAGCCGTGAGGATCATGCTTCGCTCCCTGTTCATCGTCGGTGCCGCGCTGCTGGCGGCCTGCCACCATGGGCCCCGAGTGGTGCCCGCTCCGGACCCCGTCGCCGACCTGGCGAAGGCGCGCGCACAGTTCCGGAGCGGGGACTACGCAAAGGCGCTGGTGTCGTTCCGCCGGCTCAGCTACGAGCTGGGCCCCACCCAGCCGGAGATGGCCGAGGCGCGATACCATATGGCCGAGTGTTATTTCCAGACGGGGGACCGCGTGCAGGCGGCCCACGAGTTCCGCCAGGTCGCGGACCAATTCGCGACGAGCGAGTACGCGCCCTTGGCCCTGCTGCGGGCCGGCGATGCCAACCTGCGGCTGTGGCGGAAACCGGAGCTGGATCCTTCGTACGGCGAAACGGCGCTGGCCATCTACCAAGAGCTGGCCGGGCGCTATCCGGGGACCGATGCGGCCGCCCGGGCGCAGATGCATACGCAGCAGCTGAAGGAGTGGTTCTCCCAGAAAGACTACAAGAACGGGATGTTCTACTTCCGGCGACGCGCTTACGATTCCGCGATCATCTACTTTAAGGACGTGATTGCGACCTATCCCGGGACGTCACGCGTCCCCGACGCGTTGATGCGGCTGGTAGACAGCTACCGCGTCATCGGGTACGCCGACGAGCTGAAGGAGACCTGCGCGCACCTGCGGCGCTTCTTCCCGCAGACCGAGGGGCTCGACAAGTCCTGCCCGGCCGACTCGAGCACCGCCACGCCGTCCTGACCTCGCGTGGAGGCTCTGTTCGGCGGCTCGTTCGACCCCGTGCACATCGGGCATCTGGTCGCCGCGGAAGCAGTGGGGGAAGCACTCGACGCCAGGGTGCGGTTCCTCCCCGCACGCGCGCAGCCATTCAAGCGGGCGGCGCACGGCGCCGCGCCCGAGCAGCGGGCGGAGATGCTGGATCTTGCGGTCGCCGGGAACCCGCGCCTGGCCGTCGAGCGCATCGAGCTCACGCTGCCCGTCCCGTCATACACGGTCCGGACACTGCAGGCGCTTGCCGGGCGGGAGCCGGGGAACCGGTTCACGTTATTGCTGGGGGCCGATGCGGCCGCCGAGCTGGCCGCCTGGTATCAAGTCGAGGCGCTCCCCGCGCTGGCGGACGTGGTAGTGTTCGCGCGACCGGGAGCGTCGCTGCCGCGACACCCGGCCATCCGTCGGGTCGTCGAAGTGCCGGCGGTGGATGTGTCGGCCACGATGATCCGGGAGCGGGTGCGGCAGGGCCGCTCCATCCGGTATCTGGTGCCCGATGCCGTCCGCGACTACATCGCGGCCCGCGGGCTGTATCGCGAATAGAGGATTGATGTACAAGGGTTGGTTCACCAAGATCTTCGGGACCCAGTTCCAGCGTGAGCTGAAACGCATCCGCCCCATCGTGGACGCGATTCATCGCCACGAGGCACGCCTCAAGGGGCTGTCGGACGGGGAGCTGCAGGGCCAGACGCCGAAGCTGCGCGGCCTCATCGCCGAGCGCACGAGCACGCTCGCCGCGGAGGTCGAGCGTCTGAAGCGGGAGAAGCACGACTGCCCGGACGCCGAGCAGCGGGTGGAGCTCAGCCAGAAGCTGTCCCAGGCCGAGGCGGCCTACGTCAAGGCGCTCCAGGTGGCGCTGAACGACGTGCTCCCGGAGGCCTTCGCCACGGTCCGCGAGGCGTGCCGCCGGCTCTTGGGCAGCGAGGTGGTGGTCACCAGCCACGCCCTCAAGTGGGATATGGTGCCGTACGACGTGCAGCTCATCGGCGGCATCGTGCTGCACCAGGGGAAGATCGCCGAGATGGCGACGGGCGAGGGCAAGACGCTCGTGGCGACCCTGCCGCTATACCTGAACGCGCTCGCGGGCCGGGGCGCTCATCTCGTCACCGTTAACAACTACCTCGCCCGTCGTGACTCGCAGTGGATGGGCCACCTCTTCACATGGCTGGGCCTCACGGTCGGCTGCATCGACGACACGGAGCCGTCGACGCCCGAGCGCCGGGCGGCCTATCTGTGCGAAATCACCTACGGTACGAACAACGAGTTCGGCTTCGACTACCTGCGCGACAACATGGTGTTCACGCTGGAGCAGCGCGCCCAGCGAGGTCACGCCTACGCCATCATCGACGAGGTCGACTCGATTCTGATCGACGAGGCCCGTACCCCGCTCATCATCTCGGGCGCCGTGGGCAGCGAGTCGGACGAGAAATACGCGCAGTTCAACGCGCAGGTCGTGCAGCTGGTGCGAAAGCAGACGGCCGTGGTGAACGATCTCATCGCCCGGGCGGAGCCGCTCCTCGCCGACGAGAAAACGGCATACCAGGCCGCGGTCCTCCTGTACCAGGCGCAGCTCGGGATGCCCAAGAACAAGAAGCTCCTGAAACTGCTCCAGGAGCCGGGTGTGAAGTCCCAGGTGCAGCGCGTGGAGCTCGATGTGCTGGCCGACCGCAAACTGCCCGCGCGCGAGCAGAAGATGCGCCATGTCGAGGAGGACCTCTACTTCGTGCTCGACGAGCGAGGCCACTCCGTGCACCTCACCGAAAAGGGCGTCGAGACCATGTCGCCCGAGGACCCGAACCTGTTCGTGGTCCCGGACATCTCGCACGCCGTGCACGAGATCGAGCGCGACGAGAGCCTCTCACCCAAGGAGAAGATCGAGCGTCGGCGCCAGGTAGAGGCGGATTACGCCATGAAGAGTGAGACGCTCCACATCATCCACAAGTTGCTGCAGGCCCACGCCCTGTACGAGCGGGAGGTGGACTACGTCGTGCAGGAGGGCAAGGTCCTGATCGTCGACGAGTTCACGGGACGCCTGATGCACGGGCGGCGCTGGTCGGAGGGGCTGCACCAGGCCGTGGAAGCGAAGGAGGGCGTGGCGGTCCAGGAGGAGAGCCAGACCCTGGCCACCATCACCATCCAGAACTACTTCCGGATGTACGACAAGCTCTCGGGCATGACGGGCACGGCGGAGACCGAGGAGACCGAGTTCTTCCAGATCTACGGGCTCGAGGTCGTGGTCATCCCGACCAACCGGCCGGTACGCCGCGTGGACAAGCACGACCTCATCTACAAGACGCGCAGCGAGAAATACAAGGCGATCCTCGACGAGGTCGAGCGACAGCACGAGCGTGGCCTGCCGATCCTCGTGGGCACCGTCAACGTGGACGTTTCCGAGACGCTCTCGCGCATGCTCAAGCGGCGCGGCTTCCGGCACGAGGTCTTGAACGCCAAGTACCACCAGCGCGAGGCGGAGATCGTCGCGCAGGCGGGACAGCCGGGAGCCATCACGATCGCAACCAACATGGCCGGTCGCGGGACCGATATCAAACTGGGTCCCGGTGTGAAAAAGTGTCAGGTGTGTGGGATCACGGCGCACGAGGCCCCCTTCGGCCAGCAGATCGAGCGCCCCGACCTCCCGGCGGAGGAGATCAAGCGACTCGGCTGCAACGACGATCCCCCGTGCGGCCTCGTCATCATCGGCACGGAGCGGCACGAGGCCCGGCGCATCGACCGACAGCTGCGCGGCCGCGCCGGTCGCCAGGGCGATCCGGGCCAGAGCGTGTTCTTCCTATCGCTCGAGGACGACCTGATGCGGTTGTTCGGGTCGGATCGCATCGCTCGCATCATGGACCGCACCGGCTCCGAGGAAAACGAGGTCATTACCCACCCGTGGGTGACCGCGGCCATCGGGCAGGCCCAGAAGCGCGTCGAGCTGCAGAACTTCCAATCGCGCAAGAAGCTCCTCGAATACGACGATGTGATGAACCAGCAGCGGGAAGTCATCTACGCTTTGCGCTTGTTCGCGCTCGAGGGGGGCGAAGAGCTCAAGGCGGAGGCGCTGCGGATGGTCGAGCGGGCCGTCGCCCAGCTCGCCGACGAGTTGATCGGCGACGCGAAGGATGCCTACCAGTGGGACCGCGACCTGATGGAGACCGAGTTTCTGCTCAAGTTCCTGGTCTCCGTCCCCGGCGTCACCGACGCCGCGAAGATCCGGAGCCGCGATGAGCTGGTGCGGGCGGCGCAGCACGCGGCCCTCGAGGCCTTCCAGGCGAAACTCGATCATTTCAAAGAGATCGAAGCCAAAGTTGGCGCCGTGAACATCGGCGGGCAGGCGCTGTCGCACGTGATGCTCGGGGTGATCGACGAGAAATGGAAGGACCATCTCTACGATCTCGACCAGCTGAAGGCGGCGATCCACTATCGACAGTGGGGCCAAAAGGACCCGCTCATCGAATACAAGCGGGAAGGCTACGAAATGTTCGTCGGCCTGATGCGCGACGTGCACGCGACCTTCGCCGAGCGCTGGCTCAAGCTCCAGATCGAGATCGGGCCGCCGCCCCAGCGCGGAGCACCCTCCGGTCCGGGCGGCCGGCCGGCCGCGAGCCCGGCGTCGGGTCCCGGAGCCGGGCTGGTGAAAGGGCCCTCACCCCGCCGCCCCGCGCCCATGGTCGCGACCAAGCCGGCGGTTGATGGGCTCGTGAGTGGCGATTCGGCCATCGCCTCCCAGCCGTCTCCGGTTGGAGCCGGCGTCGTTCCCAACCCGTACGCCGGCATCGGCCGCAACGACCCCTGTCCCTGCGGCAGCGGCAAGAAGTTCAAGAAGTGCCACGGCGCGGGGCTCTGACCCCCTTCGTTTTTTTCCGGTACCGTCTATTCCCTTGAGCCGGGCTAGCTTGCCCGGATGCCGCTGCGTCTATCCGAGCACCCGGAACGCGACCGTCCGCGTGAGCGTTTGTGGAGCGTCGGCCCCGCCGCGTTGACGGGGCAGGAGCTGTTGGCCATTCTCCTAGGCACGGGGTACGCCGGCCGGGACGCGCTCGCGGTGGCGGGCGAGCTGCTCGCCCGGGTGGAGGGCTCCTTGCGGCGGCTCGCCGGTCGGCCGTCGGCGGACCTCGCCCGCGTGCCGGGCGTGGGCCGCGGGAAAGCGGCTCGCGTGGTCGCGGCGCTCGAGCTGGGACGCCGGGTGGGAGCCGAGGAGGAGCCACCCCCGGAGCGGATCCGCGGTCCGGCGGACGTGCAGCGGTTCTACGCCTCCCGGTTACGGGATCTTGCAGTGGAGGAATTTCACGTGCTGGCCCTCGGCAGCCAGAGTCAGGTGCTGGGCGATCTCCTCATCACGCGAGGGATCTTGAACAGCTCGCTCGTCCACCCGCGGGAGGTGTTCCGCGCCGCGATCGCCGAGGCCGCCGCGGGCATCATCGTGGTCCACAACCACCCGAGCGGCGACGCGACCCCGTCGGCCGACGACCGCGCGGTGACGCGGCAGCTCGTGGACGCGGGGCGGCTGCTGGACCTGCCGGTGTACGACCACGTGATCGTCGGAGGCGATCGCTACGTGAGCTTCGCTGAGGCTGGCCTGTTGTGACCACCGCGGCACCGCTACTCGCGCCGGAGCTGGCTCGGGCGGTTGCGCTGCAGCGCGACCGGCTCGACCTCGACCTCCTGACTCGGGCTTACCGGATGAGCGCCCAGGCACACCGGGGTCAGAAGCGCCAATCGGGCGACGACTACGTCTCGCATTCCGTCGCCGTCGCGACCATTCTCGCCGAGCAGCAGATGGACTCGGTCACCATCGCCGCCGCCCTGTTACACGATGTCGTCGAAGACTCGGACGTCTCGGTCGATGACATTCGCACCACCTTCGGTCCCGAAGTAGCGGAGCTGGTGGACGGGCTCACGAAGCTCTCCACCCTCACCTTCCGGTCGACCGTGGAGGAGCAGGCCGAGAACTACCGCAAGCTCTTGCTGTCCGTTGCCAAAGACGCCCGCGTCATCATCATCAAGCTCGCGGACCGACTGCACAACATGCGGACGCTCGAGCACCTGGACCCGGAAAAGCGGCGTCGCATCGCGCTCGAGACGCGCGAGATCTATGCACCCCTGGCGCACCGCTTTGGCATGGCGGGCGTGAAGGCCGAGCTCGAGGACCTCGCCTGCAAGTTCCTCGAGCCCGAGGACTACCGCGCGCTGGCCCGCAAGGTCAAGGCGCGAAAGAGCGAGCGTGAAGAGACCATCGAGCGGCTGCGGATCCCGCTCGCCGAAGAGCTGCGGGCTGCCGGACTCACCGGCTACGAGATCACCGGCCGCCCCAAGAACCTCTGGTCGATTTACAAGAAGATGAAGAAGCGCGACAAGCCGTTCGAGGAGATTTATGACCTCCTCGCGGTGCGCGTGCTGGTGAACGATATCACCGAGTGCTATCACGTCCTTGGGGTGATCCACCACAAGTGGACCCCGCTGCAAGAGCGCATCAAGGATTACATCGCGAGCCCAAAGTCGAACGGCTACCAGTCGCTCCACACCACCGTGTTCGGGCCGAGCGGCCAGCTGTACGAGATCCAAATCCGTACCCACGAGATGCACCACACCGCGGAGTACGGTATCGCGGCGCACTGGCTCTTCAAGGAGGGCCGCAAGAGCCCGGACGAGCTGGACCGCCACCTCGCATGGTTCCGGCAGCTGCTCGAGCTGCAGCAGGACGCGCACACGCCCGAGGAGTTTCTCGAGTTCCTGAAGGTCGACCTTTACCAGGACGAGATCTTCGTGTTCACGCCCCGCGGCGACGTGAAGCGTCTGCCGAAGGGCGCGACGCCCATCGACTTCGCGTTTGCGGTGCATACGGAAGTCGGCCAGCACTGTCAGGGCGCCCGTATCAACGGCCGGATCGCCCCGCTGCACCGCCCACTCAAAAACGGCGACACCGTGGAGGTGATGACCAGCCCGCAGGCCAAGCCGTCCCGCGACTGGCTGGCCCACGTGCAGACCGCCCGGGCCCGCCACAAGATCCGGCAATGGATCAGCCGCGAGGAGCACGAGAAGAGCCTCGAGCTCGGCCAGGAGATCCTCGCGCGGGAGGTGCGGCGGCGGCGCCTCCAGGCCCCGGATGCCGAGCGCCTCGAGCGCGCTGCGACGGAGCTCTCCGTCGGGACGGCGGAGCAACTGCAAGCCGCGCTGGGGCGGGGCGACATCGCGCTCGGGACCATGATGCGGGCGCTGTACCCGGACCTCCCGGCCGAGGACCTGCAGGCGCCCAAGCCGACGGCGTTCGGTCGCGTGATCGAGCGGCTGCGGCTGGGTCGCGGTATCAAGATCCAGGGCGTGGACGGGCTGATGGTGCGGTATGCGCAGTGCTGCCAGCCGGTGCCCGGGGACCTGGTGGTCGGCTACGTCACCCAGGGGCGCGGCATCTCGATCCACCGCTCGGATTGTCCCAATCTGCTCCTCCTCTCGACCGAGGCCGAGCGTCGCATCGAGATCGACTGGCAGGAATCGGAGGGGGAGACGTTTGTCGTGCGCCTGGCCGTGGGCGGGGAGGACCGGCGCGGCCTCTATGCCGACATCTGCACCGCCATCAGCGAGTCCGGCACCAACATTCGCTCGGCGGAGATCTCGACGCGCGACGGCGCGGTGTTCGGCTCCGTGCTGGTGGAAGTCGAGAACCAGACCCACTTGAACAAGGTGATCCGGGCGATCCGGCGGGTGAAGGGAGTGATGGACGTGTCCCGTCGTGAGTCGGGCCCCCAGACGCAAGCCCCGGTCGGTTAACTTTCTCTGATGCCGTACGACCTCGTATCCCCGTTCGCGCCGGCGGGGGATCAGCCGCGTGCCATTCGGGAGCTGGCCGCGGGTCTCGCGCGGGACGATCGCTACCAGACGCTGCTGGGCGTCACCGGCTCCGGCAAGACGATGACCATGGCTCACGTCATCTCCGGGTTCGGGCGCCCCACGCTCGTGTTGTCCCACAACAAGACCCTGGCCGCCCAGCTCTACGGCGAGCTCAAGGGGTTCTTCCCGAAGAGCGCTGTCGAGTTCTTCATCTCGTATTACGACTACTACCAGCCCGAGGCGTACGTTCCGCAGACCGATACGTACATCGCGAAGGACTCTTCGATCAACGACGATATCGACCGCTTACGGCTGCGTGCCACGTCCAGCCTCATGGAACGCGAGGACGTGGTGATCGTGGCGAGCGTGTCGGCGATCTACGGCCTGGGCGACCCGGAGGTGTACCGCCAGCGGCTCGTGACCGCGAGCGTCGGCGAGGAGCGCGGCCGCGACGCCCTGTTGGAGGCGCTGGTCGGGGTCCAGTACCAGCGCAACGACACGGCCTTCGAGCGCGGGACGTTCCGGGTGCGGGGCGATACGATCGAAGTGTTCCCGGCCTACGACGAGCAGGCCGTGCGTGTCGAATTCTGGGGCGACACCGTGGAGCGGATCGCGAAGATCGATCCCCTCACCGGCAACACGATCTCCGAGCTGGCGCGGGCCGCGGTGTATCCGGCCACCCACTTCGTCACCGAGCGGCCGAGCATCGAGCGCGCCGTCGCGGCGATCCGTGCGGAGCTCAAGGAGCGCCTCGCCGAGCTGCGGGTTCAAAACAAGCTGCTCGAAGCCCAGCGCCTCGAGTCCCGCACCAACTTCGACATCGACATGCTGCTCGAGGTGGGCCGCTGCACGGGCATCGAGAACTATTCGCGGCACCTCACGGGCCGCGCGGTGGGTGAGCGCCCCGCATGCCTGCTCGACTACTTCCCCGATGATTACCTCTGTATCATCGACGAGTCGCACCAGACGCTGCCCCAGCTCGGCGGGATGTTCGAAGGAGACCGCTCCCGCAAGCAGACGCTCGTGGACTACGGCTTCCGGTTGCCCTCGGCACTGGACAACCGGCCGCTGCGAATCGACGAGTTCATGGGTCTCGTGCCGCGGATCCTGTTCGTCTCCGCCACGCCGGGGGAGGAGGAGCTCAAGCTCTCCGGCGGCGTCGTGGTCGAGCAGATCATCCGGCCCACCGGGCTCGTCGACCCGCAGGTGGAGGTCCGTCCGGTGAAAGGTCAGGTGGACGACTTGCTGCACGAGATCCGGCTGCGCGAGAAGCAGAACGAGCGCGTGCTCGTCACCACCCTCACCAAGCGCATGGCGGAAGATCTCACCGATTACCTGCAGCAGCACGGGGTGCGGGTCCGCTATCTCCACTCCGAGATCGTCGCGATCGAGCGCGTCGAGATCATCCGCGGCTTGCGGCTGGGTGAATTCGACGTGCTCGTGGGGATCAACCTGCTGCGCGAAGGGCTCGATCTTCCCGAGGTGTCGTTGGTGGCGATCCTCGACGCCGATCAGGAGGGGTTCCTGCGCTCGGACCGGTCCCTCATCCAGACCGTCGGTCGCGCGGCGCGGCACCTCGAGGGGCGGGCGATCCTGTACGCCGATCGGGTCACCGGCTCGATGCAGCGCGCCCTCGACGAGATGAGCCGCCGGCGCGAGGTGCAGCTCGCGTACAACGAGCAGCACGGGATCACCCCACGCTCGATCGTCAAGTCGGTGGACCAGGTGCGATTCGCGACGCGCGTGGCGGACGCGAAGACCGCCAAGCCCGCCGCGGCCGGCGTCCACCGGCCCACGGATGCCAAAGAGCGCGACGCCCTCATCCAGCTGCTCGAGAGTCAGATGCAGGCCGCGGCCGAAGAGCTGGACTTCGAGCTGGCCGCGGTGCTGCGGGATCAGATCCTCGAGCTCCGGGCCGATGGCGACGCCGTCCGCTCCCCCCATGCGCCTCTCGGCGGACGCCCTCAACCGGTTCGGTGAGGCGCTCGGCCGCGAGCTCGCGGCACCGGCCGTCGTCGGGTTGTCGGGCGAGCTCGGCACCGGCAAGACCACGTTCGTCCAGGCGATCTGCCGGGGGCTGGGTGCTCGAGGACTCGCCACCAGTCCGACCTACGCACTGGTCCACCAGTACCACACGCCCGAGGGTCGGGCTGTCTATCACGTCGACTGCTATCGCCTCCGGTCCCCGGCCGAGGCGCAGGATCTGGGATTCGACGACATGATGCGCGACGGGGCCATCGTCTTGATCGAATGGCCCGAGCGCGCGGGGCCATGGCTCCCGCCGCTGCAGCGCCATTTCAAGCTCGCGTACGATGCCGACCCGGAGGTCCGGGTGGTGGAGGAGGCGTGAGCGGCGAGTGGCTGGCGATCGATACTGCGACCGAGATCGCGAGCGTCGCCGCCGGTCGGCCGCCGGTGGCGCAGAGCGGGACACACGTGCAGGGTGCGCGTCGTCACGCGGCCGAGATCATTCGCCTCGTCGACTTCGCCCTCAGCCGGCTGAGCATTCGGCCGGCGGATCTCGAGGGGGTCGTGGTAGGCGATGGGCCCGGAAGCTTCACCGGGCTCCGGATCGGCTGGGCGGCGGCCAAAGGGCTCGCTCACGAGGCAGGGCTCGAGCTCCGGGCGATTCCCTCGCTCATGGCCGCCGCGGCCGGAGCCGCCCTGAAGCTTGGGCCCGAGCCCGTGGCGGCCTGCTTCGATGCGCTCCGCGGACAGGTCTACGGCGCGCTGTATGTGTTTCGCCCCGATCGGGTAGAGACGCTGGTCGCGCCCGCTGTGCTCACGATGGCGGAGCTGGCGCGCGTCGCGCCAGCGCGCCCCCGGGTGGTCGTGGGTGACGGAGCGGTACGCTACGCCGAGGAAGTCACCGACTGGATCGGGACCGCGCCGGTGCCGCTCGAGAGCCTCCCCCCCGCGGCGACCCTGCTCCTCGCGCTCGTGGACCGCGAAGGCACGGGCCGTGCCATCGAGGACCCGGCCACCGCGGAGCCGGTGTACGGACGGCCTGCGGAAGCGCAGGCCAGATGGGAGGCGCGCCACGGTCGCCCGTTGCCCGATTCGCCCCGCCCGGCTGGCTGACGTCAGCGACGTCGGCGCGATCGAGCGGGCCGCGTTCTCCGATCCGTGGTCGGCGAATGATTTCACGGAGTGCGTCGCGTCGGGCGTGCCGTTCCTCGTGGCCGAGCGGCAGGGCGTGGTCGCGGGCTACGTTGTCGCGCACAGCGCCGCCGACGAGGGAGAAATCCTCAATCTGGGCGTCGCGCCTACACATCGACGCCAGGGGATCGGTCGCGCGCTAGTCGAGCGCGTGCTCGAGGAACTTGCCGGGCGCGGCGTCCGCACGGTGTATCTCGAGGTGCGGGCATCCAACGCGTCGGCCCGGCAGCTGTACGAGTCGCTCGGCTTCGGCGAGGTCGCGCGCCGGGCGCGTTACTACCGGCGCCCGGTCGAGGACGCTGTGGTTCTGCGGGCTGCCATTCCTGCAGAGGGGGGGTCTGCAAAACTTTAGCACAAGTGGCGTATCTTTGATTGACAGAATAACTTGCGGGTCATATACTGTTGTCGCCCTTGGTCCAGACCCGCCCAGCGTCTGGAGGTCTGTCGTGAGCCGGAGTCTCAATAAAGTCATGCTAATCGGGAACTTGGGGGCCGATCCCGAGGTGCGGAGCACCAACAATGGCTCCCGCGTCGCCACGTTGTCCCTGGCGACCAGTCGGCAGTGGACGGGGCAGGGTGGCGAGAAGCAGGAAAAGACCGAGTGGCATCGGGTGATCTGCTGGAACAACAAAGGCGCCCAGCTGGCGGATCTGGCCGAGAAGTACATGAAGAAAGGCGACCGGATCTACGTCGAGGGGCGCGTCGAGTACCGGACCTGGGAAGATCGGGAGAAGCAGACCCGGTACACCACCGAGATCATCGCGCGGGAAGTGATCCTCTTGTCGTCTCGGGGAGGCGGCGAAGGGTCCGGCGAGTTCGCGCGGGCCAAGGCCGCCGCCAAGGTAGCGCCCGAGGGCGGGGGCAAGGCGGAATCGCTCGACGCGTTCCCGGAGGCCCTGGATGAGGAGGACGACGATCTGCCGTTCTGAACGAGCAGCCCTGCTCGCCCTTGTAGCAGGGCTGCTCGCGGGGCTGGCGCCCGCGCTCGCGGCGCAGGACACGACGCAGGCTCGACCGGATACTTCGAAGCCGGCGCAAGACACGTCTCAAGCAGCGCCGGCGCCGGCCCCGTTGGGCCAGTTGCCCGCCACCCACGTCGTGGCGACGGGTGAAACCCTCTGGTCCATCGCTCAGCTGTACTACAACGATCCGCTCCTCTGGCCCGAGATCTACCGGTTGAACACCTCGCAGATCGACGATCCCCACTGGATCTATCCGGGCCAGGAGTTGGGCCTGGCGCCGGGAGTGAGCGTGGCGCAGGCACCGGAGACAACCACAGTGGTGCAGCCCCAGGGCCCCGGGGACACCGTGCACGCCGTGCCTGCCCCCGATACCGTGGTCGCGGTCGGGCCGGATACGACCCCGCTGCTCGACACGGCAGTGGTGGAAGCGCCACCGCCTCCGCCCGAGCCCACCGAGGGCTATCAGACGATCTTCG
>WNEZ01000577.1_pt1 | contig 41584 bp, 44 predicted proteins | sample 5400521 | NCBI WGS metagenome assembly WNEZ01 (sample SAMN13153339, study PRJNA577476) | soil metagenome | isolation source: 120 cm saprolite under Douglas fir tree site 2 hole 1 replicate 1 | place: USA:California | collected 2015-04-18
GCCGCTACCAGGCCGGCAATCTCGGCTGCGATGGTAGATGGCGAGTAGCCATTCTGCTCCTCCCAGCGCTCGACGCCAAATGCTGGCCCGTGGCCTATGACAAAGTTCGCCGCTGGCTTGATGTGGTTCTGGTAAAGAGGGGCATCGGTCTTCCCCAGCTGGAAGGCCATGATGATAGGGTAGCTGGCCTCGTCGAGCTGCGTACCGAAGGAGTCGGGTGCGAGCTTGCCGTTGAGCAGGCTATTGCGGGGCATCGAGCCGTCGGCCTGCTGCTGGTCATTAAACAAGAAGTTTACCACATCACGTGCTGTCGCAAGGTCGCCGTCGAGCATGAGGCCCGTCCATGCCTCATACACATCGCGCGCAAAGACTTCGCGGTAGGAGCCAAAGAAGGTATTATTGGGGTCTCCGGCTGAGATCGCTTGTCCCCAGGGCGAGGCGAGGCTGGCCACGATTGCGCCAGGGAAGGTCTTATCCTCGGATGCCTTCACCACGTTCGCGCTCAGGTAGTACTCGGCCACCAACTGGTGCCACTGATTATCCGTCGCCCCCTTAAAATGCGTTGGCGGAGCGATCAGGCCGCTATGGCAAGTGACGCTTCGGATGCGCTCACGGCAAATGCCTGGCTCGTGCCGAAGCCCAGTGCCAGCGTGAACATACCGCCGTGGGAGATATTCGCCTGGGCCGTCTGCACCAGGTTGCCGTTGGTCGCCTGGGTATACAGAGCCGTGAGAGTGTGAGAGGTATCGAGTTGTACCAGCCCATCACTCGGCTGGCCTGCGAAACCGTTGCTCACCTGGGTGGTAAAGGGTGTCGAGGCGTCGAGGGCGCTATAGACAGGCACAGCATAGTTTCGATTGAAAGGATTGTTCGTTGCGACCGTATCGAAGGCGATAGGCACAGCGTGGCCGCTCGATGTGTCGATCGTGCCGGTGTCACCGCCGCCGTTCCCACTGCTCCCACTGCTCCCACTGCCACCGCCGCCATTGCCGTTGATGCTGGGATCGTAGCGCACATAGAGTTGATAGGTGGACAGAACGCCAATGAGCGGTATAAAGTGGACATTCATTACCAGTGTATTCTGGTTAGGATCGGTCAGGTAGTCGGTAATGATGCGATACTTTCCGCTCTTGGCAGTGGTCGTCACCTGACAATCAAGGGCCTGAGAGTGCGTGTCGAGCAACTGCACTGTGTAGGTGGTATCGCGTGTCTGCAAGTCGGTGAAAGTGCTGCCGTCGCTAACGATATACTGGAGTGTCTCGACATTGGTATTATCGATAGTGGGGTAGTACACATCGCTGAGGACGCCATTTGCAATGGTGAACCAGACTTTAGAGGTCGTATTGCGAGCGGTGCCCAGGCAGTCCTTACGTGCCAGGTCAAAATGGGAGAGCGCTCCGGGACCATCAGGGGCGGCGCCTGCAAGCGAAGCCGCTGATGCTGAGAAGTGCGAGGCGATTGAAAATACTGTACCGAGTATCAGGGTCAGAATTACCAGAACCATGGGAATTGCGACGCGCCAACGAAAACGCGAAGAAGCCGACGTAGACATATAACACCTCTCCTTTGAGTCAGGACTAAGTAAAAATCTTTTTCTGCGGTGTTCAAAAAGGACCTGCTTTTGAACAAAATATGAGATGCCGCCACACTTAAAGATAAGAGGAGTGTATGTGTTTCTGGTGATGAAATCGTTGAGATAACGTTAAGAATAGCTCAGCCAGGTGAATATATCCAATAGCTGAGGATATTTCCAAAGCCTGCCCCTAAAGCTCAGGCGTGCGGGGCCAGAGGTGGTACTGGATCTTCAGGGCGATGATGCGTGCCACCGACTCATCGATGCGTGCCATCGAGAGACTGCCGTCAGCGATGGCCTGCTTGAGGGCCGCGACCGAGGAGCTTAGAACGGAGGGATCGCGCACACCCAGGATCATATCGTTGCCTGCTTCAATGGCGAGTACCACGGCCTGGGGAAGGCTCCACTTCTTTGCAATTCCCAGCATGTAAAGCGCGTCGGTGATGACTACGCCGTTGTAGCCAAAGTTGTGACGCAGGATGCCGTTGACGAAGGGAGACGAGAGTTCCGCAGGCATGTTCGGGTCAATCGCCGGCATCAACACGTCGGTCGTCATAATCATGCCCGGATCCTCCAGACTGTTCTGTGACTGCACAAAGTATTTGAACGGTGCCAGCTCGGTCGAGTAGAGCTCGTCCCGCGAGCGCTTGACCACCGGCAGATCTTCGTGGGCGTCGGTGGTAGCGGCGCCAAGACCGGGGAAGTGTTTGATGCAGCCGATCTCCCCATCTCCCTGAATAGCGCGCAGGTAGGTCCCAGCCCATTCGATCACCGATTGTGTTGTGTAGCCCCAGGTACGCATATACTGGTCCGGCCCCATCACTACCGGCACATCCACATCTGGCGCGAGGTCCGTATTGATTCCCAACGCCTGCAGGTCGTGCGCGATGCTGTGCCCGAGCTTCGCCGCGTTCTCTATATTTCCTGTCTCATAGGTTTGAAGCGCCCCTGGACGATCCCCATAGATATTCATGACGCGCTCGACAAAGCCGCCCTCCTCGTCGGCGGAGATCAGCAGCGGCATCCAGGCTTTCTTCTGCATACGCGCAATATCGTTTTTCGTCTGATTGAAGGTATTCATCTGGGCGCCATACATAATCACGCCGCCCGCGTACTGGTCGTGGATCATTGTCTCCAGGTCTGCTGAGTAGGAGTAGCCCCAATACTGTACCATGAAGAGCTGGCCCAGTTTCTGATCAAGGGTCATACGCGAGAGATACATTCTGGCCAGGGTCTGATAGCTCATATACTGCGAGAGCTGGTGTAGATTATCCACCTGGCCCGGGCTGAGCGGTGCCTGGATGAAAGGGCCGGTCACTGCCAATACCAGCGGGGTGGGCACCGCTGAACCCATGACCACCTGCTGCATATCGCCTCCGAAGAGTGCGACCAGGGGGGCGAGTACGACCAGGACCAGCACTTTTGCCCATCCAGTAGCCTTACGTCTCCTGGGCAGCTCCGGCGGCCGCCCCTCCCCTGGATGCGGATTCCGGGACGGCTGCTGATTTGGAGGCAAAGACAGCAGGGGTTGCTCTGACTGTATAGACATAAAGACTCCCGTTTCTATTAATCCCGTGGCAGCGTGACGGGCACGAGGTGGTACTGCATCTTCAAAGCGATGATGCGGGCCACTGCCTCGTTCACGCGGGCCATCGAGAGCTGACCATCCTGGAGTGCCTGTTTGAGCGCCTCGATCACTGCCGCTGTGCGAGCACTGCCCATCGGGCTCAGGATCATGTCGTTGCCGGCCTGGATCGCCAGCACCGCCGCTTCGGGCTCGCTCCACCGCGCGGAGATGCCACCCATGTAGAGGGCATCGGTGACTGCCACGCCGTCATAGCCGAACTCTTTGCGCAGGATGTCGGTCATGAATATGTGCGAGAGTTCTGCCGGCATGTTCGGGTCAATCGCCGGCATCAGCACGTCGGTCGACATGATCATGCCAGGCCGCATCAGCGGGTTCGGCGAGTTGATGAACGTCTTATACGGCGCGAGTTCGGTCGCGTAGATCTGGTCTCGCGAGCGGCTATCGGTTGGCAGAATAGCGTGCGCGTCGTACGGTGTGTCGCCCAGGCCACCGGGATAGTGTTTCATGCAGGCAATCAGCCCGTGGCTCTGCATGGCTTCGATATAGGGGCCGGCATATTTGATCACCGAATCGGCCGTGCTGCCAAAGGTGCGATCGGCGGTGTCGTAGCCGGGGATAATCATCACGTCCACGTCGGGGGCGAGGTTGGTGTTGAGGCCGAGTGCGAGCAGGTCGTGAGCCATCTTCACCCCTTGCTGGCGGTCAAAATCGAGGCTCCCCGACTGGTAGATCTCCATGGGACCGGGACGCGCTCCGTAGATATGCTCCAGGCGATTGACGTACGCGCCGCCCTCTTCATCGACCGAGATCAGCAGCGGGATCTTCGCCCGTTGCTGGGCCTGGCTGGTTGTCGCCCTGGCCTGACTGGAGGTCTGCAGGTGGGATTCATACATAATCATCCCGCCGACATGTAGCTGGGTAATCATGTAGTCCAGGTCATCGGAATAGGTATTCTGCTCGCTCTCGGTCATAATCATTTGGCCCAACTTCTCGTCCAGCGACATATGCGCGACATAGAGGTTAGCAAGCTCTCTGTAGGTCATATGATCGACCAGGTGCGCGAGCGCATTCACCTGGGACGCATTATAGGATGGTTTGACAAAGGGGCCTGGCGGGCCTGCTGGCACTGTAGCCTGTCCACCCGGAGTAGGCGAGCCCGGTGAGACGAAGTGCATCAACAGGCTGGTCAGGGCCACGATCACTGCCAACGCGACCAGGGCCAGCGAGACGAAGAGACCGGTTCTGCGCCGTCTGGGCCGGGTTCTGCGAAGCGGGGAGTCCTGCTCCGCTTCTTCTGTTACCTCGCGCCGGGGTGGCAGGATGATTGGAGATCGTTCTGCATCTTTAGACATAAAGCTTCCTGGCGGTTATCCGTTTTTATAACTATAGCAAATCCAGGCATCCAGTGGCAACAGCGTGCAAATGGTGAGTATCTCTACTATTTCAGATAGCGATGAACAAAAAAGTCAGCGTAGTAATTCTCCCAGTGCGCTCCAGGAGCTTCGCTCATCTGCTGTTTGTCTACCAGGACAAGCAGGTAAATCAAATCACTTTTCAGCAGTTTCGCATCGAGTAGCCTGTCAAAGCCTTGTTCCAGCAGGTGACCGGCATACCAGATCGACCAGTCCGGATCGACTCCATCGGTTTCTTTAAACGCTACATGGTGATCCTCCGCCGTTTGATGGAGCAGGGCTGCAATTGTCTCCTTCACTTGTTGCTTTTTTTCTTCGTTCATAGTCAAACTACCCCTTTCTCATATCGAAGAGAACAAACCAACACAACCTGATCTAGAGTGGAGTGCTGGAGCATCTCTCTGCCTATTCTTAACTGCACGTTTTCGTGTCTCAATGCTATCGTCTCGATGCCTGTTCATTCGTTACAGGTCTATTCAGTATATGCCATAACCAGGTCATGGTAATATGACTCAAGGGTTGAAGGGTTGAAGGATTGCAGGCTCAAGGATCGAAAAATGGACGCAATATATCTGGCATGTGCAAAACCAGACGGGAAAACTGTCCCAAAAAGGACAGCTCAACCCTCTTTCTTTGTGATGATCACAAGTGGAGGTCATCACGACAACGTCTCTCCTCAGAGAAAAGGAAGGTGTGATAGGACGACTGCGTCGCCTATCAGCTATTGAAAGACACCAACCAACGCCGCTGCGCGGCTACTGACTAGCGTCAGTCAGGTTGGTGAAGGAAGGAAACTATGGCAAAAATAGATAAGGCCCCGATGTATGTACGTGTAGCAAATGTTCTGACATTGACCCTGCTGCGCGTGGGCTTCAAGCTCGTAGGACCAGGCCTCGTAATTGGAAACTACCCCATGTACCTGCTCACGGTGCGTGGGCGCAAAAGCGGGCAGCCGCGTACTGTCGCGGTAGCGATTATTCAGCGGAATGGGAAGCGCTATGTGGGCTCCCCGTATGGAATAGTGGCTTGGGTGCGCAACCTGCGGGCAGCGGGAGAGGCCACCCTTACGCGTGGGCGTCGTGCGGAAACGGTCAACGCAAGAGAACTACCCAAAGGCGAGGCGGCCCTCGTTTTGCGAGAAGAAACCAAGGACGGCAACCCCTTCGTTCGCTCCTATGGCGTCACCGCGGACTCTTCCCTTGAGGAGTTTGAGCGTGCGGCGGTCAGCCATCCGCTGTTTGTGTTGGAAAGGAAATAGCGGTGGAATCCTTTGAAACCTATCGTCCCTACCTCTTTGCCATCGCCTACCGCATGCTCGGGAGTGCGATGGATGCTGAGGATATGGTGCAGGAAACTTACCTGCGCTATCAGACCACGCCCCCGGAGACCATTCACTCGCTCAAAGCCTATCTCACCACGATCCTGGTGCGCTTATGCATGGATCAACTCCAGCTCGCGCGCAGGAAGCGAGAACTGTACGTGGGTCCCTGGTTACCGGAGCCGATCCTCACGGCAACGACTGCCGAAGCAGCCGATCCGGAAAAGCGAGTAGAGACGCAGGAGTCGATTTCACTGGCCTTCCTGGTCTTGCTGGAGCAGCTCCAACCGTTCGAGCGGGCGGTCTTCCTGCTGCGCGAGGTCTTCGAGTACGAGTTTGCCGAGATTGCCAGTCTATTGGACAAAAGTGAAGCAGCCTGTCGCCGGTCGTTCAGCCGGGCGAGGCTCCATCTGCGTGCGCATCGGCCACGCTTTCCGGCCTCTGCCGATACCCATCGGCAGTTGCTCAGTGGGTACGTCCAGGCAGTTGAAGCCGGTGAGATGACTCCCTTGATGAACCTGCTCTCCGAGGACGTGATCCTGTGGGCTGATGGTGGTGGGAAAGTCAAACAAGCTGCGCTGCGTCCGATCAGCGGGCGTGACGCGGTGGCACGCTTTAGCCTGGGAACGAAGCGCTTTTGGCCAGAGAACGCTCGTGTCGAGCTAGCGGAAGTCAACGGTCAAGCCGCCCTGATCATCCGCACTGGCGGTCAAGTCTTCTCCGTCCTGACCATTGATGTGGAGCAAGGGCAGATTCAGGCGATCCGCATCATTGCCAACCCGGAAAAACTCGCACGGGTCTGAAGAGAAACGGGAGCGGGTCTCACGGTTGCTTGTGTGCACATCTCCAGCCGACGTAGAGAGAGAAGGAGAGACGAGCAGGAACAGACTCCGTTTTTTGAAGGCATGACAAAGGGGCCTGCGGCGCGCGGATCATCGTCGATTGATCTCGGCGAACCGAGCCGTGGCAAGCAGAGCCTGGAAGGGACAACACCTATGGAAAAAGAGGCAGCATTCCCCAATGACTTCCCGACGGATGGGGTGGAACTCAGATGCTTCCTGGTGGTCAGCAACTACGCTCGCTCGCTGGCGTTCTATCACGATGTGCTGGGAGCGACAGTGATACGTGAGCTTCCCGGGACCCTCTGCATTCTGAGTTTTGCAGGGAGCCAGATTCTCCTGTCGGCTCCGGCTGGTTCCGCGAAAGACAAGCCTGTCGTGACCGATCCGCCGCCTCCCAACCACAAGAGCGTCATCTGCGAACTGAGCATTCGGGTTCCTGACTGCTCGGCTGCCTACGAGGTACTCCGCTCTCGCGGAGCCGAGTTTCTCACCCCGCCTTTCGATGGGAGCGACGAGGTCCGGGCCTTCTTCCATGACCCTGATGGACATCTCCTCGAGATCAGGGAGGTGCGGGAAGCCGAAGTGAGAAGCGAAGGGTGAAATGTAGCAACTCACCCGGCGGGGATATACGGGATCAACCCTTTGCGGAACGCTTCCTCCTGGATTTCTCGCGGGGCATGGCGCACATCGATGATCAACCCATTGACCTCAAGCATCCAGATCAATGGGTTCTGGTCGACTCTTGACGGGAGCGTCCACTCGGGATCAAACTGATACATGTTGAAGAGATCGCGGATCTGCTTGGATTTGGCCTGCATGGTGCTCGAACTGAGACCGAAGTAGCTTGCTATCTGGCTCGCCGGGACATGGGGTTCCTGGGAGGCATCGAAGAGAAAGTTCACCGTACCCAGCGCGTGAATGATCCCGCACGCCCACGTGGCGGCCTTGCCCTGGAGTAGTGGCGAAAGGCGTTTCCGGCAGAGCGTTGCCGTCAACTGACGGCAGAACTGAGCATACTCGTCATTCAAGTGAGCCTTACTGAATGCATCAGTCAACTGAGTAATATCATCGAACCGTGCCTGCATATCTTTGGGCACCTGCTCTGACGTACTGTGTTTGGACATACTACTTCCTCCTGGTACTAAGGGTTGGGTCACTGCTTCTCTACAGTTTTGCTTTCAAGCTTCTTCTGTGGTTTCTTCAAATTCCACGTCTATGTAGGCGTCTGCGAGAGAAAAGTGTACACCTAAGCTACTTAGCGTGATTTCGTCAGTATTTTCAAAGGCGTCATAAATCCATTTGTTCTGCTCTTTGTGATAGATTTCTATTTTGAAAGATTGCGAATCTGCAAGGACATATTCCTCGATGGTGGGATGCGCGCGATAATTTTTGAGTTTCCATGTCCTGTCCGTGAGCTCTGTGGTCGGGGAAAGGACCTCAACAACGAGGCGTGGGGATTGAATCGCTTGAACTGTTCCCCGGTCGCGTGGATCGCAGGTCACGATCACATCGGGATGGAAGTAGCGTGTCTCAGAAATGTATACTTTCATATCGGAACTATAGACGCGACAGTTGCTCCCACGGAGAAGGTTCCAAAGAATTCTCTGGATATTTGATTTGATGGTGTCATGATTGGCGGTTCCGCCTGCCATGGCGTACACATGGCCATCGATGTACTCGTAGCGCGTATCAGGATCGTTTTCCTCGAGTTGAAAGTATTCTTCAACCATCATGGTTTGCTGATGCTCTAGCGCCATGACCTTTCGTCCCTTTCTTTCCATTTAGGATGTGTTGCTCTGGGTGCCTGCCTGGTAGACCGGCTCTATTATAGCATAGTGTGTCCCATACTGATAAAGTGGTTCATCCCACGTTTCCACGTTGAGTAGCTAACACAGGGATCTACTGATTCCCTCAACCAACAACATGAGATATAATGGCTTGAGGAACCTGCCGGGTAGTGGTACGTTTGCCCCAGGACTCATTTCTGTCGTTGCGTTTGTAATTTGAAGAAACCCTTGAATAAAGCTCTCAAGTGGAGGTCATTCGTGGCTAGCCGCGTTGGACAACAATTTGGCAATTATCAGCTCTTCCAATTGTTGGGGAAAGGGAGCTTCGCTGAAGTCTACCTCGGTGGGCATATTCACCTTGGTACTCTCGCTGCAATCAAGATACTGCATGCGCAATCGATGGATGTCAATGCTTTTCGCACCGAGGCGCGTATCATTGCTCACTTAATACACCCCCATATCGTGCGCGTGCTGGAGTTTGGTATAGAGGACCAGGTTCCCTTTCTGGTGATGGACTTTGCCCCGTATGGTACGCTGCGCCAGCGCCATCCCAAGGGAGAGAGGATTCCTCTGCCTACGGTTGTTTCCTATGCCAGGCAGGTGGCAGACGCGCTCCAGTACGCTCATGAGGAGAGGTTGGTTCACCGGGACGTGAAACCAGGGAACATGCTGGTGGGGCGACGCAATGAGGTCTTGCTGAGCGACTTTGGTATTGCCCTGCTGGCTCAGAGTTCGCACGATCAGCACCCGTATGATACGGCTGGCACCATGTTGTACATGGCTCCAGAGCAGATCCGTGGGAGACCATGTGCGGCCAGCGATCAGTATTCACTGGGAATAGTAGTCTACGAGTGGCTTTGTGGCACGCTCCCATTCACAGGTGCTTCATCTATAAAGGTAGCCATGAAGCAGCTATCTGAGCCTGCTCAAGCTCTGCGAGATATTGTTCCTTCGATCTCACCTGCAGTCGAACAAGTGGTGATGAGGGCGCTTGCCAAAGACCCCGAGGAGCGCTTTATGAGTGTGCAAAGCTTCGCTGCCGCGCTAGAGCAGGCCAGTCTTTCAGATGAGAGTAGCATGCTCGCACAGCCCTCTCCATCGATCGAGCAATCACTACCGCCAATCTCACCGGCAGGTTCGCCAGATGATACGCTGCCCACGCAACCTTGAGGGCTTAGCCTCGCACATCCTTGCGTTTCAGGAAGATGCCAGTGACGCAGGTAAGAACCAGTATCATTGCGCCTTGGTGTGGGAAAGTGCCAGGGGATGTTATAATAGGAACACAAATCACCAGGGACGAGTGATATATGGCAATGCAACACGCGCGGCAGCACATGTCATTTGAACAATACTTACTGCTGGTTAGTAACTCTGACCGGCGTTATGAATACTACGATGGCGAGGTCCGCTTGATGGCAGGCGGATCATCGAACCATGCCGCAATTGCGCTCAACTTTGGTGTAGCACTTGATCAGGCGCTTGGTGACGATGCGGTTTGCCGCCCATATGTTACTGACAAGCTGGTACGAGTGACCTCCACAAAAATAGTGATACCTGATGTGGTTGTCTCCTGTGACCCCGCTGACCACGGAGAGTCACAAATCATCGACTCGCCTATCCTGGTTGTCGAAGTACTTTCAAAATCAACAGAGATGACCGATCGTTTTGTGAAGTTGGCGCTCTACCAAGCGAAAGAGAGCATCTGGGAGATCGTTTTTATCAGCCAGGTTATTCAGCGCGTCGAGATCTTTGCTCGTTCCGCTACAGGTTGGCTCTACCAGCAATACGGGGCCGGACAAAGCTTTCATCTGGTGAGCCTGGATATTGAGATCGAGGTACGCCAGCTTTACCGGCGTCTTTCTATCCCAGCAGTAGTTGAACAAGTGGAAGAAGAAAACGAGCTGAAACTAGAACAAAGAGATGACTGAAACGCTTTCTCTATCCCTTAACGAACGCCCCAATGCAAAATCACTTGACCTCTTCGGTAATCCGGTGTAGAATGTCTCATGTGAAGGGGCCTGTGGAGTTGTATGGAGCTGGCTGGCTCATCTCCCCTTTCTCGATCCGCTTTGAGGATACTGCACTAAGTAACTACTCCAGTTCAATGGAGTGACCGGCCTGCTCCAGAACCTGTAAGGCTTGTTCTACATTCTCCTCTTTGATCAGTAAGTAATCAGTCGCATACGTAGCAATTGCCAGGACACTGATCTCCGCCTCAGCCAGCGGAATAGCCAGCGAGGCCTGGACACCTGCTACGGAAAAATCGAAGGCTCCCTGCACCTGCACACAGCGCCATCCTCTCTCTGCCTCTGTGTCACCTGGCACATTGTCCTGCTGGCAAACGATGGATAGCTCTTCAGGTGTGCGTGTCAGCGAGACAAAATCACCCAGCAGAGCCCAGTAGGGAATGTGTTCATCGGGATGGAACTGACAAACAGCATACTTATGTGGCAACAGTGAGAGGCTTAATTTTTTCATGGGTTCTACCTTTATCTGCCTGCTTCTCATGAGCGTATCCTTAATTGTGCAGAACTGATAGAGAGAGCCACGCCCATCAGACACATCGCGTGGGAGGCACCAACGTCTCATCAATCGGCGGAGGTTCTCTCCATCGGCCTATAGTTCGTGTTTCACTGGTGTTATCTGGTAAAGTATATGGACTTTCACCTTAAGGCGCTATAGACAAAATAGAAAGAAGTTATCATAACATTTTATGCACTATGCACAATGCTTATGTTACTCCTGAGTAATCACAGAAAAGAGGCTGCTTGAGGCCTTCAGGTTGACAGCGAACGTTTTCTTCAGTACAATTATCTTAAATTTGAGATAATTCTTGGGTACTGGAGCATGGAGAGTTATGTCACAAAATGAACCTTCGTTGGAACTATTCGTTGTGCTTTCCCGTGCCTATAACTGGGTCAATGCTCACGCAATACGCGATATCCGTTGTCACGGCTTAAACCCTACGGAATTTGGCATCCTCGAGCTGCTCTACCATAAAGGCTCGCTGCCGCTCCAGCAGATTGGAGAGAAAGTCTTAATTTCCAGCGGCAATATTACGTATGCCGTTGATAAGTTAGAGCAAAAGCAGTTGCTGGTACGCAGGCCCTCTCCGCTTGACCGGCGCGTCATTTTCGCGGAACTGACACCACAGGGCCGCCAATTACTAGCGACTATCTTCCCCCAACATGCAGAGGCCATTGGCCTGGCAGTGAGCGGTCTCTCTCCAGAAGAGCAGGTTCAGGCCATTCAGCTTCTCAAGAAACTAGGTCTTGCAGCCCAGGAAAGCTTTTCCCACGAACAGTAAGAGGTCTTCGTGTTCTCTAACGACCCTCTCGATTGGAAACGCTCAAATAGCCTTGACAAATATCTCGAAATTAAGATATACTAATTTAAGATATTGATATCTGTCACATGGGCATCAGTCTTAGATAAACAGAGGAGAATGTAGATGCAATTACAGGGTATTCATCATGTAACCGCCGTGACCGGTGATGCATCCCGCAACGTGGCGTTTTATACACAGGTGCTTGGCATGCGTTTGACGAAGAAGACCGTGAAGCCCGGGCACCGACCTGACTTTCTTTGAATGGCCCGACATCGGCTATCACCGCCCGGGCACCGGTACCATCTCAACGATCGCGCTGGGGGTGACCGGCCGCGATGCGCTAGACGGGTGGATCAAGCGCTTTGATGAGCTGCACGTTGCGCATGATGGTATCCAAACACGCGGCGCAGGTGATCAGCTGGTGCTGCCTTTCCGCGATCCGGAGGGACAGCGTCTCGAGCTGGTAGACGATGCTGGGAGGCTGGAGAGTACACCCTGGCGCAGGAGTCCCGTGCCCATCGAGATGGCGATTCGCGGCTTCTATGCGGTTCGGCTCACGCAGCGGCAGCTCGAACCTTCGGAGCGCTTCCTCACCGAGGTGCTCGGCTTCCGACGCAGCGGCAGCTATTCGACGCCACAGCAGACCAGCGTGACCGTCTTCGAGGTAGGCCCCGGCGGAGCGGGTGCGGAGGTACACGTGGAGATTCATCCTGAATTGCCTTTCCGCCGCTTTGTTGGAATCGGCGGTGTGCACCACGTGGCATTCCGCACGCCGAACGAAGAGGAGCACCGGCAATGGAGAAGGCGGATCGCGGAGGTCGACCCAACAGTGACTCCTGTGATCGACAGGTTCTACTTCCACTCGATCTACTTCCGTGAGCCGGGCGGGGTGTTGTTCGAGATCGCCACCGATGGACCAGGCTTCGCAGTGGACGAGGATGTTGCCGCGCTAGGGGAGCGGCTCTCACTACCACCGTTCCTGGAGCCACAGCGACAGGTCATCGAGTCCCATTTGAGGCCGATCGTGCCGGTTGATCTGACTGCCGGTATCTCGTAGTTATACAGCGCCTATGCTATAGGCGGCTGGGTCCGGGACGACGACCGTTGCGCCATCCCGGGCCTTCGCGGACGCAAGTCGTACTTACGGTCGTACCCAGTCTGGTAGCTCGCTCTCCCTGGCCCGTCCTGTATCCAGTAAACCGCTCTCCCCGGTTTGCCCTGTAAGCACCACGCGACTGCAAAAATCGGTAATGCGATTCTGCTCTTTCAACTGCTCGAAGAACTCGAGCAACTCAATGGTCAACGCACCTGCAATATCTGCCTGTGCAATACGATAGAAACGACACTCCATCACAATCCACTCGGCACACAAGCTAAGTAGCTCCTCTGGGAGCTGTTGCCAGGTCAGCAGAACCACTTCAACATACGTGATCTGTGTCCGACTCATTGCTCACTCCGGGCGTACACGACTAGGAGCGTGGCTGCAAGTGCCTCTTTCTCTTCCTCACCCTGCACCCAGACGTACAATCCATCGCAGCGGCACCAGGGCCTCGCCGCACATCCAGTAAGCTCAGTCACTCAACTTCGACCATTGTTCATAATAGCATACATGACGCTATCTACACCGTACGACGAGCAACTACGCGGAAGATAACTCAGCCATTTGACGTGTGAGAATTGGTAACTGGCTTGAAAGATGCGGGCAATCGAAGTGAGCAGAAAGCAGGTGCATCGCTTACGCTGTTCGTCGCTGCTAGAGGTACCTGGTAGAACGGATACACTAAGGAGCCAGCACAGACACTGCATGATACTGTCCTCAACGCGTGACGCCTTTGTCTTCGAGGCGTTCTTGAAGAGACTGTCTCGCTGCGAGTTGAGCGGGAAGAGAACCTCGAGCATAGAGCAGAATGCCGTCGTGAGCTATGTTGTCCAGGAACATTGCGTCCCAGGTCTGCATGGTCCGGTCGGAGAGCAGCACATTGACCTCACGAGGGGCATCAAGGTGCAGCGCGCACGCATCGATGATGGTGGCAAAGATGTCTTCCCTATAGGGCTTGACGAGGCGATCCGTCGTGTCAAAGATGGCCAACAAGTCCACATCACTTGGGCAGGAGTCATCAAGAGGTCGCTCTTCATGCAGGGCAATGGAACCGAAGAGAATCACCGCCAGCAAGATGTTGGCGTGGCGCTTGATCAGCATGCTCAGCGTTTCTTCGACAAGCGCAGAGGTAGCGTTGTCGAGCCATGCTGGAATAGGTGCCATCTTCATGAGCCTTTCCTTCTAGGCTGTTGCCCAGGTGCGAATACGCTCAAGCAGATCAAGTGCTTCTTGGACTTCGCGCTCGCCTGCCTGGTTGCCGTAAAATCCGGCCTGCCTCACATCTTCAAAATTACGCCACCATTGAGCCAGGCGTTGCTCACCTAGACCCATGAGATAGGCAGTTAGCCCTTGGTGCTTGTCACGGTGCTGCTGATACTTTTGTAGTGTAGCATGACAGCTTAAAAAATGCGAGTCTCTGCTTGAATACCCCTGTTGCAAGAGCTCAAGAGCTTGACACTCCAGGTAACTCTATTGTATGAATGATGCATAATGGTCCTGTCGATAACGCAGAGATGCATAGGCTTTCTCTTCGTACTTTCTATCGCACTCCTGCTTCTCGAGGCAGGAGTCTAACAGGAGTAATTAGATATGCTCTCACCATCCAATCAAAGTGAACCTACCCAGCAGGGCCCAACTGCCACGCGCGAGTGGACAAGACGGCTGATCATTTTACTGACCATCCTCGCTGCTCTTGTCCTGATCGTGTTGATTTTCGAGGGTGCCGGTCATATTATTGCATCATTACTCATATTCACTGTTGCAGCCCTCATTGCCTATGCAATCGCCCCGGCGGTAGACCTCTTACACAGGGTTATGCCGCGCGCTCTCGCGATTCTCGCCGTCTACCTGGTCGTCTTGGTCTTGCTTGGCCTGCTCATGTATTTTGTTCTTAACACTGCTATCACACAGATCAGCTCACTCGCAAACGCAAAAAATATCGGGAGCTTGCTGACTCCTATAGAGCACTTACTGAAAGGCATTGGTTTGTCACAGAATCAGATTACTGCTATCCAACTGCAGGTAGAGTCACAATTGGCGCAAATCGCTACCGCTGTCGCTGGCGGAGTTTTGCCCTTTGTAAGCAGTATCGCTGGCGCTGCCCTGAACATCCTGTTAACTATCGTCATCAGTATCTACCTCCTGGTTGATGGCTCACGCGCCATACGCTGGCTGCGGAAGGGCACACCAGTATCACAAAGAGGACGGGTTACTGCGCTGTTCGCAATGATGCAGCATGTCATCGGCGGCTACATTCGCGGTCAGATCTTGCTCTGTCTCATCGTCGGCACGATTGTAGGCGTGGGCCTGGCAATACTGCGCATGCCCTATGCCGTTCTGCTCGGCGTGCTCTCCTTCGTCACCGAGTTCATCCCGGTGCTGGGGACTATCTTCGCCGGAACCGTCGCCGTCTTGCTTGCATTGACGCAGGGATGGCTGATGGCGGTCCTGGTGCTGGGCTACTTTGTGCTCGTACACATCTTCGAAGGCTATTTCCTGGCACCTCGTCTTGTAGGGAAATCAGTTGGGCTGAATGGCGCCGTTGCCCTGCTCGCACTTACCATCGGAGGCGAGCTATTCGGACCCTGGGGGGCTATCTTCGCTTCGCCCGTGGCAGGGTTATTACAGGCATTCGCCGCGGCCTTCTGGACGTACTATCGTAGAACCCACAGTGATGAGTTCCCGCAGGTTGAAGGGGAGAGCAGCCCTAAGGCCGCTGAAAGCCTCGCCACCACAAATACCAATCCACCGGAGGATATCCCGGTCATGAACAATTGACACCACTACTGTGATAGCCTATCCTATATGCAAGAACCATTTGAACACGGCGCAGGCATGAACTAGAACGGATAGCAAACACAGTGGGACGCGATATCCTGGTCGATGGCTACAATGTAATCAAAAGAGACGCTTCTTTTCAAACTCTGGGAAAGAAGAATCTGGCCGCTGCACGCCAACTGCTGGTCAACCAGCTTGTCAATCGATATCTCCATACAGCGCACCGGGTAATCGTCGTCTTTGACGGCAATGGTGCAAGCGAACAGACCGTTCACGACCGCCAAGTGCGCGTCATCTATTCCCGTGCAGGCGAAACCGCCGACAGCGTCATTGCTCGTCTGGCAGCTACAGCAAGAGCAGCAGGGCGCGAGGTGGAAATATTCAGCGACGATGCCGAGGTACAGCAATCAGGTGCTCGACAGGGTGGTAAGACAGGTTCCGCCGGCCAGCTTACCCGGCACCTCAATGCAGCCCCGCCTGCTCTTGCCCGCCTTTCCCGCCACCGCCAGCAGGCACGTCGTCAATACGGCCTTAACCCCGCGCAGAAATACGAAGATGACGAATACGAGGAATACGAGGAATACGAGCCACCCCGCTCGCCTCGTCGTAAGAAGAAAAAAGCATCACGGCACCACAGCTAACAAAAAAGCGGGGGCAAGCCCACGCCTCGCACCGGCTACTTCTGTGCAGCCGATGGAAGCTCCTGCTCCATCGCAGCGGGGGGCACCACTTTCCCTGCCTGCTTGCTGAAGCGCGTCTTCAACACATAGGTGAAGCCCTCCAGCACGATCTTGCGCGACATCTTCGACTTCCCCACGCGCCGGTCCAGAAAGACGATCGGCGTTTCCACGATTTTGAACCCCTGCTGCACCGCCCGGTACGCCATTTCGATTTGGAAGGCATAGCCCTGCGACTGCACCGTCTGCAGGTCAAGCTCCTCTAAGACTCGCCGCCGGTATAAGCGGTAGCCGGCGGTGCAATCGTGCACCGGCAGCCCCAGCAGCACCCGCGCAAAGATATTGCCGCCCCCACTGATCAGCCGGCGCAGCAGCGACCAGTTGGGCGTGTCGCCCCCGGCAATGTAGCGCGACCCGATCACCACATCGGCCTGCTCGATCGCCTGGTAAAACGCCGGCAGGTAGCGCGGATCATGCGAGAAATCGGCATCCATCTCGAACGCCGCCTCGTAGCCGTGCTGCAGCGCGTACTGAAAGCCTGCGAGATAGGCGGTGCCCAGCCCCAGCTTGCCGGGGCGGTGGAGCACGTGCACGCGGGCGTTCTCCTGCTGGAGCTGGTCGGCCAGGTCTCCGGTGCCATCGGGGGAATGGTCATCGACGATCAGAATATCGGTCTCCGGCGCATACGCACCGACCTGGTCGAGTAACGGACGCAGGTTCTCAAGTTCGTTATACGTGGGGATAATCAGTAACGTCTTCATACAATTTCGCCTCCACTAGCCGGTGGTGCCGGCACCACCTGCAAAGCAGGTGGGCCTGTATCTTCAAGTGATCTGCTTGTAAGCTCAAGCTTCGGTATATCCAACCATACCCCCTGGTGAGAGGAATGGGATTGTTCGAGAGAGCAGCAGCGCGATAGCAATCATCACTATGCAGGCCAGCCCTGGAGAAAATACAATCCCGGTCTTTTTCTGCGAGTAAGCAAACGCCTGCTTCCCTACTTCGGTAATACATAGAGCACAATAATAATTACTACTGTGCAGGACACAACGGTTCCGAGCATATGCCGGTCACGCAGCAGTACTTCTTCAGGACTCCCCCCTTCCATACGCATATAGACCAGGTAGAGGTAGCGGAACATGCCATATAATACCAGCGGGATCGTGATCATCAGGCGGTGATTCCCGGTTGGCCCTTGAAAGGTATACAGGCTATACGCCATCAGCGTTGCCGCGGTCACGATTGTAATCATTTGGTCGAGTAAAGGCACGCTGTACTCTTTCAGAATCTGGCGGTGATTAGTAGCCTGCCCTTGCAGGAGTACCAGTTCATGTCGCCGTTTGTTCAAAGCCAGGAACAACGACAACAGGATGGCCACAAGGTAAAGCCAGGGCGAGATTACCACTGGAATAACGACCGCTCCTGCCAGTATGCGTAATACGAAGCCGCTGGCGATAACGAATACATCCAGTAGCACAACATGTTTGAGACGCGCACTGTACAGGACCATCAAGAGTAGGTAGGCAGCGACGGTAAGCGCGAAGAGCAGGTTTGCGCCCCCGAACGAAGCAAAGAGATCAGTTGAAAACTGGATCGGCATCTTAAAAACGAGCAGTGTTAAACCGGCGCAGGCCAGAATCAACATGCCTATCGCTACGATCGCCCACGAGGTTGGTAAGCGGCCGGAAGCAAGTGGACGTTTGCATTTAACAGGATGTTGCCGGTCATTTTCAAGATCGAACAGATCGTTGAGCAGGTAAATACTGCTGGATGCCAGGCAGAAGACCACAAATGCCACAAATGCCCGCTCAAATGCTGAGAGATCGAGCAGTCGCTGGGCGAATACGATGCCAACGAAAAGAGCCAGGTTTTTTGTCCACTGCCTGGGCCGCATAGCAGCCACTAACGCCACTACTCGCTCCCTGGTTCTTTCTTTGGAAGTCTTAACTGGCGCCCCGTTGCTTGCTGAGGAATGTACATCTATCTGCTGTTGACTTCGTTCCTCTTGCGTTATCGTCATTTTTTCCAAGGATGCCGCATCCCTTCTACGCCAAAAAGCATAGTACTCCCATTGAGACGTACAGCAAACGTAGGGAGTAACAATGGTAGCCAGGTATGCAACCCAGGCTATCTAATAAATTCGTCGTTTTAAATCAGCTATGCGGTGTAAGGTGATCCTATGCTTATCGGTGCTGATAAAATCCTTATCAGTAAAATAGCCCATGACTTTATTCACACTCTCGCGTGATGCTCCGACCATCGAAGCCAGCTCCTGTTGTGTCAGGCGTACATCGATGCGGATACCATCATCAGTCTTGACGCCATGAGCCTCGGCCAGTTCCAGCAGCTTTTTCGCCACGCGCCCATACACATCCAAAAAAATGAGGTCTTCAACCATCTGATCGGTATTACGCAGGCGCTTGGTAAGGAACTCCAGCACTTGAATAGCAATCTTCGGATTCTTCAAGATAGCATTGTGAAAGTCGCTGCGCTGGAGGGTGTAGCACTCAACTTTTTCGAGGGCGATGGCATCGGTAGAACGCGGCAGCCCATCGAGCAGCGCGAATTCGCCGAAGCACTCTCCTTTACCAAGCACGGCCAGTGAAACTTCTTGGCCATCAGGGCTAATAATGCAGATTTTGATCTTGCCGTCTTTAATCATGTACAGCACCTGGCCGGGGTCGTCCCGGTGGAAAATGACCTCCCCGGCGCGAAATGTGCGCCGCCTTGCCACCGAATTCAGTTCACGAATATCTTCTTCAGGCAGGTCCGCAAAAAATGACACCTGTTTGAGATACGAGGTTTCTTTCTCTGTTTCCATACTTTTATTCCCTCTATCATTTCCTCAAATATCTACTGGCGTATCGCTTCTACTAACAAAGACGATGCTCTGAATACCCTATACTAGCGCACTTTCAGCTATCATGCAAGAGTCGCGGCAGAACCTCAGAAATTTGGAGCGAATGCCTGTCACCCTGAGCGTAGCGAAGGGTCTGGCTCGACGGACGCAGAGATCCTTCGCTGCGCTCAGGATGACAGCCAGAACCCCGCTCAAGTCCGCTCACGGAAAGTCTTCTCTCCAAATGTCTGGCAGAACCTCAGAAATATGCCACATGTGTCTTCATCTCGCTATATATGTTGAGGTAATGTATACTAACACATATTTTGAATGCTTCCACCTGGTGGACCCTCGTTCTGCAAATCGGGTGGCCCGCAAGGAAGATCACCCACATAGGGAGGAACAGACATGGCTGAAGATGCTGCATCCACCGCAGGCGCATCGCTCTTTAGCGACACCCTGGTACTCGATCTCACCAGTACTATTCGCGGCATGCACTGCACGAAAATGTTCGCCGACTATGGCGCTGAGGTCATCCTGGTAGAGCCTGTTGGCGGCAGCCCTGCACGGCGCGTCGGCCCCTTTGCCAAAGGCCAGCCAGGCCTCGAGACAAGCCTGCACTTTGCCCACCATAACCGCAACAAGAAGAGCATTACCTTGAACCTGCGCAAAACCCGGGGACAGGAATTATTGCGCGACCTTGTCCATTCCGCCGATATACTCGTCGAGGATTGGGCGGTTGGAGCTTTAGAGGCCCTGGGCCTCGGTTATGCGCAACTGCGGGAGATCAATCCCCGCCTCGTAATGTGCTCGATCACCGGCTTCGGGCAAACAGGACCCTACGCAGATTACAAGACCAGCAACATCGTCGAAGATGCTATGGGCGGTCTCATGGGGATCACCGGGCCCGCCGATAAACCCCCCACCATGACCGGTGGGCAGCAGGCAGAGCATGTCACCGCCATGCATGCCGCCTTTGCTACCGCCGCAGCCCTGCTCTATCGCGACCTGCATAATGAAGGTCAGCATATCGATGTCTCGGCGCAGGAATGTACTGCTAATGTGCTGGAAAACGCCATCGAGCAGTACACCTATACCGGCGTAGTACGCAAACGCGCAGGTAGTCGCCACGGCACTGCCTGGCCTTGCACCGTCTTCCCTTGCAAAGATGGCTATATCGGTATGTGCTGTACCCAGATAAAGGAAGTTCGTGGCGCTGTCTTGCTCGCCGAAGATTATGAACTCGCAGATGACCCCGTCTTGCACAATCAATTCGAGCGCCGCGCTCGCGCCGACGAGCTTGAGCCGCGCCTGGTAGCTGGATACATGAAGTATGGCAAATCAGAACTCTTTCACAAAGGGCAGGCATTAGGCTGCCCGGTTGCCATGACCAGCGATGCGCGCGACCTGGTCAACGATCCCCATCTCAACAAGGTCGGCTTTTTCGCCGAGTTTGATCATCCCGTGATTGGCAAATTCAAAGAGATCGCGGCACCGATCTATTTCACCGCAACCCCGGGCGTGATGCGCAGCGCCGCCCCACTTCTGGGCCAGCATACTGCCGAGGTCTTGCATAGCCTTGGCATCGGTGAAGCAGATTTGTCGTTTCTACGCGCTGATGGCGTCGTTTAACAAGAGGAGAGCGAATATGTCAAAGGATGCACTCGCTGGATTGCGCTGCGTTGATTTCTCCTGGGTATTCGCAGGACCCTACTGCGGACAGTTACTGGGCGACCTGGGCATGGAGATGATTAAGATCGAGAGTCGCAAACGCATGGATGTCGTGCGCAACTACCCACCCTTTGCCTTTGAGGATCGCCGCCTCAATTCCAGCGGCTACTGGAACGGGCACAACCGCAGTAAATATAGCATCAACCTCGATATGAAGAGCGAGAAGGCGCGTGAGATCGTCGACCGGCTGGTCGCCATGAGCGATCTCGTGCTGGAAAACTTCAGCGCCCGCGGCATGAAAGCCATTGGCTATGATTACGAACGCCTGCGCGAGATCAATCCGCGTATCATCTATTGCTCCATGGCCGGCTTCGGGCATCGTGGTCCCTATAAAAACTATGTCGCCTATGGCCCGATGCAAGAGTCACAGGCCGGTATCGTCCACCTCACAGGTTGGCCGGATGGTCAGCCCTCGCGTGTCGGCACCAGCTATCCCGACGCCGCCGGTGGCGTCAGCGCCGCTTTCTCGATTGTTGCCGCGCTCCGTCACGCCAGGCGCACAGGCGAGGGACAGTGGATCGACCTTGGTCAGACCCTCACCGCTGCCGCCCTCACCGGTACCGCCATCATCGAATATACCATCAATGGCGATATCCAGCAGCGTAACGGCGACCTGAATCGCTTCTTCGCCCCGCATAACGTCTACCCCTGCAGTGGGGATGACCAGTGGTGCGCTATCTCCGTGGAGAACGATACGGAGTTTGCAGCTCTGGCAACCACCATCGGACAGCCCCAACTGGCACAAGATGCACGCTTCGCCACCAACAACGCGCGCATCCAAAACCGGCAGGCGCTCGACGATCTCATCAGCGCATGGACGGCACAATACGACCACTACAACGTAATGCACCGTTTACAGGCCGCAGGAGTAGCCGCAGGCGCAGTACTCAGCACGGGCGAATTCGTTGCGGACCCTCATGTCAAGGCACGAGGCTACATGGAAAGCTTTGATCACCCGGTCGTAGGCGAAAAGCTCTATCCAGGTGTACCATTCAAAATGTCAGCCACTCCGGGTTACATCCATCGCCCCGCCCCACCCCTGGGCGCTGACACCGAGTACATTTTCAAGAACTTGCTTGGCATGACCGATGAGCAGATTAAGCAACTGGACGACGAGGGCATCCTGGTCTAGTGACTACCGTATAGGGCTATCAGAAAATGGAGCGAAGCAGGGTGGTCCCTCGACCGGCCCCGCTTCGCATCAATTGCCTCGTTGATGTAGAGATACGTCCTATGCTATAATATATCTGAGTACAGAGGTCGGATTTAATTTCTATCTCGAACCAATTGAACCAGACACCAATTTCACGAGGAACGGCGCTAACAAATCGCGCCTGCAAGAGGATAAGGGACATGGCGGAAACTATAACTGTCGATATGATCATTCACGATGTTGTCACGAAACACCCCGAAACTGTAAAGGTCTTTCATGGTCATGGACTGCCCTGCACAGCCTGTGCCGTCGGCTCACGGGAAAGCATCGCAGGTGGTGCCCGCACGCATCGCTTTACGCCCGAAAAACAGGCGCTCCTGCTCAAAGATCTCAACGCCGTCGTCAAGGGAGAGCCCATCTCGGTCGCACCCAAGAAGGCCCCTGTTGGGCGTGGCATACCATTGACAATGGCTCCTGCCGGTAAAGATGGCACTATCAAACAGGTCATCGCCATCATGAGCGGCAAAGGCGGCGTTGGCAAATCGCTTGTCACAGGCTTGCTGGCTGTCTCGCTCCGCCGGCAGGGATTGCGGGTTGGCATCCTGGATGGTGACATCACCGGCCCCAGCATTGCGCGTATGTTCGGCACGAAGGGCCAGCCTGCCAAGTCTGCCAGCGGGGGTATTGAGCCCCTGACCAGCATGGGCGGCATTCGCGTCATGTCAATGAACATGTTCCTGGAGAACGAAAGCTCTCCCGTTGTCTGGCGTGGCCCAATGGTTTCCAGCGCCATCAAGCAATTCTACAGCGACGTTGATTGGGGGCAGCTTGACTACCTGCTGGTAGACCTGCCTCCCGGCACCTCTGATGCCCCCATGACTGTTTTGCAGTCGTTGCCCGTCGATGGCATCGTCATCGTCACCTCCCCACAGTTGCTCGCAACCATGGTCGTGAAGAAATGTATCAACATGGTGCTGCAACTCAAGGGCATCATTGTAGGAGTTGTCGAGAACATGTCCTACTTCGAGACCCCGGACGGCGAGCGGTACGAGATATTCGGCCCCAGCAACGGGCCAGAACTGGTCGATATGACGGATGCCCCCCTGCTGGCTCAACTGCCCATCGACTCCATCTTAACAAACCTGTGCGACGCCGGTCGCATCGAAGAATACCACGGCGAAGCATACGATACGCTCGCCGCAAACTTCGTCAACACCCTGAAAATCAAACGCTAAAAAATAAGCCCTCGATTAGATTTGATCGAGGGCTTATTTTCTTGATATCGCTTAGCGGAGCGCACCACAATTACTGCATGCTGTAATGAGACTTGTGGTAGAAGACCATCCCTTTACCAAGCACCTTCACAGGTTGCAGTTCCTTAAGCATGATTGGTTCGCCGCACTTCTCGCAGATACGGCTGGTCATATGGTTAAGCTCTTCACGGTTTGCCAGCGAGGCACGCGCCGTCTTTGAAAGTTCACCTTTTCTTGGCATCGATCCTGGACCCCTTTCGCCTATCTTCTGTCTATCTGGACTTCTTTCCTAACCAGTGGTTTACACACAACAACACGAAACACACTGGCTTATTCGCACTGTATCGAACTGTAGTATACCATAGGGGATTATGTACTGTCCAACTAAATAAACACCTGGCAAGCAGGAATAATTCCAGGAGCAATAGGCTTTCACAAAAGCCAGTAAAAATGGGAGCCGAGAAGCCCGGCTCCCATTAAATGATACAGTTAATACAAGGCCTACCTACAGGTACCGCGCTACGAGAACGCACTACAAGCAAAACCTATAAATAGCTTGTCTGCTGAGAGGTCTTCATGTACCCCTCATATGTTTTTAACGAAAGAGGTGGTCTGGTGTAACATAAGTTCCATGGCAACCGCCCTGCTTTTGTTGTGTCATACTTGCACTTTTGCTATACTCATTTCGACCAGGTAAAGGCATTAGCTTTGAAGCCCTGGCTGCTGAAACCAACCAGCCCGATGCTGACCCATTTGACCTGCTCTGTTATATTGTCTTCAGTACATCGCTGCGCACCCACCGCGAGCGCGCCAACCGCCTGCGCAGAGAGCTGAACGAAGCATTCAAAGACTACCGGGCTGAAGAGCGAGAAATCCTGGACAATCTCCTGGAGTTGTATGCCGTATACTGGAGTTGCACAGTTCACTATCCCAGATGCTCTCTACGTCCGGCCCATCTCTGATTATGGGAATATACGCGAAATCGCGAGAATATTCGGCGGCCCTGAGAAATTACGCGAGGCGGTGCAACAATTGCAGGCACTACTCTATGCAGCGTAAGTTCAAATGCCTGGTGAACTCTGACAACCGAAAACTCGCCCGCCCCTACGCGGGCGGGGTGTGGATGTAGGATGGGGATGCTTTCATCGCCCCCGTTTGGGATACTCAACCATGCTTATATCATCCAATGGCACCCAACCAGGGTGCCTAAACCATACTATTCAAAAAAGGATAAATACACATGTCCAGACAAAAACCCAAAAGCAAGTCTCAACCAAAACCCAACACAGAAGGCATTACCCGCATCACCGTTGCTGGCTTTAAATCTATCAGCCAGGAACAGAGCATCGAGATTAGACCCCTCACCATCCTGGCAGGTCCACATGGCTCTGGTAAATCCAGCATTATGCAGCCTCTACTTCTACTCAAGCAGACATTAGAAGCTCCCTACGACCCCGGTGCGCTCTTGCTTGATGGCCCCAACGTAAAATTCACCTCGGTAGATCAACTGTTGTCCCACAACAACAGCGGAAAGCTAATGAAAACTTTCCGCGTAGGTATTGAAATAGACTCCCAGGAGACGCTGACAACCGGGTACACCCAGGATGAGAATAACGCATTTGCTTTAGAGCAGATGAGATACAACTCTAACAAGGTGAAATACCGCCTCTATGTGGGAATGCCACAAGATGAAATTGAAAAGGTGCTTTCTGATAGTTTTAAAGCTAATCTGGTGGCTATTCTGAAAGCTAAGCTGGGAGTTCCTATTAGAGAGCTTTACTCCCTTGTAATGGGTTTAAGCTCTCATATTGTTCTTACCCAAAACCGGTGCTTCTTAACACTCATCATACCGTTTAGAACTGACCCTGCCTTTCCTTTCCCGCTCCCCAGTGACGAATTTTTAGAAAACTACATCCTCAAACTGCTTCATCTTCCTGTATTGCGAGGGAACCCCGAAAGAACCTATCCTGCTGCTGTTGTGGGTTCAGAGTTCCCTGGTACTTTCGAAAAGTATACTGCTAGCGTGATCGAACATTGGCAGACCGTTGGTAATAGTGATAAGCTCGAGAAGCTAAACCGTGACCTCGCAAGACTCAGCCTAACGAGTAAAGTTATCGCTAGACGAATTGATGATATGCAAATTGAATTGCTTGTTAATCGCTTTGCGCATAGCAACGGGGAAGGCAGTGAAGATATGCTGAGTATCGCGGAAGCCGGTTTAGGGATATCACAGGCGCTCCCCGTCGTAGTCGCCTTGCATGCTGCAAATCAGGGACAACTCCTCTACATTGAGCAACCAGAAAGTGATCTTCACCCGCGTGCTCAATCTACCATGGCAGAAGTAGTAGTGGATGCTGTTATGCAAGGCGCAAGACTGGTCGTAGAGACCCATAGCCCTTTGCTACTACGGGGAGTACAGACTTTAGTAGCCGAGGGGAAACTGTCGCCAGAAATGGTCAAACTGCACTGGTTTAAGTTGCTTGATGACGGGTCCACACAAATCACCAGCGCAGACCTCGACAAAACCGGAGCCTTTGGCGATTGGCCTGAGGACTTCCATACCGTCACGCTTAACTCAGAAAGCCGTTACCTTAATGCAGCAGAAGCCCGGTTGATGGGAGAGTGATGTGGAGAAGAAGAGAGCACATTCCAGGCAGAGAGAATCATTATATCAATGGATGAAACCGTCAGATACTGTTTTCATGAGATCACTCGTCGAATACGCACGCTGAAACGCATTGCATGGGTCAATCCATGCAAAAGCGAAGAATCACCTATCGATTGGTTGCAGAATGGAGCAGAATTAGAGAGGGAACGGTTACTTGGATATCGTAGAGAAGGTAGTGCGACCTGGCGCATAAACAAGCGACCAGTTCGGGAATAAGAAGTATCCCCTTGCAGGAAGGAGGCTTAACATGGACAGTGCAGCCTTATTGAACAAGCTTCGCAATAACCGCGCACTTTACGAGCACGTCGTCTCGCAAGTCAGCGAAACATGCTTGATCGAGCCATCAGGCAAAGACCAGCGCTCCGGTAAAGACATCATCGCCCATCTGACTGCCTGGGAGCAGCGAGCGATCCAATGGCTCAAAACAGCCGCTCGTGGTGAGACGCCTCACAGCCCCGAGCCGGGCGCAACGTGGGATGACATGGACCGGCTTAACGCCCAATCTCTCGCTCAGAACAAACATCGCACACTCCTGGAGGTGCGAGAAGCTTCGCAGCAATCTTTCCAGGAATTACTGGAGCTAATCCAGGCTTTTTCGGAAGATGAATTGACTGTCCCACGCCCATTCGCCTGGGTCTGGCAAGGTGACCCCCCAGAGAAGGGCAAGCCGCTGTGGAAATCGATCCTGGCAGGCCCATGTTATGCTCACTACCAGGATCACCTGTATGATTTCCTTGTGCGCACCGACCCTGCTCTGCGTTTCATCCCCGATCTAACAATCATACAGCAGTACGCCGGCAGCTACAGCCACGAGCGCATAGGTGTCCTTGCATTCCGCATCTCAGGCCAAGACTTGCTTCTACGTATGCCCTGGCAGGAACAAGAAATACCTGGCCTCGCCCTGGACAATACACACGTCACCTACGAGGACTTTGGCCTTATCACCTTTCACACTACACCCGATGGCGCAGTGTCATCACTCGAATGGTGGACAAATCTATTCACTCCAATGGCGTAGTGACACTCTACTTGGGCTAAAGCCCAGCAGCTTCTCAGACTGCCGTAGCGCCTGAGCTACACACCAATTGCGGAATGTACCCGCAACCTGTGGGAGGTGCCACTATGTAGCCTCGAATCCTACTCTCTTACGCTGGAGAAATGGGTAGTCCCCAGCAAGCAAGCTGATGTCGTCTGCCCCAGGGGTATCTTTCTGCTGGTCGGATGCTAGTGCGTAGCAAAGGCGGCGCGCAGCACCTGAGCGCATTCCTCTCTCGCCTGCTTCCCTTTCTCAGTAAGTGGCTCCAGGCTGAGGAACCCGTGAATCACACCGTTATAGCGGGAGAGAGTGACGGGCACACCCGCCTCTTTGAGCCGCTTGCCGTAGGCTTCGCCCTCGTCGCGCAGTGGGTCATACTCGCCTGTAATCACCAAGGCCGGTGGCAGCCCGCGCAGGTTGGCAGACTGCATCGGCGACGCCAGCGGGTTCTTTTTGTCGGCATCGCTGTTCAAATAGTAGCCCGTGAACCAGTGCATATCATCGGTGGTCAGGAAGTAGTCCTGACCATTTTCGTGGATGGATGGGCCATCGAAGGTGAAATCCGTCGCCGGGTAGATCAGCAACTGGAGAGCCAGCCGGGGGCCATCTTGGTCCCGCGCCATTTGCGCCACCACCGCCGTAAGGTTGCCGCCGGCGCTATCGCCGCCTATGGCAAGCTTGCCAGGGTGGGCGTTGAGCTCTGCCGCATGTCCGGCCACCCACTGCGTCGCGGTGTAGCAATCTTCGGGTGCAGCGGGGAATTTGTGTTCGGGTGCGAGGCGGTAGTCCACCGACACCACGACGCAGCCGGCTCCATTGCACAGGCTGCGGCACAAGCTATCATGCGTGTCCAGATCGCATATCACCCAGCCGCCACCGTGAAAGAAGACCAGCGCCGGGAAGGGTCCGCTGCCTGCCGGGATATAGATTCTGACGGGAATCTCGCCAGCCGGCCCGGGAATCGTTCTGTTTACAACCTGGGCCACCGGTTCCGGTTCGCCGGGGGCATTCGCCAACTGCATTTTTATCCCCATGCGCACCAGTTCAGGCGTCAGCGTGTGGATAGGGGGCCCGTTGAGGGCTGCCATCTGGTCCAGAAGGGCTTGTACTTGTGGGTCGAGCGGCATGCGGGTTTCTCCTTTTCTTCATTGCAAAAAGCCGTCTGTCGTGGTCTGCGCGGCTCAGTGTGAGCACTTTCTCAAGTATACGATAAAGTTGGTCGGACTGCGAGAGCGACTGTGTGTACCAGAAAGTGTACTGCTTTCTTGGCAAGGTGTCCTCCCTTATCCCGAACTGATGTTAATACACTTTTCGACACCGCTAACCATACTTCCGTACAACATACACATATATTTACAAGCATCATTTGTCACTCACCACAAGCGCCCTCCCATACATTTTGCTCCCGGACAACCTCACACAATGGAACAACACTGTTATTACAAGTTATAGTGCAAAATAATTACATTGTTTGCTATAAAAGCTGAACTATTAGAAGTTATGTGATATTGACATTAAGTGTATTTCCTGCTATAATCACCAATATTCAATAAAACTTCTTGGGAGACGGAATAATATGCTTTGCCAGCAAGGCATCGTAATTGTAGGCGCAGGTATCGTTGGACTCTCAACCGCTTATGCTTTGTTATCGCAAGGTATGCAACACGTAACCGTCCTGGAACAAGAGGCTGTGGATCATAGACGCTGCAGTTCTCACGGCTCCTCACGGCTCCTGCGCTTCGAGTATGGTGCCGACTCGTTCTATACCAGCATGGTGCGCTTAAGCCTGAAGCGCTGGCGAAGTCTCGAACAGCTATCGAGACGCACGCTCTACACCCCAACCGGGCTGCTTATGCTGGGCGCAGAAAACGATAACTTCACACAGCCGGGTTTCCACGTGGTACAGGCGTCAGGACTTCCCATCGAACGTCTTTCCAGAGAAGATTGTGGGCTTCGCTTTCCCCAGTTTGATACGCAGCCTTACGACACATTCGCCTACAATCATGAAGGGGGCATATTACACGCTTCGACCTGTTTGCTGGCGCTCCGCGACCTGGTACTCGATCTGGGTGGAGCAATATACGAATCCTGCCGTGTGACTCATATCATAAGCGACAGTCAACAGCGCCCGGTCCGTCTGCGCCTCAGTTACGGAAACGAGATTTCGGCAGATCGCGTTGTGCTCGCAACCGGTTCCTGGGTCCACCGGCTCCTCGCTGATCTACATCTACCAGTACGCCTGACCCGCCAGTACCTGCTTTATTTCGCCGGTCTCCCTTTCTCATTATTTAGCCCAGGCACTTTTCCCGTATTTATTGCCCAGGATCTCTACGGCTTCCCCATTCATCAAGGCTGCAATGGATGGCTAAAAGTAGCCTCGCACAAATTTGGCCCCCCCGTTGACCCGGATGAGGTTTCTCTCCCCGATCAAGGTATCATTGCTCAAATCACCGGCCAGCTTAGAGAACTCTTGCCTGCCCTTCACCACGCGGAGCTGGCACGTATCGATTCATGTACCTATGACGTCACTCCGGACGAAGATTTTATCCTTGACCACCTGCCACACGACCCCCGTATCATCTTTGCCACGGGCTTCACAGGCCACGGTTTCAAATTCGGTGTGCTTCTGGGCGAACTCTTGAGCAGTATGGTACGTGGCACACAGCCTGCCGTTCCATTAGACCGCTTTCGCCTTTCCCGCTTCACCCATCGACAATCCTTCCAAACATCCTCCGTTGCCTGAGAAAGCACCCCCGCGTACCTTACCTTGTCAAGGCGATCACATCCGCCAGCAACCCCTGGCCCGTCTGCATCCGCCCCGCTCCTGGCCCAATCACGGTCACCTCAGAGAGCGTATCAGCCTGGATCGTTAATGCGTTCATCACGCCATCCACACGCGCCAGCGGATCATCAAGCGGCAATGCGCCCGGCTCAACACGCGCTTCAAGTGCATCTCCCTTCCCATCATCACTTGCAAGCAGGCGTAATGAAGCAATCAACTTGATTCTCTTACCCTCATCCAGCGCCGTTTGTACCTGCTCCCTGCTAATCGTTGTGATACCTCGCCGTATCACCTGCTCCGGTTTAAGCGTGCGACCAAATATCAGCGCCGCCAGAATTAATGTCTTGGCTACTGCATCATAGCCTTCAACATCAGCAGTTGGATCTGTTTCTGCATATCCCCGGGCCTGTGCCTCCGCTAGCGCCTCAGCATAATCACGACCCGATGCCATCGCGCTCAAGATATAGTTCGTGGTGCCATTGAGTATGCCGCGTATGCCGTAAACACGCGCCCCTGCCATGCCCTCGCGAATAGTGCTGATGACAGGCGTACCGGCCATTACCGTTGACTCCATGCGCAACTGTACTCCATGTTGCCGTGCCAGCGTGAGCAGTTCGGTCGCAGCCAGCGCCGCCGGCCCCTTGTTCGCGGTGACAACATGCAATCCTTTCACGAGGGCCATACGCACGTGGCTCATGCCCGGTTCCCCATCGCGCAAATTCGTGGGCGTCACCTCAACCAGCACATCAGCGCTGCTTGCTTGCAATCCCCCCAACGCGCTATCCCAATGCGTTACCCCTGGATGCTCTGCCAGCGGGCGCCGCTTTGCCGCAAGTTCCAATACCCTGGGAATATCCAGTCCGTCTCCGCGATAAATAAAGCCATGACGCGCGTTAGCAACACCAACAAGCGTTACATCCACTCCAAACTGCTGCTTCAAATCAGCATGCTTGTCTACAAGCAACTCGGCGAATCCCTGTCCGACAACTCCAAAACCCACCAGCGACAGGCGAAGATGTTTCATATTTGCTTCTTTCTCCCAAAAACCTTGACATTACTCGAGTTTCTCCGGTATACTTTACTAACAATTGAAAGTACACTTACAACTGAATATACGCAGCAAAATCTGCTCTCATCAAGAGAGGTGGAGGGAAACGGCCCGTTGAAGCCCGACAACCCATCTGCATAGTCGCAGGAAGGGTGCCAATTCCGGCGGAATAGTCCGCGAGATGAGGGGAAAAAGCGACGAAGCTATACCCCTGAGATGCAGGGGTTTTTTATTGCCTGCGTATGCTATGTACTTTAGCAGCGAGCAATCACAAACCATGCTTAAAGAGAATAACTGTGATGAGGACGAGTAAACGTCACGGACGACTACAGCGAGTTGGTGCTGATGAGATACCAGCGCCGCACCAGCGTTGAATATGACCTCGGAGTTGCAGGTTGAACGCCTTGTCGGTCAGTAGACTGTGCCGGTCAGCCCCGTTAGAGGCAGGAGTGTTGTAAGAGGAAACAGCTCTTTTCTCCCACGACACTCGTTGAGGTTGGCGCCGCGAGGCGTCGATAAACCAGGGTGGTACCGCGAAAACCATTTTACCCCTCGCCCCTGTCAGGGTAGGGGGTTTTTTGTTCCCATTTTCAGGCCAGGCCAGAAAGAAGAAAGGAGTGGCAATGGTGACACAATTGGAACACAATGTTGTGGCAGGTACACGGCCCAAAACTGTCAACCAGGTTTTCACCTTTGACTCACTGCCATTACAGCGCGGCGGTCACATCGCCCCGGTGGCAGTGGCATATGAAACGTGGGGCAAGCTTAATGCGGCAGGCGATAATGCGGTATTGATTACCCATGCCCTCACAGGCAGTCCACATGCTCACGACACAGAAAACCCCGGTGATCCAAAAGCAGCGTGGTGGAATCCCTTAATTGGCCTGGGGAGATTCTTCGATACCTCGCGCTACTACGTGATCTGCTCGAATATCCTGGGGGGATGCTATGGTACTACCGGCCCCTCCTCGGTTGACCCAAACACAGGGCGCCCCTATGGTATGCGCTTTCCAGTCATTACCATCCGGGATATGGTGGAGGTGCAGCGCAAGCTGATCGAGCACCTGGGCGTGCGTCAACTGGCTATGGTTGCAGGTGGTTCAATTGGTGGACAACAGTCATTGGAATGGGCCGTTGCCTATCCTGAACTCGTGCGTAAGGCCATCGTTGTTGCAGCAACAGCAGCGCTCACCGCGCAGGCAATAGCGTTCAGCGAAGTTGGACGACAGGCTATTCTGGCCGATCCACTTTGGCAAGGCGGTGATTACTTGCCTGGGGAAGGCCCACGGGAAGGGCTAGCCATTGCACGCATGTTGGCAATGATCACCTACCAGAGCGAGGAGGCAATGGAGTTGCGTTTTGCGCGTCGCCCTGCCCGCAATAAAAACGTATCTGCTCCCAGTGGTTTCACCGATCCTGGCGAGCGCTTCGACGTAGAAGGCTACCTCTATCACCAGGGTGAAGCGCTGGTCAGGCGCTTCGACGCCAATAGCTACCTCTACATCAGCCGGGCAATGGATTTGTATGATGTCAGTGAGGGCTACCCCTCACTAGAAGCCGCGTTGAGTCGCTTGCGTAGTAAAGCGCTCTTCATCGGCATTCGTTCGGATTTTCTTTTTCCTGCCGCGCGTGTACGCTGGTTAGCCGACCAGGTGCGCGCTGCAGGTGGTGAGGCAATCTATGCGGAACTTGATTCCCCGCACGGCCATGATGCTTTCTTGAAAGAGTGGGAGCAAATGACCAGTGCGCTGAATCTGATAAAGGAGTAACAACACCCATGGCACTTAACAGTAATCGCCGGTACGGATTTGAAACGTTATCTTTGCATGCTGGGCAGGAAACGGCAGACAGCGCAACTAATGCACGTGCAGTTCCCATCTATCAAACAAGCTCGTATGTCTTCGATAGTCCTGAACATGCCTCCGACCTATTCGCGCTCAAGCAGTTTGGCAACATCTACACGCGCATTATGAATCCCACCCAGGATGCCTTCGAACGCCGTATGGCCGCCCTCGAAGGTGGCGTTGGCGCACTGGCAACCGCTTCTGGCCAGGCTGCGGAAACCCTTGCTATTCTCAACATCGCTCAGACGGGTGATGAAATCGTCAGCTCGGCCAGCCTGTACGGCGGCACTTATAACCTGTTCCACTATACGCTTCCCAAGCTGGGTATCAATGTTCGCTTCGTGGACAGCCGCAACCCGGAGAACTTCCGCCCCGCCATCAATGATCGCACCAGGGCCATCTTCGCCGAAACAGTCGGCAATCCGCGCCTGGACACCCTGGATATACGCGCTGCAGCCGACATCGCGCACGAATACGGCCTGCCGCTCATTCTCGATAATACCTTACCCACGCCCTACCTGATGCAGCCGTTCAAGCACGGCGCTGATATCGTTGTCCACTCGGCAACCAAGTTCATCGGTGGGCACGGCACAGCTATCGGCGGTGTAATCGTCGATAGCGGGACGTTCGACTGGACGAGCGGACGCTTCCCCGAATTTGTCGAGCCTGATCAATCGTATCATGGACTCCGTTACGTCGAAGCGCTTGGCCCGCTGGCTTACATTATCAAGGCACGCGTGCAACTGCTGCGCGACCTCGGCCCCGCCACCGCGCCGTTCAACGCCTGGCTCTTCTTGCAAGGATTGGAAACCCTACCATTGCGTATGGAGCGCCACAGCCAGAATGCCCAGCGCATTGCCGAGTTCCTGGAGGGGCACCCGTCTGTCAATTGGGTCAGCTATCCTGGCCTGAAGAGCCATCCGCAGTACGAGCTAGCAGCAAAGTACCATACGCATGGTTACGGGGCTATCCTCGGCTTCGGCATCAAGGGCGGCCTGGAGGCGGGCAAACAGCTCATTCGTCACGTTGAGCTATTCTCTCACCTGGCCAACGTCGGAGACGCCAAGTCGCTCATCATCCATCCGGCGAGCACGACCCACTCACAATTGACACCCGATGAGCAGTACGAAACAGGCGTCACACCTGATTACGTTCGTCTATCAGTTGGCCTGGAAACGATCGATGACCTGATCGAAGACCTCGATCAAGCCTTAAAAGCCGCAACCCTCAAAGCTAGCGCGTCCCTTTCCGTGTAATGGCGGGGACGATGTGGATGTGCAATGAGGACACTCGCATTGCACATCCTGGCGTAGGGGTGGGGCCCTTTTTGGATCATAACGCAATACTTATCTTTCATCGTATCGGAGCAATTCTATGAAAAGCAGCCTGCAAATCATAAAATTCGGAGGAACTTCAGTCGGCAGCGGTGAACGCATACGACACGTGGCGAACATCATCGCTCACAAATTAAATGATCCTGGAGAAGCCTTCCCTATCGTCGTAGTATCAGCCATGTCGGGCGTCACCGATCAATTGCTACGCATCGCACGCTATGCCTGCACTGGCGCTCACCAGGATTGCGAGCTTGAGCTAAGTGCAGTGAAGCAGAAACACACAGAAGCAGCCGAGAAAGCCATACATAACCGCGAAAGTTGCCATAGCTTGCTTCATGACCTGGAAACGGCTTTTATCTCGCTAACCCAGGACATACATGAACTGCAAGGCACACAGACTCGCGAGCTACCTCTACGAACCGCTGCCGTCGCTGCCTGGGGTGAGCGCTTTTCTGTTCTGCTCGTGGCTGCTGCCGCTCGCGAGATCGGTATCGAAGCCGCTCACGTATACGAAGAGGTAATTGTCACTGCGTATCCGCAAAGCGAAACACTGCAACCCCTGGGGACCGTAATCGGTGCAGACCCCTTAACAGAAGAGACGCGAGCAAACGTTCAGCGGCTCATTCATCCCCTGATCGAGCGTCGTGTTGTGCCGGTCGTGCCAGGCTTCATCGGTCGCACAACCACAGGTTTCGTGACGACTCTGGGACGTAATGGCTCGGACTATTCCGCTACCGTCATTGGCGCTGCATTAGACTGCAGCGAAGTCTCCATCTACACAGATGTTGATGGTGTGCTCTCTGCTGATCCACGCATAGTAGCAAATACTCGCCTCTTGCCACAGCTCTCCTACGCAGAGGCAGCCCGCCTATCATGGTTTGGCGCCAAGGTACTTCACCCGCGCACACTCATCCCTATAGCGCATCGCAACATTCCTGTGCGTGTGCGCAACACCTTCCGCCCGCACACTCGTGGGACGGTAGTCGGACCCGAGAAGACGCAGCGCAGCGCAGCAGCGGCCATCTCGGTACGCCATCAACTGGCCCTGATCACCGTAGAAAATACTGATATGTTTGGTGCGCCAGAGAACGCAGGGCAGGTTTTCGCCCTGGCGGCTCGTGCAGGAGCTGCACCCGTTGCCATTTGTTCATCATCCGGTCATCATCTCTCATTTATGGTAGAGGAACAGGCCGCCAGCTCTGTTGTGGCGCTCTTGCAGCACGATATGGGCACCTGGCGTGTCATTTGCCAGCGTGGACTCGCTGCCTGTGCCTGCATCGGCTCTGGCTTCTCTGCCGATCCTATGAGCCCTGCCCGCGCCATCACCGCTCTTGCACATGAACACATTCCAGTCATAACCCAGGGCGCATCAGAACCAGGTATCATCCTGATCATTGAAGACCAGGACAGCGAACGTGCTTTGCGCTGCCTGCACCGCGACTTAATCGCACCGGTGATCCCATTAGTACGTCACGAAGCACGTGAGAGGAAAAGAGAGGCCCGTTAGGAGCAGTTAAACGATGCATACACAATCACGTATCCCAGTCGCGGTTTTAGGCGCAACCGGCATGGTCGGACAACGTTTCATCGAGCTACTTCAGGGTCATCCCTGGTTTGAACTGGCCGCTCTTGCCGCATCCGAGCAACACCAGGAGCGTCCCTATGGCAAGGTAGCAAAGTGGCGCTTGTCTGGGAGTGAGATGCCCCCTGCTGCTGCCACACTTCCCGTTGTAGCATGCCGGCCCGAGGCCCTGCCGGTGAATGTGAAAATCGCCTTCTCAGCGCTGCCCGCGGAGGTAGCTGGCGAGGTTGAAGCCAATTTCGCCCGTGCTGGCATAGCCGTCTTCAGTAATGCCAGGCATTACCGCATGGAGCCTGACGTACCATTGCTCATCCCGGAAGTAAACGCCGATCATGCAACTGCTATTGTGCAGCAGCGCAAGCAGCGGGGTTGGCCAGGTTGCATCGTCACGAATGCAAATTGCTCAGCCACGCCGCTGGTAATGGCGCTCAAGCCCCTCCAGCAGGCCTTTGGCGTGCGTAAAGTAATGGTAACGACCCTACAAGCCATCTCAGGCGCAGGCTATCCAGGCGTGCCCTCCTACGATATTCTCGACAACGCCATTCCCTACATTGGTGGAGAAGAGGAAAAGATGGAGAGCGAAACCCGTAAGATGCTTGGAACATGGGAGGAGGGTCGGGGATTTAGAGATGCCCCGGTAGTTGTGAGCGCCCAGTGCAACCGTGTAGCGACGCGCGAGGGGCACCTGGAATGTGCCAGTATCGAACTGGAATACGATGCAACCCCGGAGGAAATCATCGCAGCATGGCAGAACTACACATCTGAACCCCAGCGCCTCAAATTACCCAGCGCACCCCAGCAGGCGCTGATCTACCGCAGCGAACCTGACCGCCCTCAAACGCTCCTCGACCGCGAGGCTGGTCATGGCATGTCAGTCACAATCGGCAGATTACGCCGCTGTCCCATCCTAAGCTACAAATTCGTCTTGCTTGGCCACAACACGATACGCGGGGCGGCAGGGGGCTCGATCCTGAATGCAGAACTCTGTGCCAGCAAGGGATTGGTGTAGGAATCTCAACGCGCCCTCTAAGCACTTGACAAGAGAACGGCTGTCTGGTATCATCCTACTACTCGCACCCAACAAGTGCACCAACCAGGAGCCGTGGTGTAGTGGCCTAACATGTCTGCCTGTCACGCAGAAGATCGCGGGTTCGAATCCCGTCGGTTCCGTCGATCTATAGTGTAATTCATCATGTATGATGAATTACACTATTTTTATGGAATCTTACCCCCACTTAGGCACACATTGCTGGGAAACAATGGAGATGGGCAAGGAGTATTACCTGCATCTTCCACGCTTTACCATCCATCTTCCATGAGCCAGGGAAGAACTTTCAAGCCTGATTACGCGGAACGGCATTACCTTGCGCGCTCCAATGTACATGAACCGCTATCTGCTAGGGGGTGGATAAGTGGCTCAACATGTCTGCCTGTCACGCTGGCTCTCTTGTTGAATTATTTCTACGCTCTTTTAGAACATTTAATATATAATACAGTGCTCAATAAGGCAATTATTCAAGATAACTAAAAGCTTGCAAAGAAATGTCAAAGCGGATACAGTAGTAACGTGACGTCAGAACAAGAATTTCAGTGGAAGAAGAACCGCCAGAGGAAACACTGTGGATGATTTTGATCGCGACAAAGTAATGGACGTGGATTTCGATACCGGCCCCATCCTGGTTCAGCGGGCTATCGAGATCGCCCCCGACGATGACATTGACAACTTCTTTCCCCAATTGCTTGCCATAGGTCAGCCTCTGATACCAGAGATGCTGCACGCCGTCGCGGCAGGTGTATCCGGCACACCGCAACCATCGGACGGGGCCAGTTACGCGCCGCTTTGCACAGATGCGGAGCGCTGGTTGGATTGGACGCGCCCAGCCGCGCATCTGCGCAGCCAGGGTGCCATGGCAACCATCGATGGTCAAACGTACCTGGTGTGTGGTGCACGTACCGTTGCTTCCACCGCAAATACGCAACCAGGCGCGTTACTAGGACGCACCCCTACCACCTTGCTGGTTCAAACCGGGGAGGGTGCGCTGCTTATCGAAATTTTTAAAAGTGTTTTGTAGGAGCGCGACGATATGACCTATTCCAATTCAACGTAACCTCGCAACGCCTCCCACGTCCCTTCGACTTTCGTTGGTGGGGGAAGTACCTGGGTCAGCGCCAGACTATTCTTCAAGCCGTGGCTTGTCAGGATGCCGACTATACCAGTCTGGCGAGTCTCTTCCTGCCTGAGTAGGCCCAAAGCCAGGGCGCGGCGTATTCCGGCCAATGCGGCCGCGCTCGCTGTCTCGGCATAGATTCCCTCGTAAGAGGCCAGATCTTTCAATGCCGCCAGCATGTCTACGTCAGCAACTGCCACGGCCCCTCCCCCAGACTCCTGAATTGCTTTATAGGCATGATAACCGCTGACGCGATGGCTGATCGGTGGTGCCAGATTTGGCTCAATTCGCTGCAGTGCGATGGGGATCGCCTGATGAGCTTCCCAGGCTGCTACCAGTGAGGCAGCCCCAACCGGCTGGACGGCAAACATGCGCGGGAGCGTGTCGATAAATCCAAGATCTTTATCATAAAATGTGTACCAGAGATTTTCAATTGGCCGGGATTGTGATGTACAATGCCCGTAGTGAAAACCTCTTCCACCTTCTTTTTGTTTGAAAGAGTGAAGAATGCTCGCCTTCATGCTCGAATGCGGTGTCACACATGGAAACAAGCTATGATTATATCATTGTCGGGGGAGGAACAGCTGGGTCGGTTGTTGCGGCACGCCTGGCAGAGAATCCAGCTACCACCGTCTGCCTTATCGAAGCAGGCCCTACCGACGATGGCAACCTGGAAGTCTTGTCCCTACAAAACTGGCCAAACCTGCTTGGAACTGCTCTCGATTACGATTACTGCATTGAAGAACAGACGCGAGGCAATTCCCTGATCCGCCATAGTCGTGGGCGCGTTCTGGGAGGATGCAGTTCGCATAACTCGTGCATCGCCTTTCGCACGCCGCACTATGACATGGACACCTGGCAACACCTGGGATGCGAGGGGTGGGGTGCCAGTGAGACGGAATACTATTTTGATCGCGTGTTTGAACAGGTGTCTATTGAAAAAGCCCCCACTATCAACCCCCTAAGCCAGGCTTTTCTAGAAGCAGCGCAACAAGCCGGGTTTGACCTGCTTACCTTCAATATCGATGGCGAACTGCGCGAAGGGGTCGGCATATTCCAGCTCAATGCGCGCAACGGTCTTCGTCAGTCCAGCGCTCAAGCCTACATCCACTCGATGCTTCCATCACCCCACAACCTCACAATCCTCACCAATACCACTGCTAGCAAAATCGCGCTTGACGAGAACAACGTCGCGTATGCGGTTGAGACGGATACCGCCATTATCAAGGCCAGCAGAGAAATTGTGCTTTGCTGTGGCACCTTCGACACGCCTAAACTCCTCCTATTATCGGGTATTGGACCGCGCCACCATTTACACGAAATGAGTATACCGCTCAAGGTAGAGCTGGCGGGAGTCGGGGAACATCTTCTCGATCATCCCGAAGGCGTGATCATCTGGGAGGCGAACCAGCCGGTCTCAGATGAAACGACGCAATACTGGGAAGTCGGCCTTTTTAGTAAAATATTTCCTGCGTCACCTGCTCCTGATGTCATGTTCCATTTCGGATTGGTGCCCTTTGATTGGAACACTGCTCCGCTAGGCTATCCAACAGCACGTTACGGATTTTCCATGACGCCCAACGTTCCACAGGCGAAAAGCGAGGGCATAGTAAGACTGCGCTCGCCCGATCCCAAAGATGCGCCCCGAATTGACTTCCGTTACTTTACCGACCCAGAGGGCTATGATGAGGCTGTTCTTCTCGCGGGCATGAAGCTGGCCCGCAGCATCGCCAACCAACCTGCGCTTCAACGATGGATCAAAAGGGAACTCGCTCCTGGGAGTCAGGTACAAGACGAGCAGGAGCTTTCTGAGTACGCGCGTCGCACCGCCAACACGGTATACCATCCGGCAGGTACCTGTAGAATGGGAGCAAGCGATCAGCCATTAACAGTGGTTGACCCAGAACTGCACGTCAAAGGCGTTCACCGCCTGAGAGTAGCCGATGCATCCATATTTCCTACCATGATCAGCGTCAATCCGTGCATCACCTGCATGATGATTGGCGAAAAATGCGCCGATCTTCTCAAGCGTGCACAGGAGCAAGCGGTGAGGTAGCCAGCACAGGTACTTTCCTTGTATCACTCTGTATCTTTCGGTGTTCAGAAAATCGGGTACGGAACATCAAGGTCGCTGTTGCAGTTGGTGATTACCTGCGTGTTACCTTCCTGACATAGCTCAGCCACTGGTCCTTCTGTCTCAACTCTAATTATCTGCTCTTTCCAGACTCTCACACTGAGATTGGCGTCGACCCGGGTAATCACTACGCGTGGGTTGCTACCGAAAGAGAATGGTATGATCTCCAGGTTCATAACCCGTTTGGTTGCTAGTTCCATTAAGCTTGCTGGGAGTTACCATTCATCCGATCGTTTCCATTGATCAAGTCAGCGTGTAGTTGTATGCGCCGCATGAGGTCCGATGCCAAATGTTTGCCTATGCCTGACATCCGCTCTAGCTGATCTTTATCATTTACGATGTATAGCACTTCTGTGTCAGTTGTTGTGGGTATTTCAGGATGATAAAAGAGGTACATATCTTCAGTGGCTGAAAGGTGTTCCCAGGTCTCTAACGTGATACTCATATGTCCTTCCTCTACAGGTAGAGACACTTTTTTGATGTATCCATTGTCAGTGGCCCACTTACGCCAGTCCTTAACTATTTCACTAGCTCTAGTTTCCTCTCTTTTGTCTACTCTCATTATCCTTAGTGCCATATTTTCTATGCTCCTTAGTTGGTAAAGGAAAGCAGAGAGAATCGCCCTCAACAAGAGGTTCAGAGCTTCTGCAGCTGAATCGCCAATAGTATACTGTGTACTCTATATCAGCTTCTCGCCATTTTAGGGCAAGGAAAGGAAGCCAGGAATGTTCCTTTCCTCACCAGCATCTGCTGGCCGAAAGCCTTCAAGCGTGGCTTAGATTGCCAGTGATGTCAGCTGATTGGGCCTACTGGCAGCTTAATGCCAGGATTGATATAGGGGAGGATACCTGCGAAGCCGAGATAAAATGCCAATATACTCGTAATGATCCCCAAGTAGCCACCGATGGTATTAAGGGTAGGTACGCCAGCCAGGAACCCGATAGTCAGCGCGAGAAAGGTCAGCAACAAGAAGACGAAGATGGCAATGAGTACCACGTTGGTCCTCAGTACACAAATCGTCAGCAGGGCTACGTAGATCGTCCATGCCAGCAGGTAAGCGCCAATGGCTGGAGCGACTACTTTTTCCCCTACCAGTGCCGCGAAAACGCCCGTACCAGGGAGAAGCAGGAAACCAAAGGAGAGCCAGAAAGCTGCAAAGGAGCTGAAGACCGTTGCGGTAAAGTTGTTCCCTGCTCTAAACTCCCACATGCCTACGAGCAGCAGGACAAGACCACCCAGGAAGAGCGCCAGGCCGATAACGATAGCAAATCCAGCATCTGCAAGGAACCCGGCGTTGATGAGACTGAGAACAAACAGGGTTATTGCGAAGGAGAAGAGACCGAGAGGAGTTGCGTTGGCGACAGCGGCTGGTGCTGCTGCAACTTGTTCAGCTTCCGATGTGACTTGTGCCATTGAAATTTCCACCTTTCATTTGAAGACTTTGGGAAACATGAGCTTGACCATCATGCGCACTCCCACATGCGCACTCCCATATTAGCTGCGCAGGGACCGAAAATATCGCCATTTGAAGTTGAGGGCGACTCACTCTGTACCTGGCTTCCTTTTACGAGGTCTCATCAGAGACCAAATTCGATGTCTTTGAAACCTGG